>Ga0265297_10005278_pt1 | contig 19904 bp, 13 predicted proteins | sample Munlanlwell13791_FD_192502 | JGI IMG/M metagenome (GOLD analysis project Ga0265297, IMG submission 192502) | Leachate microbial communities from a municipal landfill in Southern Ontario, Canada - Leachate well 137-91 | ecosystem: Engineered > Solid waste > Landfill > Unclassified | place...
GGAGGCGACGGTGGTGCAGGTGTTGCGCATCTGGAAGAAGGAGGTGGGCGGGTCGAGGAGGACCACGGTCGGCTGGCCGGGTGCGGCGCCGGGCCGGACGGTGACGTCGACGCAGTTGTCGTTGAGTGCGAAGGTGGAGACGGGGGCGCAGTACCAGGTGGCGAGCTGGTCCTGGGGCCAGGCGGGGTGGAGGTACTGGCGGTCGAAGAGGGTGTCGTCGATGACGAGGTTGCCGCGGACGGTGCGGATGGACTTGGCGATTTCCGCGGCCCATGCGTCGAAGATGGCGGTGGTCTTGCCAGCGTGTTCGCGGCCGGAGATGGCGGGGTCGCCGGATGCGATGACGACGAGGTCGCCCTGGAGGGCGCCGGTCTTGTCGATGTCGCCGCTGGTGTAGAGGGTGGTGGTGAAGTTGTAGTGGTCGCCGAGGATGAGGAATGCGGCGCCGGTGGTGATGAGTTTGAGGTTGGAGGCGGGGGTCATGGGCCGCTGGTCGTCGATGGCGCAGAGGACCTGGCCGGTGGCGAGGTCGATGACGGAGACGCTGACGGAGGCGTTTTTGAGCTTGGCGGCGGTGATGAGGCTGGCGACGGGTGCGTTGAGGGGGGGCTCGGCGGGCCAGGCGGCCTGTGCGCCGAGGAGGATTAGGAGGAGCGTGGCGGCAAGGAGCTTGGCGATTGTTCTCACGAGAGGCTTACGCATCATTCCGACAAATGAACATCGAACATCCAACATCGAACTCAGAACGAGAATCCGGCGGGGGTCTTCTGGTGTTGGATGTTGGATGTTCCGTGCTCATTTATCCGTGTTCATCTGTGGTGAGCCGGTCTTCTCCGATGCGGGCTTGCCGGCGGCCGGTGCGGTCGTCTCCTCAGCCGCCGCCTTTGTCGGCGCCGTCGTCTCGGCGCCAGGGGTCTTGGGGCGAAGGGGCGGCCGGAGGTCGGCGAGCCGGTAGCGGGTCCAGAAGATGATCTTCTGGATGTCGGAGTCCTTTGAGGATCCGTAGAGTTCTAGGATTTTCGCGTAGGTGCGGATGGCGCGTTCGTGGTCGCGGGTGAGGCGGTAGCAGTCGGCGAGGCGGTAGAGGACGAAGGGTCGGAGGACGTCCTGTTCGTCGCGGTAGTCTGCGAGCCATTCGCGGAAGGCGACTCCGGCTTCGGCATAGCGTTCGCGGTTGAAGAGGGATTGAGCGGTCTCGAACTGCCGGATGCTTTCGGGCTTGCCGGCCAGGAGTGTGCCGAGTGAGGACGAGCGGCGCGGGGCGGCGGGCTGGGCGGGGGCGGCGGGCTTCGCAGCCTGTGGCTTCTGGTTCTTGACCTGCGGGCCGCAACCTGGCAGCAGGGCAAGGAGAATGACCAAGCACCAAGTCCCAGATCCCAAACAAATCCGAGTCGTCAAATCCCAAATCCGCAGGCCCGTCTTCGTTTGGAGTCCGAGATTTGGAGATTGTCTGGAATTTGGGATTTGAGATTTGTGATTTCTCTTTGCCATTGCGTCCTCCCTTTCAGGTTGTCCGGAATCCATCGAGCGGACGTGCGGTGCGGACGTCGGAGGCGGCGAGGGGTCCGCGCACGGCGCCCTGCTCGCCCATCATGAGGAGGAACGGGCTGGCGATGAAGATGGAGGAGTAGGTGCCGGTGACGATGCCGACGATCATGGCGAAGGCGAATCCGTTGATGGCGGGGCCGCCCCAGAGGAACAGGGCAACGAGGGCGAGCATCACCGTGCAGGAGGTCAGCAGCGTTCGGCCCAGCGTCTGGTTGATGCTCTGGTTGATGGTCTCGGCGAGCGAGAGCTTGCGAATGAGTTTGCGGTTCTCCCGGATCCGGTCGAAGATGACGATGGTGTCGTTGATGGAGTATCCGACCACGGTGAGGATGGCGGCGATGGCGGTTAGGTCGAGCTCGTAGCCTGCGATGGCGAGGGCGCCCATGACGACGACGATATCGTGGAAGGTGGAGGCCGCGGCGCCGACGCTGAACCGGAATTCGAAGCGGAACCAGACGTAGGCCATGACGGCGAGGACGCCGAGCAGGACGGCGATGACGGCTTTGCGGAAGAGGTCGGAGGCGACCGAGGCGGAGAAGCGGTCGATGCGCGAGAAGGGTTCAAGTGTGACGATCCCGGCGCTCTTGAGCGAGCTTCGGACGCGGAACAGCGTGCCGCCGGGCACGATCATGTTGTACTGGTTGGTCATTCCGTTGAGGAGAGCTTCGGCGGGCAGCACTGTGGCGTTCGCGACGGCCTTCGTCAGTTCGGTGTTCGCCGCGGCGGGGGTGGCGGGGTCCTTGAGGGCGACGCGGACGGTGAGTGTTTCGCCGGACTCTGCGATCTGGCGAACGCCTTCGTCGACGAGGAGGCTCTCGTCGTTCGGTCCCTTGAGCGCCCTGCGGACGGCGCCGGTCAGCAGTTCGCTGCTGAAGACGGTTTCGACGTTGGCGGCGAGGGTGCTTGACGCGCCGGGGATCGTGTCGTGATTGAGCACGACGTAATTGAACAGGTTGCCGGGCCTGGGCAGTGTCTGGACGGTGCAGCCTGGGGAGCCGGCGTCGGCGAGGCGCGTTTCCATGTCTTTCGGGACAACTTCCTGGTCGGTTTCGACGACGACCTGTGCTCCGCCGGCAAACTGCGGGTAGCGCGCGGGGTCTGCTGTGCCGGAGCTCCGCAGGTTCAGCGTGGGGATGGTTCGGAGGCGGATGGAGAACGTGGAGGTGCTGGACCGTGCGCCGGCGCCGCCCTTGAGGGAACTGACCTCCTGAACCTCCGCGTCCTTGTAGCCGACGTCGGCGAGCTTCTGGCGGACCTGTTCGGCGTTGGTCTTCTCCTTGACGTTCGCCTCGATCAGAGTGCCGGAGCTGAACTCGATGCCGAGCCGCTTGCCGGGGCCGGCGAAGAAGTAGATGATGAAGGCGATGGTGACGACGGCGGAGAAGCTCATCCAGAACTTGCGGGTGCGGACGAAGGGGATGTTCGTCGTGCCGACGAATTGAAGCATGGACATCGTCTTGAGGAGGTTCGCCTTGCAGAGGGCTTCGAAGACGATGCGGGTGACGACAACGGAGGTGAACATGCTGATGATAAGGCCGTAGGAGAGTGTGACTGCGAATCCCTTGACGGGGCCGGAGCCGAACAGGTAGAGGAGGATGGCGGTGATGATGGTGGTGACGTTGGAGTCGATGATGACGACGAGGGCCTTCGAGTGGCCGTCGCGGAGGCATTTGAGGAGGGGCTTGTCGGCCATCTTCTTCCTCTCCTCGCGGACGCGCTCGAAGATGAGGACGTTGGCGTCCACGGCCATGCCCAGCGTCAGGAGGATGCCTGCGATGCCTGGGAGGGTGAGTGTGATGCCGCGTACGGCGATGAACGCGACGAGGATGACGAGGTTGAGGATGAGTGCGGCGTCGGCGATCACGCCGCCTTTCATGTAGTAGATCAGGACGAAGACGATGATCGCGACGAAGCCGATGATGGCGGCGTTGCTGCCATCCTGGATGGCCTTCAGGCCCTGGTACGGTCCGACGTACTGCGAACTCTCCGGCACGAGCGGTGTCTTGAGGGAGCCGGACTGGAGGACGTATTTGAGGTCTTCGGCGGTTTTCTGTGTGAATCCGCCGGTGATTTCTGCGGCGCCGAGGATGGGCTCGTTGATGACGGGGGCAGAGTGGACGTGTCCGAGTTCGCGGAGCTTGCCGTCCTTGTCGCGCAGGTCATCGAGGACGATGGCGAGGCGGCGGCCGACGTTCCGCGACGTGACGGCCCAGAAGACCTGGGGGTCTTTGAAGCGGACGTGGACGGCGACTTCGGAGCCGGTCTTGCCGCCCGGCCCGGCGGTCGCCGAGGCGATTTCTTCGCCGGTCAGCTCGATTTCATCGCTGATGAGGATGGACTCGGGCGTGATCCTGCCGGTCTTCGGGTCTTCCCTTTCCATCGTGTACCAGTGCCAGCCGGGCGGCGCCTTGCGGGACTGCGGGTCGGCGTCCTTGAGGACCGCCTGGTTGTGCTCCGGGTCCGCGACGACCCGGAACTCGAGGCGGCCGATTCGAGTGATGATGGACTGGATGCGGGAGACGTCGCTCAGGTCGAAGCCCGGGATCTGGACGAGGATGCGGTCAGTGCCGACCGGCTGAATTCGCGGCTCCTTGAGGCCGGTCGCGTCGACGCGGCGGCGGATGACCTCTGCGACGTCCTGGGCGTTGACCATCTCGGACGGCGAGGCGTCTTCTGGCAGCTTGATCTTGTAGACGAGTTCCGTGCCGCCCTGAAGGTCGAGTCCGAGTGTGAGACCGCGGGAGATCCACTTGACCTCGCGCAATTTGATTTTGTTTTTGTGGTCGGCGGTCCAGTGTCCGCTGGGCGCCCAGTTCGGGGCGGTCGCGCGCTCTCGAGGGGGCTGCTGCTGCGGTTGTTCGGGGCCTCCTGCGACGGCTGGTGCGGGCTGCCCGGGCGCCGCGGAGGCCGCGGGCTGTGTCGACTCGGCGGCCGCACTGTCCGGGGCGGTGCGGCCGCCCTGGGCGATGGCCTCTGCGGGTGGCTTCGGTGCGCTGGCCACGTCCTTCGCCAGAATCCAGCCGCTCACCTGCTTGTCGGGCGGGGCGCCGTTGGGAGAGAACACGCCGAGCCAGTTGTCGAGCTGCGCGACGACGTGGACCGAATCGCCGTTCTTCAGTGTCGTGATGACCTTCGACCCGACCCGGATGTCCGTCTGCGGAGCCTGGACGGTTCCCACCCAATCGACGTCGTTGATCGGGCGGACCTGGACCTCGCCGAGGTGATGGAAGGGGAGGGTGATGTAGGCGGCGGTATTGAACAGAGCCGTGCGTTCGAGTACCTTCTCGTCGGCGATGGCGGTCCGGTCGACCTTCCAGCGCTCGTCGATGTCGGACGGGCCGCCGACTTCCTTGCTGTACTGCTCCGTCAGCGTATCCTGGACAATCCACGTCCCCACCTCGACATCCTGGATGGGGTAGATGACCATGCAGGCGAGGAGTGCGAGGAGGATGACGGCGACGACGCGGCCGTAGACGTCCTGGAAGAGCCATGCGGCGACTTTGAAGGGGAACTCAATGATCTTTTTCAGCATACGTGGCGGTTTCCTTTACGACGGTCCTCAAGGACAGTGGCAACCAGCTTGGGCAAACAAACCGATATTATGCACGGACAAGGCCAAATGTTCAAGCTCAAATGCAATCTCAAAGGGCGATGCTTCGAACATCGTGGTTATGCTCTTCCGGGGCTTGACTGCCGGCGATCACGTTACTGCCTACAACAGCGATATGAACTGATCGTCGGTCATCCCCGCTCTCCGAATCTGCGAACGAAGCAGGAACGGAGCCACCAGACGATGCATCGGGATAACGAGCGATGGCGCGCCGCGCCGCTCAAGGACGCAATGGCTTCCGTGTTGGCGGGCCACGCGGTATCCGGCCCGGCAGAACGCAGCGACCGCCTTGCTGGCCGAAACCCCCGCCAGACGTCCCACCTCAGACCTCCACGACTGCGGTGAGTGCGTGGCGAACGCGCCGCCTTCGCCGGCGTGGCGTCGCCTGCAGGTAGATGCCGATGGCCTCCTGCACGTTCTTCAGCGCCGCGTCCATCGTCTTCCCCTGGCTCATGCAGCCCGGCAACTCCGGCACGTCTGCGACATAGCCCTTGTACTCGGGGTCATAGATCAGGTTCACCATCAACCGCATGCGACGCCTCCTTCAACTGTCCGCCCAGGCTCCAATTGTAGCACAGCCTGTCGTGGACAACAAGGACGCCAGATGATCGAGACGCCAGACCTGAAACACGTCAGACGCACGAACTCCGCACGGAAGCCGGGACCGGAGCCACTTGGATCGCTGCTTCGCAGTTCGGACTTCTGATTTCCGCCTGTGACATCAGCCGGCGTCAGGTCTTGACTTCGGCGTCGGGCTTGGTGATCTGTGCGATGGCGCCGCGCGAGAAGGTCATGCGGGTGTTGTCGGCGACGGTCAGGACGACTTCCTGCTCTTTCACCTGCCAGACGGTCCCGTGCAGGCCGCCGATAGTGACGACCTGGTCGCCCTTGGCTAGCGCGTCCAGCATCTTCCGCCGCTCCTTGTCCTTTTTGCGCTGCGGGGCGATCATGATGAAGTACAGCACGACGAGCATCAATCCGATGAAGAGAATCGGCTCGTACTGCCTGAGCCCGGGGACCAACCCCCCTCCGGCGGCCTGGGTCGTGTCGGCGGCGGGGGAGATGGGGGCGGATTCTGCGGCGAAGGACCATAACCAGGCGAACGGCGAAGCCATGACTTTCCTCTCCAACAGGGCGGAACTCACTCGGCCAGGCGGGCGAGCGTCTCCGCGCGGAACGAGTCGAACGAGTCATCAAAGATCGCCTGACGCGCACGCCGCATCAGGGACTGGTAAAAGGTCAGGTTGTGAAGCGTCACGAGTATGCCGGCGGCCATCTCGCGGGCCATGAAAAAGTGACGCAAGGCCCCGCGCGAGAACGTCCGGCACGTCCGGCATCCGCAGTCCGGGTCGAGCGGCAGGGCGCTCTCCGTGTGCTCGGCGTTCCGGAGCCGCAGCTTGCCGTGCCACGTGAACGCGCAGGCGCTGCGGGCGTTCCGCGTCGGCATGACGCAGTCGAACAGGTCGATTCCCTGTCCGATCGCCCGGAGCAAATCCTCGGGCGGGCCGACGCCCATCAGGTACCTGGGCTTGTGCGCCGGCAACTCTGGCGCGGTGCAGCCGACCACCTCATCCATCAGGAGCGGGCCTTCGCCGACGCTGACGCCCCCGATAGCATACCCGTCGAAGGGCATTTGCGCCAGTGCGCGGGCGGATTCGAGGCGCAAGTCGCGGTACGTGCCGCCCTGGACGATGGCGAAGAGGGCGTTCGGACCGCGGCGTGCGCCGAGGCTCCGCTCGGCCCAGCGGAGCGTCCGCTCCGATGCGACGCGGGCCGTCTCGCGCTCGCACGGATACGCCACGCACTGATCGAGGCACATCATTATGTCCGAGCCAAGCGTCTCCTGGATTTCGACGGCACGCTCCGGGCTCAGGAAGACCTCGTGCCCGTCCACGTGCGAGCGGAACTTCACGCCGCCGTCCGTGATCTTGGCCAGGTCCGCGAGCGAGAAGACCTGGAACCCGCCGCTGTCGGTCAGGATCGGGCCGTTCCAGCCCATGAACCGGTGCAGGCCGCCGAGTTTCGCGACCGTCTTCTCCCCCGGCCGGAGCGTCAGGTGATAGGTGTTCGACAGGATCATCGCGGCGCCCGTCTCGGCGACGAACGGCGGCACCAGCGCCTTCACTGCGCCCTGCGTTCCGACGGGCATGAACGCCGGGGTCGGCACGTCCCCGCGCGCCGTGCGGATAATGCCGGCGCGTGCGCCCGTGTTCTTGTCCGTATGCTCAAGAAGGAATTTCATGCTGGGACAATCTACCGCGTCAGCCCGACGCGGTCAAGCTCCGCGGCCGGCGGCCGGCGACTGTCCTCCCAAGCTTCCTGTGTCTCCTAACCCGTCCTCAAGTCAGCTTCGCCGTCTGCGGATTGCGAGCAGGGCCAGTCCGATGAGTCCGAGCGCGGCGGGCTCGGGAATGGGCGACCCGGCGTAGGTGTTTCCGAAGCGCACGATGTTCTCCGCGCGGAGCGTGATGGTCTCCGTGTGCAGGGGATAGGTGGTGGCCGTCCAGCCGGGCTCGGGGTAATTCACGAGGTCTTGCGAGATCGTGACGCTGTCGCCGGGAGAGCCTACGCCGGAGATGGTGAAACTGCCGTCGAGCCCGGTCGTGAGCGTCTGTCCGGCCGCCGTGAAACCCCAGCCGGACAGGCCCGGCTCGCTGCCGTTCTGGATGCCGTCCCCGGCGACGCCGCCGATGCCGGCGCCGTTGTCGTTGAACGCGATGACGGTGAGGTCGACGACGAGGCGCTCACCCAGTGTGTAGTAGCCGGTTTGCAGCGTGCCGTCAGCGACGGTGAACGAGATTTCGTCGATACTGCCGAAGGTGCCCGTCAGGCCGGTGTCGCTGAACGTGCCGGAACTCGAGTTCCTGTAGAGCAACTTGTACGTCTTGCCGGAATCGTAGGTGACGCCGCCTGCGTCGCCGAAGTCGAAGGTCAGCTTGCCGTCGAGCGAGCCGGTCTTCTGAACGTACCAGTCGCGTGCCCAGCGCTGCCATCCGCTCGACAGGTTGGTGGTGACCCAGGTGTTTGCGGTATTCTTGTCGCCGGCCAGGAGATACTGCCCCGCGGTGTTGAGAGGTGTGTTCTCGGCCAGGATCAGACCGCTGGAGGAGCCGCTGCCGGGCGTGGACGTTATCTTGTCGGAGGCAGACTCGTATCCGATGCCGGTCACGTGGAAATCGTATTCGCCGTTCCCGGATGAATCGCCGCCGTAGTAGTTCCGGCCCGTCCTGGCGATGTTGTATTTTGCACCCAGGTAGTTGAGAGCGATGGACCGTTCGGCGAAGTTGTTGGTGCCGGTGAAGACCATGAACTCGGCAATGTTTCCATTCAAGCCGCTATCGGTGCCGTCGTATCGGGCGCCGATGGTCAGGCCGGTGCTGGCGGAGCCTGAGGTGGTGCCGTTGTTCCACAAGGTCGTCCCGTTCTGGCTGAACGACGCACCGCCGGAGGGGGCGAACGTCGCTTCGTTCACCCCGTACGCGGAGGTCAAGACGGACGGAGCCACGCCCGTGTCGGGCCCGCTCATGCGCATGTTGCCGCCGCTGTAACTTCCTATGAGCCAGAGGCGGTTAGTTCCATTCGCCCCATCCATGAGGTAGCTGGCGCCGGAACCCCCCTTGTACACAGTCAGGACCGTGCACGGCTGGGTGAAGGAGGCGGTCGTGACGAGGTACCTGTTGCCGCCGGAGGTGGAGAAGTTGAGAGTCGGCATGCCGTTCAGCGTGCCCGCAACACCGGCCACGAAGGTTGGCGCCGATGTGCCTCCGCCCACGGCGTTGCTGTGGCTGCTTCCGTAGTCGGTCCACGCGCTGACGGTCTGACCGTCGGTGGCCTGGACGCCGTAGTGAAGCGCACCCGAATCCGCCTTCAGCCACAGGACGGGCGTGGCCGACGCGACCTGCGAAAGGGCGAACACGGCCAGAACGAACAGGATGACAAAAGCCACTCTTGCGCTCTTCATGACAATTCTCCTTTCCTGAAATGACCGCTCAGGCGGTCGAGCCGTTCCTCGAATCTCGCCACGAATACTCGAATGGACTTCGCTGAACTCGACTCAATCTTTGCGACGGATGATGCCTCCTTTCCGGCGCCCAAGCGCCACGGGCCAAACTCGGAACTCTTCCTGTCATCTCCTTCTTCCAACCTTCCCCTTCTTCCTCCTCTCACACTACCTCATCCTCAAACATCGCCGGCAGGACGACCTGTGCCGGGACCTGTTCGCCGCGGCTCTGGCGGTCGAGCAGGTCGAGAGCGATCCGGAGCCGTTCGCGCATGTCGTCGCCTAGCCGTCGCATCGGAAACAGTGGTGGCCCCTCGCAGGGCATGTTGCAGGACGCGACCACGTCAAGGTCCCGGCCCGGCTGCGCGCCGGAGGCCGAGATCCCTGCGCCGACCGACTCGGTGAGGGCCTCCGTCGCCAGGATAAGTCCGTCCGGCCGTTCGCCGGGCGCGAACGAAAGCAGCAGCTCCGTCACTTGGCTGGCCAGCCTCTTGAGGGGGAACGCGAGAACCCACGGCCGCTTGGTGGTCATGCCGCGGCGCCCGATCCGGCTCAGGACATCGACTCTATCGTCCTCGGTGAACTCTCCTCCGACCAGGAGGGCGATCCGGCGCCGGCCCCGCTCGAGCAGGTAGTCGAGTGCGCGATCAACGAACGCACGGGGGGCGCCGTTGACGATCGGCACACCGGGGCAAACGGGCGCCCGCCGTAGATCGCCGGAAATCAGGACTCGCGGAATCCCCGGGATGGTTGTGAACGGCGTGTTGGGCAGGGCCGCCCCGCAGGCGTCCACGCGAAACATCAGGCCGGCCAGGCGGTGGGACTGGATGTCCCGAAGAAGCTCCTGGTATTCGAGCGTGTCGGAGTGGCCTGTCATGTTCTCATAGAGAGCGAAATGGCAGGACCGTTTCTTCTCGATACCCGCGAGCTGCCGGCGAAGGGCGGCGGTGAAACCGCCGTAAAGGTCCTCGGGGTCCGAACCGAGGACAATGGCATACCGTGACAGGTGCGGCGGGTTCTCGGAGACGTAAGTGCCCTGCCTCGGCTCGTTGCGGACAAACCCGTCCGCCTCCAGCCGTCGGAACGCCTGGTCGACCAGGCGCCGACCTGTCCTGAACTGGCTCTCTATCGCTGAACGAGCGGGCATCCGTCTCCCCGGCTTCAACTGGCCGGTGACGATCAGGGAGCGAAGATGGTCGACGATGGCGTCCCGCTTGAGGACAGGAGCGCCGACACAGCCATCAATTTCATCGTCTCTCATCTTTGAGTACGTCCTCAGTTTTGCGATTCTGGCAAAGAATACGCACGCTGTACGCTCGCGGTTTCTCTTCGCCGCCACCTCACAGTCTGCACCACGCTACGACCATGGTGCATCCCGCTCTGGGCCAATTCTTCTCAAGAATGCCGCAAAGTGTGTGCCCGACATCGGAAAAGCATGCGTGTGACTGTGGAAAAGAGATGGAACTGACCACTCGGCAAGTACTTATGCGTTGCTCATTTGACCAACAGGCAATCGAATGGCGTTGGTCAAGCGGTCCAAAAAACCAGACTCTAACAGCATGAAAACGCACGAAACTCGCATAACATCTTGTAGCGACGACGGATAAGCCATGTTGCCAGGAAACAACGCTGAGGATCGACACGGAGCCGCAAAGCAACGTTAACAGACGCTGGGAAGCAAAGATGAGAAGCCGACAGCCGGGCTGTTGCCCAGGCTTCGCGGCAGAGCCGCGATGCGCGCCCTACGCGATCAGCTTGGAGCCTATCCAAGAAGGCCAGATGCGTTGTCTGAACGCGGTCGGGCGAGGGCGAGACGCCCCCGCTACACGCGGGCAGGATGCCCGCGAGACACAACCTGCTGCCCGGTCTTCTTGAAATGGTGAGTTACAGCACAACGTACAAGTGGCCGGTAACTGCCCTGACGTTCCGAAGGTCAGCTTCGCCGTCTGCGGATTGCGAGCAGGGCGAGTCCGATGAGTCCAAGCGCGGCCGGCTCGGGGACGGGCGACGCAGTGTAGGTGTTTCCGAAGTATACGATGTTCTGTTCGCCCAGCGTGATGATGGTCGAATGCGTCAGCGGATAGTTGGTGCAGGCCCAGCCGTCTTTGAGGACCTCGGTGATCGTGCAACTGTCTCCGAAATTGCCAAAGCCGCTGGTGAAGGTGAGCGTGCCGTCAGGTCCGGTCGTGCCGGAAAGCGGTCCGGTGACGGTGAAGTCCCAGCCGGACAGGCCCGGCTCGCTGCCGTTCTGGATGCCGTCCCCGGCGATGCCACCGATGCCGGCGCCATTGTCGTTGAACGCGATGACGGTGAGATCGAGGATGAGGAGCTCGCCCAGGGTGTAGTACCCGGTCTGCAATGTACCGTCAGGAACGGTGAACGAGATTTCGTCGCCGCTGCTGAAGCTGCCGGTCATGCCGGCGTCGGCGAACGTGCCGGAACTCGAGCTTCTGTAAAGCAGTCTGTAGGTCTTGCCGGAACTGTAGCTGACACCTGCATCGCCGAAGTCGAAGGTCAACTTGGCGTCGAGCGAGCCGGTCTTCTGAAGATACCAGTCGCGTGCCCAGCGCTGCCATCCGCTTGACAGGTTGGTGGTGACCCAGGTGTTTGCGGTATTCTTGTCGCCGGCGAGCAGGTACTGCCCGGCCGTGTTCATCGCGGTGTTCTCGGCTATGATCAGGCCGTTCGATGAGCCGCTGCCCGGGCTGGACGTCACCTTGTCGGACGCGGACTCGTATCCGATGCCGGCAACGTGGAAGTCGTATTCGCCGTTCCCGGATGAATCGCCGCCGTAGTAATTCCGGCCCGTTCTGGCGATGTTGTATTTTGCGCCCAGGTAATTGAGGTCGATGTTGCGCTCGGCCAGATTGTTGCTGCCGGTGAAGACCATGAACTCGGCAATGTTTCCATTCAAGCCGTAGCCATTATGAGCAAAGTAGCTGCCGATGGTCATGCCGGTGCTGTCGTCGCAGGCGCCTATGGTGCCAGTCCACGTGGACGATCCGTTACGGTAAAACGAACTGGAGGACGTGTTGAACGTGGCCTCGTTCAGCGCGTACTCCCCAAATTGGGATGCGGTCACATTGACGAGGGTGGGACCCGTCATGGCCAGACCCCCATGAAAATAACTGTCACTGAAATTCATGGCCAAGCGGTGGGTGTCACTCCTCCCGTCGAAAACATAGTTGACCTCTCCTGTTTCTGTTCCCTTCCACACGGCCAAAATAGTGCACGGTTGGCTGACAGAGGCGTTGGTTAGAAGGTAGCGGGTGGTCCCGGCGAAGGAAAGGGACGGCATGCCGTTCAGACCGGCATCGCTGGCCACGAAGGTGGGCCGGGTTGCGTCCGTGCCGTTCGTGGCGTTGTTGTCGCCGGTCCCATAGTCCGTCCATGTGGCCACGGTCTCCCCGTTGATGGCCGGGTCCCCGACGCCATGCCACACGCCGGAATCGGCCCGCAGCCAGAGGTAGGGCGTGGCCGACGCGACCTGCGACACCGCGAACATGGCCAGAACGAACAACACAACCGACAACATTCTTGCGGTCTTCACGGCAATTCTCCTCAAGAGAGACCCCAGACCGTAGGCAGAAGAACTGAACAACAACCCGCGACTCATCTCAGCCCTTTCCATAACAGTCCTCCTTTCCGCCGGGCGCGCAAAGCGGCCCGGACCTCCAAGAGATTTCAATACCATCGAACGCCTCTGCTTCCTGCGACATTACTCTCCTTTCCTATTGGATACTATCTCAAGGTGCCGACACGATTCGTATCACGGGCGTCCCGCCCGTGTTCCGACACGGCCAAGATGGCCGTGATACGGTCTTGAGACAGGCTCCTGCTCCTCTTCTTCACGTGACGTTGGCAGAACGAGACAGCTCTTCGTCGAAAACGGGAGACAGCAGGACACGCGGCGGCACGGACTCGCCGCGCTGCTGGCGGTCCAGCAGGTCGAGAGCGATTCGGAGGCGTTCACGCATGTCTACGCCCAGCCGCCGCATCGGAAACGGGGCGGGGCCTGGGCACGGCAGGTGGCAGTACGCGACCACGTCGAGGTCTCGCCCAGCCTCTGTGCCGATCGCCGAGATTCCCGCGCCAACCGGCTTGATGAGGGACTCCGTTATCAGGATAAGTCCGTCCGGCCGCTCACCGGGCGGGAGCGAAAGTAGAAGCTCCGTAACCCGGGGGGCCTCCTTGAGGGAGGGGCCGAGAACCCAGCGCCCTTTGGCAGTCATGCCGCGGCGCTCGGCCCTCAGCAGGAAATCTGCGGTATCGCCTTCAGAGCTCTCTCCTCCTGACAGAAGGGCGACCCGGCGCCGGCCCCGCTCGCACAGGTAGTCCAGTGCATGGTCGAGCAGCGCGTGGTCATCGTTGGAGATGGTCGGCACACCGGGGCAACGGGGTGCCTGTTCTGGATCGCCGGAGATGAAGACTCGCGGGATTCCCGGAATGGTCATGAACGGTGTGCCGGGCAGGGCCGCCCCGCACGCGTCCGCACGAAGCAGCAGCCCGGCCAGACGGCGAGACCGGACGTCCCGGAGAAGCTCCCGGTACTCAACCGTGTCGGGCTGGCCCGTTACATTTTCATAAAGGACAAAGTTGCAGGACCGCTCCTTCTCGACCTCCGCGACGTGGCGGCGAAGGGCCGCGGTGAAAGAGCCGTAAAGGCCGGCGGATCCCTCGCCGAGGACGATGGCATACCGCGACAGGTGCGGCGGGTTCTCTGCGACGAACGTTCCGTGCCTCGGCTCGTCCACTATGAAGCCCTCGTGCCTCAGCACGTCCACCGCGTGTTGTAGAGTCATCGCGCTCGTGCCGAAATGCTCCACGAGTTTTGTTCGCGGAGGAAGCTGTCCGCCCGGCTTGATCTCGCCATTGACGATCCGGCGTCTCAACTCCTCGACGATTTCGGTGCGTCTTGGCGCGGGTCTGCGGGGATGGGAAAGCAGCAAAGCCACAGTTACATCTCCGTTTTCTGACAAAGCCACAGGTGCGTCAACGTTGCCGTCGGGCCACGCAACAAATACTGTTACACGCGATAGAATACAGTCGAACGAGTCCTATCATGTATCATGTGTGCCAAAAAAAGAACAAAACAAAAACGCACTTGCCTTCAGCAAATGCTGTGCCAATTACGCGACAACCTGCATCTGGCCGTATATCATATTGAGCAGACGCAAGTTAGCCATGTATGGCATCGAGTGGAGCTCTTTGCGCGACAGTCCTGAAAATCAGACTCGGAGCCGACAGAAGCAAGGAAATCGCCATCAACGTCTTATTGGTCAAATACATACGTCATGTTGCCGATAATACACGCGAGGAAGGTGCCAAATGCTTCTTGGCAACAATATAACGTCATTGCATGTATCGTCTTGATACTTGTTGGTCATTGGCCACCGATCGCTGGCCAGTCGCCACTCTTCCCTCATTACTGCTGTCTATTCACCGCATACGCCCTTGCCAGCGTCGCGCCGGGATAATACTTCGCCAGAATCTCATCGCGGCTCTTTCCCGCCTTGGCCATGCCGTATGCGCCCCATTGGCAGAGTCCGACGCCATGTCCCCATCCGAAGCCGTCGAACACGAAGTCGGCGCCGTCGGCGCGGGCTGTGAAGAGCGTGCTCCAGAGCCGGAGCCGCTCGCGGAATCCCTGTGCGGAGAGGATGACGTTCGGGCCTTTGGAAGGGACAAGGCGGATGTCGGCGGGGCGCCCGTCGGGGCGGACGTCCAGAAGGGCGATGCCTGTGAGGTTCGGTTCGCCCAGCTTGGCGGCGGCGTCCTTGAGCGGAATCCGCACGGACCAGCGGAACCGCGGGGCGCTGTTGCAATAGCCGCACGGCGCGCCCCACATGGGCGCGGGCGGGAGCGGGGAGCGGTCGCGGAAGACGATGCGGCCGTCGGCCGTGTGCCCGCCGCAGCAGGCGCTGTAATAGGCGGTGAACAGCTTGTCGCGGTAGTGCAGGACGAGGCCGGCCGTTGCGGCGACCGCGTCGTCGGTTCCGTTCGCTTCTCCCTCGTAGCCGCTGTAGGCCTGGTCGGTAACGGTCGCGTAGACGTCGAAGGGTCGGCTGGCGGTCTGAGCGAGCCGGGCGAGGGCGTAGGTACGAGCGGCGATCGCCTGGGCTTCGAGCGCGGCCGCAGGCCACTTCGGCGGGACCTCCGCGGGCACCACGCCGCGCAGGTAGCCCTCCAAGTCGATCACGTTGACGATGCGCAGGCTCCCGCGGAACAGACTGACCTGGAGGGAGCCGCGGTAGCGCCGGCCGTTGAGTTCGACCGGCACTCGATCGGGAACGATCTCGATCGGCTGGCTGGTCCGGAGCAGGTCGTCCACGACGAGGTCAATGCCGTCGGTGCGGATGTTGCGTGCGGAGAGCTTGTCGCCCTGTGCGAGGGGGCCCGGCGTCGCGGCCGCCCCGTTGACCGTGCGGACCTCGTAGGCGCCGCGAACCGCGACCTGTGCCGTTTTGGCGCCGTCGACCAGGAGGACTCGGATTCGCGGGACCGTTGCGGGCGGAACCGGGAGCGGGGGCGAAGGCCGCGAGCAGGAGGAGCAGGAGGTGATGAGTGTCGCACTCAGACACAGGAGCAAGATAAGCGGACTACGGAAGAGAGACCGCAGGCCGCAGACCATAGACCGAAGCCGCGAGCCGAAGAACCTGGAATTCGGAACTCGGACCTCGGAACTGGCGCCTGGGTCCATTGTCCATTGTCCAACGTCCATAGTGTGTGCCTGTTCAGTTGCCGCGTGAGCCTTTTGCGCCCGGCGCGTGCACTTCAGTGTTCGTGTCTTTGAAGCGCTCGTACTCGCTGAAAATGCAGCCGCAGTACTGCTGGCGGTAGAGCGACATCTTGCGTGCGAGTTGGTGGCCGGACTCGGCGAAGTGGCGGAGGTCCTGGTAGAGGAACGGGACGCCCGTTTCGCGGGCCGCCTCTTCGGCCACGCTGCGGATCGCGTCGTGATCCTGATGCGTACTCGAGACGAGGGTCGAGGAGAAGGCGTCGGCGCGGAGTTCGGCGGCGCGGCGTGCCGTGCGGCCCAGGCGCTCGCGGTAGCAGCGGACGCACCGGCCGGAGCCGTCGGGCGGAACGAGGGCGAGGAACCGCGTCAGGCCGTATTCGCGGTCGATCTCGCACGGCAGGCCCTCGCGTTCCGCGAAGACTTCGAGGGCGCGGATGCGCTTGCGGAACTCGATCAGCGGATGAATGTTCGGATTATAGAAGAGGGGGAGAACTTCGCCGAGGGCCTTGAACGCGGGGAGCGTGCCAGCCAGGCAAGGTGCGCAACAGACGTGCAGGACGATCTTCATGTCGACGGGCAACCTGGGTGATCGCCCCTCACAGAGGCGGCCGATCACGGAACCGGCTACTCCTCCTCTTCCTCCTCATCGCCCAGGGAGTCCGGCGACTCGCCCGTCAGGGCCAGTCCGTGTGCGGCGAGCTTGTCCCGCACTTCCTTGAGGGACGTGCGGCCGAAGTTCCGGACCGCCATCAGTTCTTCCCGCGTCTTCGCCACGAGGTCCCCGATCGTCTTGACTGCGACGGTCTCGATGCACCGGCGGCTCCGGAGGGAGAGTTCGAGTTCGTCCACGGGATGGAGGAGGATGTCCTTGCTCGCCGCCTGCTCCGCCTGCCGCGTGGCGGCCAGGACCCGCCGCGTCACTTCGTCCATGCTGTCCTCTTCGAACATTCCGAGCTTGAGGCCCTTGCTGTTGAGGATGTCCCGGATTTCGGTGAGGGAGGTTTCGCCGAAGTTCTTGTAGCTGAGCAACTCCTGCTCGGTTTTCTGGACGAGGTCGCCGAGGGTGTGGATTTGCATTTTGGCCAGGCAGTTGCGGCTGCGGACGGAGAGTTCGAAGTCGGAGATGGGGATCTGGAGGATTTCGACGCGCCGCGAGACTTCCTTCTGGAGGTCGTCGTCGACGATGGTGTCGAGCGAGGCGACGGCTTCCTTCTGATAGAGGCGGGCGCGGCGTTCGGCGGGGCGCACCTTGGCGATGCTCTGGAACCGGTCGGCGGCCTTCTGGTAGTGCCCCTTGTCTTCGTACAAGATGCCGAGGTTCATGACGGCGCCGACGAAGCTGCGGTCCTGCTGGAGGATTTCCTCGTAGAGCTGGATGGCGCCAGCCTCGTCGCCGGACAGATTGGCGTTGTAAGCCAGGCGGAACTTCGCCTTGAGGGCGTTCGGGTCGAGTTCCAGTGCATGGCGGTACGCCTCCTCGGCTTCGGGATAGCGGCCGGACAGGTCGAGGGCGAGGCCGCGCAGGTAGGCAAGGTCTGCGGCGAGGTCGTCGCGCTTGGCCAGCTTCTCGGTGGCGGCCAGCCCGCCTTCCGAGTCACCGGCCTTGATCTTCGCCTCGGCGACGAGTAGCGCCGCCTGCGCATCGGAGGGATCGGCGGCGAGGACGCGCTCGGCGTACGTCAGGGCCTGGGCGTCGTAGCCCAGTTCCAGGAGCGCGACGGCGAGGAAGTAATTGCCGTCGGCGGTCGGCGCGGCGGCGTGCAGCGCGGCCAGGGCGTCCTGCGTGCGGCCGAGCACCCAGAGAGCGATTCCCTGCTTCAGTTTCGCCTTGCTTGCGGTCATTCCCTTCGAGAACTCGGACGATTCGTCCGCCAGTTCGCGGGCGAGGTCCTCGGCGGCAGTCCGGAGCTGCCGGTCGCGGCAGACCTGACTTCGCAGGGCGACGTATGCGGATCGTTCGGTTCGGTCGGACGAGAAGAGGGAGCGGACATCGGGGGCGACGGTTGTCGCATCAGACATGGGAATGTCTCCACCAGGGTTCGGACACCGGGATCACACGGCGCACGGCCAGCGCAGCTTACACCGCGGTGCAAAATTACATACTATATGGATTCTTCCTTCAAAGGCAAGGGTTTTCGCCCGGAAAAATCCGGCCGCCTGCCTGCGAGCTGTTGCCGCTCTCCTGCACGCCTGAACCGTCAACCGCTCTTTGACACCTGGGACTCTGCATAGTAGTCGGCGATTTCGCGCAGGACTTTCTTGTTGTGCAGCTTCCACGCGCAGAGGGGGACGAACCGCGCCGTCTGCGTTTTCGGGTCGAGATAGGCCTGTGCGGTGGGGCAGCGTTCGAGGCGATTCGTCTCGAGCACCTGGGTGTCTTCGAGCGGCAGGATCGCCACCATGAGGTGGCCCTTCACCCGCGTGTGCCGCTGGAGCGCCGGGCGGATCGGACGGCGGAACGCCAGCTTCGCGCCGAGCATGAGGAGGTGCCAGAGCTTGGCGGGGCCTCTTCCTTCGACCAGACGGAAGAGGCGAATCCGGCTCGTGATGAACGTCGCGGTTGCGGTGATGGCGATCACCTTCTGCACGAAGTTCCGGAGCCGCACCGCGCCCAGCACGCGGCCGAGGACCCCGGCCTTCCACCGCTCTCGCCGCGCGCCGACCCGCGCGCTCAAGTTCAGCATTCCTTCCGCGAGATCGACGGTCGTCCCCTTCAGGTAATGCTCGATCGGCACGTACTTCTCGCCATCGGAGAGCGCGTAATACACGCTCTCGCAGTTCGGATGCGCGCCGTAGCTGGGCCGCGTGGTCTTCCGCGCGATCACCTCGTTCAGCGCCGTGAGTTGCGTCATCAATCCGAGCGGCAGGAAGTTGATCTTGTAGCCGGGGAACGCCTTTTCGGTGAGCCGCTCGACGTCTTCGGTGGTGATTCGGTCGGGCGTGAACGCCCACTTCGTCGTGTCCCAGGCGTGGCAGAGCGTCGTCAGGTACACGTCGGTGATCGTCTCGCGGCGTTCGTGGCAGAATTCGAGCAGTTCCGGGATCGACTGGTCGTTCAGTCCGTGCGAGAGCACCCAGACGAGGGCGAGCTTGCCGCGCTTGATGCCCTGCTTGAGCATGTTGTCGACGCCCTTCTGCTTGAGTTCCAGGAACTTTGCGCTGCCGCGGAGCTTCTCGTACATCTCCGGATTCGAGCCGTCGTAGGAGAGGTACACCTGCGTGCGGGTGGCGAGGAGCTTGCGGCAATACTCTTCGTCGGCGAGCTTCATGCCGTTGGTGTACACGCGGGCGCGGAGGCCGTGCTTCTTGGTCAGCGCGATGATGTCGAACAGGTCCTCGCGGACGGTCGGCTCGCCGCCGAAGATGCAGATGGTCGGTGACGGATTGAGTTGGGCGATGTCCGCGAACAGCTTGTCGAAATACTCGAGCGGCGGTTCGAAGGAGAAGCCGAGGCCGGGCACGTTGTCGAAGCAGATGGGGCAGTTCATGTTGCAGCGGTTGGTGACGTTGACGAAGGCGAAGCGGAGTTGCTGGCCGTGCGTGCAGGACTGGCATTCCGCCTTGCAGGAGCGGTAATCGAACTCGACGTCCAGCTTCCGCTTGCTGAAGTACCGCGCGGCGTCGGACGAGATGTACGTTTCCTTCGTGCCGCACTTCGGGCAATGTTTCTGAAGGAAGATGCGGCCGTCGCGTTCGACCGGCTCGGCGGGTACGGCGGTCAGGCAGGTATCACAGAATGCTTTGTTCACAGTCGTTACCCCGGGAGGGATCAGTTGTGCGGCGATCCGTTGCGGGCCGGAATCCGCCGCCGGATGCTCCGATCACGTTATCAAGCTATTTTCTCCGGTTCCGGCCGTCCGGTCAAGTACATATCAAGCTTCGTGTCATACCAAAGTAGTAATGTCCGGTCTACCAAGATAGAAATGTCCGCTTTCCACCTTGTGAGGAGAGCGGATGATGCAGGAGGTAGACCGGATCGAGATGAGCCAGCGTGAACGGGATGTTCT
>Ga0265297_10005279_pt1 | contig 19901 bp, 18 predicted proteins | sample Munlanlwell13791_FD_192502 | JGI IMG/M metagenome (GOLD analysis project Ga0265297, IMG submission 192502) | Leachate microbial communities from a municipal landfill in Southern Ontario, Canada - Leachate well 137-91 | ecosystem: Engineered > Solid waste > Landfill > Unclassified | place...
CAAAGGCGGCCTTGACCTCGTACTCGCCCAGGGGGGCCGCCGACGCGTCCGCACCGCACAGCCCGAGCAGCATGGCCCAGAGGATGATGCGTGGCCGGATCAGGTAAATGTTCAAGACGGTCGCCCTGGCGCTAGAAACGATAGACGGCCTTGAGCCGGAAGCTGCGGCCGTCCTGTCCGATCAGGTCTTCGACATGCTCGGGTCGGCCCGGGTCGGCATAGTGCCGGTCGAACAGGTTGTAGACGCTGGCGGAGAGCTCCAGGCCATCGGCCAGCTTGTCGCTCGACAGGGTCAGGTTGGCGATGCCGTAGCCGCCCGTCCTGGCGCCGGCCAGGGTCTTGCGGCTGCTGGTGTACTGCAGCTCCAGACCGGCGCGCAGGGCGTCGCCGATGAGGGGCATGGAATAGTTGAGCTTGGCCAGGTGGCGGGGCGAGTTCTCCAGGATCGCGCCGGTGTCCTTTGCGCGGGTGATCTGCCAGGCGTAGCTGGCGCGCAGCCGGGTGTCGTCGGCCCAGGCCCGCTCGACCTCGAACTCGGCGCCCTTGGACTCGACCCGGCCGGTGTTCCGGAACACGCTCAGGCCGTCTGCCGGGTCGATGACCTGGCTGATCAGGTCGCTGATCTCGTTCTGGTAGACGGAGGCGGAAACGCGGTAGTTGGCCTGGAACTGGTGCTCGACGACGATCTCGTAGCTGGTGATCTCTTCCGGCTTGAGGTCCTCGCTGGGCTTCGAGGTCAAGCCGGCATCGTTCAAGTAGAGCTCGTAGTCATTCGGGGCGCGGAAGGCGGTGCCGTAGAGCAGCTTGATCGCGGTTTCCGGCTGCGGCGCGTAGATCAGCGCCAGGCGCGGGTTCCAGGTCCCCCCCACGGTGGAGAAGTGGTCGTAGCGCAAGCCCGCGCTGAGCCGCAGGCGCTCGCCCAGGGGCAGTTCGTCCTGGATGTAGAACGCCTGTCGCGTGCTGTCGTGCTGCTCGTCCAGGTAGACCTCGTAGGGCGCCAGATCGTAGTTCTTCAGGCCCTGGCGAAAGTTGTCCTGGTACTCTGCGCCGAACACCAGCTTGTGGCGATCGAACCGGCCCACCAGCCGGGCCTCGGCGCCCCACCATTCGGCCCGCGACTGGTCCACGTTGACGGTGACCGGCGGGGCGTCATAGGGGAATGTCCCGTCGTAGAAATAGCGGCCGTAATAGACCCGGCCGGACAGGTCCAGGCGCTCGGTCAGCTTGCCGTCGTAGGCCAGGTCGAGCACGGCCTGGGTATCCACGGTCCGGGTGCGGGGGTCGTTGAATACGCTGTCGAAGGAGGCCGTGGGTACGCCCTGGATGCTTTCCGACCAGGCACTGGTCAGGGTGAAGCCCTCGTAGGACAGCTTGCCGTAGAACTTCTGGTAGCGGGCGTGATCCCGTTTCTGGGCGATGCCGTTGTTGTTCTCCGGTGTGTCGAATTCCGGGAAATACAGATCCTGGCCCTGGCTGTCGGAATAGCTCGCCGACAGCAGCGCCTCGGCGCCGTTGTCGAAGCGCCTGCCGTAGGTCAGGCGTCCGGCCCCAGTGCCGAAGCTCGCCGCCGATCCGGCCACCTCCAGGCCGTCGTAATCCCGCCCGCGCCGGGTGATGACGTTGACCACGCCGAAGAAGGCGTTGCTGCCGTAGATGGAGGAACCCGGCCCGCGCACCACTTCCACCCGGTCGATGAGGTCGACGTCGAGGAAGAACTCGTTGCCGATCGAGGCGGTGTCGTACACCGCGTCGTTGACCCGGATGCCGTCCACCAGCAACAGGACCCGGCTGTTGTAGTCGCCGGGCCGGTTGAAGCCGCGCACGCCGACGTACTGGTAGTTGCGGTCGCTGGTGACGTAGAGGCCGCGCAGGCTGGCCAGGATGTCCGCCAGGGTGCGGTAGCCGTAGTGTTTGATGTCGGCGGCGGTGACGATGCTGACCGCCGCCGGGGCCTCGGTGGTCTTCTGGGCGAACCGGCTGGCGCTGTAGACCTCAACCGAGAGCAGGTCTTCGATGGACAACTGGGTCAGGTCGGCCACTTCCTCGGCGCCCGCCGGGGCGGACAGGGCCGCCAGCAGCGCGCCCGCGCTGGCGGCACGGCGCAGGCAGGGCGATCGATCGGCGGCAAGGACGGGCAAGATAACCATGAGATATCCCCTATCAACCTGAAACTCGCACAGCGATCCCGGATGACCCGCTTCCGTTCACGGGGTGTCCGGGATGGCCGCGTGGGCGGGCATGACGGACGGCTCGGCGTTTCCTTGGCGCGGCCCCTCGACATCGCCTGTTTGCCCGCTGATGCTAACACCAATTACCTGCGATAACCCTTGATGCAGCAAGCTTTTTCCAGCCGGGCCGCGGCCACCGGCGCGTCGCCGTCGAAGATGGTGCGGCCTGTTTCGAGGCTGACGGCGTAGAATGACCCGGCCATCCGGTTTCTGCCCGTCAGGGCGGCCTTGCCGGTTCTCCCCACGGTGGTCTTGCCGCCGTGTCCGCCATCGGGACGAAGTCAGTCCATACAGAACGATCCGTCACCTGCGCGAGCCAACGGCGACGGCCGTCGCACCCCATCGGGAGGCATTCATGGATCTATTCGTAGGCAACCTGGCCCCGCAAACCTCGGAAGAGGAGTTGTCGGCGCTGTTCAAGACCTTCGGCGAGGTCCGCTCGGTGCAGATCAAGCGCGACCTGTTCAGCGGCGTTTCCAAGGGCTTCGGCTTCATCGAGATGCCGGGACGGCAGCATTCCCTGAATGCGATGGCCGGTCTCAACGGCAAGGACCTCAACGGCCAGCCGTTGACGGTCAACGAGTCGCAACCGCGCCAGGGCGGCGGGGGCCGGCGCCGCTGAGCAGGCTCAGGCGGCCCGTCTGACCGGTTCGATGTGCGCGGTGTGCTTGCCGTCTGTGAGCATCACCTGGCCGTCCTGCACCGAACATTGCAGGCGCATGGTGCGGCTGGCCAGGGCGCGCAGTTCGTCGACCGCCTCGGTCGCCAGGTTCAGCACGGTGAGCTTGTCCAGGCGGGCCAGGGCGTTCTTGTTCTGCTCCCACCAGATGTCCGACGGACGGCCGTTGTAGTTGACCAGGACGACCTGTTCGGAACGGTTGCAGGCCTTGCGCAGCCATTTCTCGTCCGGCAGGCCGACGTCGATCCAGAGCTTGATCGTGCCGGTGAGGTCTTTCAGCCAGAGGTCGGGCTCGTCGTCGACGCACAGTCCCTTGCCGAAGCTCAGGCCGTCGCTGGCGTAGAGCACGAAGGCGAGCAGGCGGACCATCATGCGCTCGTCGGTCTCGGAGGGGTGGCGGGCGAGGGTGATCGAGTGGTCCGCGTAGTAGTTGCGGTCCATGTCGGCGATCGACAGATCGGCCTTGTAGATGGTGGCTTTGAGTGCCATGGGTCGGTTCCTAGATGAGTGCGTGCCAGCCGAGTTGCCGGATGCAGTCGGCGAAATCCGGGCCGGGGGGTGCGGAGAGTAGCATCGGTCGGCCGTCCTCGGGATGCCGGAAGCTCAATTCGACCGCCGCCAGGAGCAGGCGGTGGCAACCGAATCTTTCCTGGAACAGGCGGTTGTGGCGGCCCTTGCCGTGCGTGGCGTCGCCGACGATGGGGTGGGCGATGTGCTTCATGTGCCGGCGCAACTGGTGCCGTCTACCGGTCAGTGGGATGAGTTCCACCAGGGCGTAGCGGCTGCTCGGGTAGCGGTCGACGCGCCAGGGCAGTTCCACGGTAGCCAGGCGACGGTAGCGGGTGACGGCCGTTTGCGGCACGTCGTTGTCGCCGCGATAACCGTATTCGTCCGCCATGCGGCCGAGCGGGTGGTCGATCTCGCCGGCCTCTGCGGGGTGGCCGCGCACCACGGCGAGGTAGCGCTTGGCCACCTCGCCGCGCTCGAACTGGCCGCCCAGTGCCGCGGCGGCGTCCGGGTCGAGGGCGAACAGGAGCAGCCCCGAGGTGCCCTTGTCGAGTCGATGCACCGGCCAGACCGAGCGGCCGATCTGGTCGCGCAGCAGTTGCAGGGCGAAGCGTGTCTCGTGGCGGTCCAGGTCGCTGCGATGGACCAGCAGGCCGGCCGGCTTGTCGATGGCGACCAGCCGGTCGTCGCGGTAGACGACGGTGAGCGCGGGCGTCACGGAGTAGTTTCCCGGCCGCCTGCCCGTCCGGGCGGAAGAGGCCGGGTGGGGGTCAGGCTTCGGCCTGGCCGCCTTCTTCCTTGGCGATATCGGCGTGGACCTGGGCCATGTCGACTTCCTTGGCGCGCGCGATCAGGTCGTCGAAACCGCTGGCCGGCAGGGCGCCGGGCTGGGCGTAGATGATGACCTTCTCGCGGAAGATCATCAGGGTGGGGATGGAACGGATCTGGAAGTGGCCGGCGATGCCCTGCTCGACCTCGGTGTTGACCTTGGCGAAGACGATGTCGGGATACTTCTCGGCAGCGGCCTCGAAGACCGGCGCGAAGCCCTTGCAGGGGCCGCACCAGGGCGCCCAGAAGTCGATGATGACGAAGTCGTTGCTGAGGACGGTGGGCTCGAAGTTCTCTTCGGTGAGGTCGATGACGGCCATGAGGGGCTCCAGAAATAGGCGCGCTGCGCAATGCCCGCAACCTTAACACGGCAGGCGCCCCGAGCCTATATCAGTGTTTGCTTAAGTTCGGTTCGGGTGCGATTCAGGTGCCGGGTTCGGCCAGGGTGGCTTGGGCCATCGGGCGGCTGGGGGCCAGCCGTTCCAGGTACAGATAGATCACCGGGGTGATGTACAGGGTCAGGAACTGCGACAGCAGCAGGCCACCCACCACGGCCAGGCCAAGCGGCTGGCGGACCTCGCCGCCGGCGCCGAGGCCGAGCGCGATCGGCAGGGTGCCGGCCAGCGCGGCGAAGGTGGTCATCATGATCGGCCGGAAGCGGATCAGGCAGGCCTGGCGGATCGCCTCGGCCGCCGGCGCGGCGTCCCGGCGCTGCCGGGTCAGGGCGAAGTCGATCATCATGATGGCGTTCTTCTTGACGATGCCGATCAGCATGATGACGCCGACGAAGGCATACAGCGACAGCGGGATGCCGAACAGCCAAAGGGTGAACAGGGCGCCGAGGCCGGCCGAGGGCAGGCCGGATAGGATGGTGAGCGGGTGGATGAAGCTCTCGTACAGGATGCCGAGTACCAGGTAGACCACCAGCACCGCGACCAGGAGCAGGAGGCCGAGGCCTTTTTGGGAGTCCTCGAAGGCCTGCGCGGTGCCTTCCAGACTGCTGTTGAGGGTGGCGGGCAGGCGCAGTTCCTGTTCCAGGGCGCGGATGCGGCCGACCGCCTCGCCCAGCGAGATGCCCGGCTCCAGGTTGAACGACAGGGTCACCGAGGGCAACTGGCCGAGGTGGTTCACGGTCAGGGCCTGGTTGCCGCGGTGCATGCGGGCGACGCTGTCGAGCGGCACCAGCTGGCCGCCGCTCGAACGCACGTGCAGGCGCGACAGCATGGCGGGATCGGCCTGGAAGTCGGGGGCCAGTTCCAGGATCACCTGGTACTGGTTGGTGGCGGCGTAGATGGTCGAGATCTGGCGCGAACTGAAGGCCGACTGCAGGGCGTCCTCGACCTGGCCGTAGCTGAGGCCGAGCGGGGCCAGGCGGTCGCGCTCGATGTCCAGGCTGACGGTCGGGCTCTTGTTGTTGAGGTTGCTGTTGACGTCGACGAAGCCGGGCAGTTGGCGCACCTTGCCGAGCAGGGTCTCGCTCCAGGCATAGAGTTCGTCCAGATCCTGGCCCTGCAGGGTGTACTGGTACTTGGCCGTGGTCAGGCGGCCGGTCAGGCGGATCGGTGGCGGGTTCTGCAGCGCGACCTTGATGCCCGGTACGGCGTTCAGCCTGGGCCGCAGCAGCGCCACCAGTTCGTCGGCCGAGTGCTTGCGCTCGCTGCGCGGCTTCAGCTTGAACAGCATCAGGCCGGAGTTGGCCGCGGAGCGGGAGCCGCCGGCGCCGACCACCGACATGAAGGTTTCGATGTCGGGTTCTTGGGCTGCGATGGCGGCGACCTGACGCTGCTTGGCGGCCATGCCGGCGAAGGAGACGTCGGGTGCCGCCTCGGTGAAGGCGATGATCTGGCCGGAGTCGCCGCTGGGCAGGAAGTCCTTGGCGATGTTGAGATACAGCCAGGCGCTCGCCACCACCGTGGCGAAGAATACCGCCAGCACAGAGCGGGGACGCGCCAGTGCCCAGTCCAGGCTGACCCGGTAGGCTTCGCGCACGCGCTCGAAGCCGTTTTCGAGCGCGTTCCAGGCCCGGCCGTGGCGGCCCTCGTCGTGCTTGAGGTAACGGCTGGCCAGCATCGGGGTCAGGGTCAGCGAGACGAAGCCGGAGACCAGGATGGCGGCGCTGATGGTGACCGCGAACTCGTTCAGCAGGCGGCCGATCACGCCGCCCATGAACAGCACCGGGATGAACACCGCGACCAGGGACAGGGTCATCGAGATGATGGTGAAGCCGATCTCGCGCGATCCATCGATCGCCGCCTGGATGTTTTGGCTGCGGCCGTCCGCTGACGCGGACTTAACATCGGCTGCGCCGACGTTAGCCTGCGCCGAAACATCGCGCGCCATCTCACGATGGCGCACGATGTTTTCCAGCATGACGATGGCGTCGTCGACCACGAAGCCGACCGACAGGGTGAGCGCCAGCAGCGACAGGTTGTCCAGGCTGAAGCCGAGCGCGTACATGGCCGCGAAGGTGCCGATCACCGAGAGCGGCAGCGCCACCGCCGGGATGGCGGTGGCCGAGAGGCTGCGCAGGAACAGCAGGATCACCAGCACCACCAGGCAGCCGGCCAGGATCAGGGTGAACTGGACGTCGTGGATGGAGTCGCGGATCGACACGCTGCGGTCGTACAGCACCGACAGCTCGATCGAGGCCGGCAGCCGCTCCTGGAAGCTGGGCAGGATGGTTTGGATCGCCGCCACCGTGGCCGGGGTGTTGGCGCCCGGCTGGCGCTGGATCGCCAGGACGATGGCGCGCCGGTCGACCAGCCAGTTGGCGCGCTTGTTGTTCTCGACGTCGTCGATCGCAGTCGCTACTTCTTCCAGGCGCACCGGGGCGCCGTTCTTGTAGGCGACGATCAGGGGCCGGTAGGCGGCGGCGCTCTTGAGCTGGCCGTCGGCCTTGATCGCGAAGCTCTGCTTGGCGCCGTCCAGGCTGCCGGTGGCCTGATTGACGTTGCCGGCCTGGATCGCCTGCGACAACTCGTCCAGGCCGATGCCGCGCGCGGCCAGGCGGTCCGGGTCGGCCTGGATGCGCACGGCGTATTTCTGCGAGCCGTATACGTTGACCTGGGCGACCCCGGGGATGGTGGAGATGCGCTGGGCGAGCTGGGTCTCGGCGTATTCGTTGACCACCGACATCGGCAGGGTGTCCGAGCGCATGGCGATGTAGAAGATCGGGCTGTCGGCCGGGTTGACCTTGCGGAACGACGGCGGCGACGGCATGTCGGTCGGCAGCTTGCGCTGGGCCGCGGCGATGGCCGACTGGACATCCTGGGCGGCGGCGTCGATGTTGCGGTCGAGTTCGAACTGCAAGGTGATCGAGGTCGAGCCCTGGGCGCTGGTCGAGTTGATCGAGGTGACCCCGGCGATGGTCGAGAACTGCGCCTCCAGCGGCGTCGCCACCGCCGCCGCCATGGTCTCCGGCGAGGCGCCGGGCAGCGAGGCCGAGACCGAGATGGTCGGGAAGTCGACGTTGGGCAGTTCGGACACCGGCAGGCTGCGGTAGGCGATCAGGCCGAAGACCAGGAACGCCGCCATCAGCAGCGTGGTCATCACCGGCCGGCGGATGCACAGTTCGGGCAGTTGCATGGCTTACTTGGCCTGGCCGGCGGCGGGCTGGGCCGGGGTCGCCTCGGCGGTCTTGATCTTCACCTTCGACTTCGGGGTCAGGCGCAGGTGGCCGTCGGTCACCACCAGCGTGCCGGCCTCGATGCCGGTCAGCGCGACCCGGCCGCTGCGCTCGGCGACGATCCCGACCGGCCGGATCTCGACGCCCAGGTCCGGCGTGACCGTGTACACCACGTTGCCCTTGCTGTCCTGCTGGATCGCCTCGGTCGGCACCGTCACCACGCCCTTCAGGGTGTCGAGCACCAGTTCGACGCGCAGGTACTGGCCGGCACTGAAACGCTCGTCGCGGTTGTCCAGCTTCGCTTTCATGAGCAGGGTGCCGGTGCCCGGATCGACCGCGTTGTCGACGAAGCCGACCGCCGCGCTGAGCGCCTGACCGGCACTGTCCGGCGTGCTCACCGCGGCCAGGATCGGCCCCCTGGCCAGGGCGGCGCGCAGCTGGCCGAGGTGGCGCTCGGGCAGGGCGAAGCTGACCAGCAGGGGCTGGACGCGGTTGACCAGCGCCAGCACGGTGTCGTTGGTCTTCACCGCCGTGCCCGGGAACACCAGACGGGCGCCGACCACGCCGTCGATGGGCGCACGCACGGTGGCGTAGGAAAGCTGCAGCCGGGCCAGTTCGACGGTGGCGCGGTCGGCCTGCACGGTGGCCTCGGCGGCGGCCAGGGCGGCGTTCAGGTCGGCCAGCCTTTCCACAGAGACGAAGCCCTGCTGCTGCAGGGTCTGGTAGCGGTTCACGTCGGCGCGCGCCTTCTGCAACTGGGCCTGGTCGCGTGCCTGATTGGCCTCGGCCTGCCTGAGCCGGGCGTTGAAGTCGGCCGGATCGAGGCGCAGCAGGACCTCGCCCGCCTTGACGTGCTGGCCCTCGCGGAAAAGCACGGCCTGGACCTGGCCGTCCACCCGCGCCTTGAGCGAGACCGACTCGTAGGCCTCGCCGCGCCCGACCAGGTCGACCGCGATGGCCAGGTCGCGGGTCTCGGCCCTGGCCGCCAGCACCGGCACCGGGGCGTTGTCCTTCTTGCCGGCGGCCTTGTCGGTGGGCGCCGAACGCAGGAAAAGAGTGATGCCGCCGGCCAGGACCAGGATTACGATGAACGCCTTGAGAAAAAACCGCATGCATAGCCTCGCAGGAATTATTTCGGCAATCGGGTGTCAGGTTTGTATCACCGGTGCGACTAACCGATAACCCGAACGCAACAGGAGATCGCCATCATGGCCGCCGATTCCACGCCCCGCATACTGCCGACCGAAATCACGTCCGAGAGCGTATACGAAAAGCGCCGGGAATTCCTTAAAGGCTCGCTCGCGCTGGCCCTGTTCTCGGCCCTGCCCGCACAGGCCGCCCTGCCGGCCTGGAAGAAGACCGCCTGGGGCCGCGACGAATCGGCCAACACCTGGGAAGAGGTCACCACCTACAACAACTTCTACGAGTTCGGCACCGGCAAGGATGACCCGGCCAAGAACGCCGGCAGCCTGCGCACCCGGCCGTGGACGGTGAGCGTCGAGGGCGAATGCCTGAAGCCGCGCACCTGGGACATCGACGCCCTGATCAAGGCCTTCCCGCTCGAGGAGCGCATCTACCGCATGCGCTGCGTCGAGGGCTGGTCCATGGTGATCCCCTGGCTGGGCTTTCCGCTCGCCGAGCTGATCAGGCAGGCGCAGCCGACCGGCAAGGCCAAGTATGTCGAATTCGTGACCCTGAAGGATACCAAGCAGATGCCCGGCCAGCGCTGGCCGGTGCTCGACTGGCCCTATGTCGAGGGCCTGCGCCTGGACGAGGCGATGCACCCGCTCACCCTGATGTCGGTGGGCATCTACGGCAAGGAACTGCCGAAGCAGAACGGCGCCCCGATCCGCCTGGTGGTGCCCTGGAAATACGGCTTCAAGAGCGCCAAGTCCATCGTCAGGATACGCTTCGTCGAAAAACAGCCGAACACCGCCTGGAACGAGGCGGCGCCGAACGAGTACGGCTTCTATTCCAACGTCAATCCAGAGGTCGACCACCCGCGCTGGAGCCAGGCCCGTGAACGCCGCATCGGCGAATTCTTCAAGCGCAAGACCGAGCCGTTCAACGGCTATGGCGACCAGGTGGCGCGGCTGTATGCCGGCATGGATCTGAAGAAGTATTTCTGATGGAGACCACGGTGAGACCTGGCGAAAAAATGATGGCGGGCGCAACGACGGCACCGGGCCGCACGAGTGCGGCCTGGCCGGCGCCGTTGCGGGCCGTGTGGGCCCTGTTCCAGGCGCAGCCGAAGGTCTGGCTGTTCCTGCTTTGCCTGTATCCATTGTTCCGCCTGTTCGTGCTCGGCTTCAGCGGCGGCCTGGGCGCCAACCCGATCGAGTTCGTCACCCGCTCGCTGGGCACCTGGACGCTCAGCTTCCTGCTCATCACCCTGGCCATCACGCCGCTGCGCCGCTTCACCGGCCAGGGCCAGTGGCTGCGCTACCGGCGCATGCTCGGGCTGTTCGCCTTCTTCTACGGCGTCCTGCACCTGACCACCTACCTCTGGCTGGACCAGTTCTTCGACTGGGGCGACATCCTCAAGGACATCTACAAGCGGCCGTTCATCACCTTCGGCATGACCGCCTTCCTGCTCCTGGTGCCGCTGGCGGCGACCTCGAACGACCGCTCGGTGCGGGCACTCAAGCGCAACTGGGCCAAGCTGCACAAGCTGGTCTACCCGGCCGCCATCCTGGCCGTGCTGCACTACTACTGGCTGGTCAAGCTGGACGTCACCCAGCCGGTCATCTACGCCGCGGTGCTCGCCATCCTGCTCGGCCTGCGGGTCTGGTGGTGGCGGCAGAAAAGCCGTACTGGTATACAGGGGCGATAATCCTCCTCGCATTCCTCCCCGCGTAAGAGCATGAAGTACGACCGTTCCGAACCCGCCGCCGGCAACCGGTACCAGGCCAGGCATGCCGCGCTGATCGCCGGCAGCCATCTGCGCCTGCTGCAGCGTGAATTGCTGCCCGATGCCGACGATCCGGTCGACCTGGCGTACCGCCTCTACCATGCCCCTTTCGTCGTGCTGGCACACGACACGGCCGGCGATCCGGTGTTCTTCTACGCCAACCTGGCTGCCCAGCGCCTGTTCGAGATGGCCTGGGCCGACATCGTCCGCCTGCCCTCGCGTTATTCCGCCGAGCCGCTGGCGCGCGAGGAAAGACAGCGCCTGCTCGCAAGGGTGGCCAGTCAGGGCTACATCGACGATTACGCCGGCGTCCGGGTGGCCGCCAGCGGCAAGCGATTCCAGGTCGCCAACGCCCGGGTCTGGAACCTGGTCGGGGTGGATGGCCGGGTCGTCGGCCAGGCCGCCGCCTTCAGCGACTGGACCCTGCTGGCAGGCCCCGATCAGACCGACTGAGCGACGGCCGGGATCGTCCTGGCCGCGTCGGCCACGGCCTTCTCGGCCAGGGCGATCAGGCGTGCCGGCTCGATGCCGAGGTGCTCGGCGTTGACCTCGGTCTGCAGCCAGGAATCTTCACCCTGCCAGGTCCAGTCCGCTTCATGGCCAGGCTTCCAGGTGACATAGAAGACATGCCGGACCTGCAACTCGTCCTCGACCATCAGGCTGGCGACGATGTGTCCATCGTGCAGCGTGACGCTTGCGGCATCGATCACGGCATTCAGGGCGGTGTGTTCTGCCATTTCGGCATCCTGTCCAGGCAACCCGAGGGGAGGCTGATATTGATCGCCAGCCTGGCGCCGAGTTCATTCCCGACCGGAAGGGCAGAACTTCGCTGGCTGGGTGCAGTCTTGATCAACAGGCCATTCGTCGGAGGCGAACACCATGGCACGTACTGAATCGGCTGGAGACTTGCCCCATGGCGCTGCCGGGTGCGCCGTCTGCGGCGCCCGCAACGGCAACCGCCAGTACCATGTCAGCGACGGAAAATCGATTTGCGCGAGGAGGCCATGCTGAGGGAGATGACCCTGCTGGAGTATCGCAACCCGGGCTTTACCGGCTAGCGGCGCCAGTTCCCGTCGGCGCGGGCGGAAATGCCCACTTGGCGGTCACCATCACTCGTGTTGAAATGGTGCTCCATGACGACGACCGACGCCCTAGCAGTCCGCCGCAACGAACTCGTCCGCGGCCTGCTCGACATCCTGCCCGCCGATAGCGTGCTGCACCAGGCCGAGGCCCTCAGACCCTACGAATGCGATGGTCTTTCCGCCTACCGGCGCCTGCCCATGGCGGTCGCCCTGCCGGGCACGGTCGAGCAGGTCCGCGCCATCATGCGCCTGTGCCACCGCCTCAAGATTCCCGTGGTGCCGCGCGGCGCCGGCACCGGCCTGTCGGGCGGCGCCCTGCCCATAGCCGACGGTCTGCTCCTCTCGCTGGCCAAGCTGAAGTCCATCCTCGATCTCGACCCGGTTTCGCGCAGCGCGCGCGTCCAGCCCGGCGTGCGCAATCTTGCCATCTCCCAGGCCGCCGCGCCCTTCGGCCTCTACTACGCGCCCGACCCGTCGTCGCAGATCGCCTGCACCATCGGCGGCAACGTGGCGGAGAACTCGGGCGGCGTGCACTGCCTGAAATACGGCCTCACCGTGCACAACCTGCTCGCCCTTCAGGTGGTCACCGCCGAGGGCGATCTGCTGACCATCGGCTCCGAGGCGCCCGACGCGCCGGGCTACGACCTCATGGCCCTGATGACCGGTTCGGAGGGCCTGCTCGGCATCGTGGTCGAGGTTACGGTGCGCCTGCTGCCGCTGCCCGAGCGCGCCCAGGTGGTCCTGGCCGCCTTCGACGACAGCGCCAAGGCCGCCGCCGCCGTGGGCGAGATCATTGCCGCCGGCATCATCCCGGCCGGCCTGGAGATGATGGACCGGCTGGCCATCCAGGCCGCCGAGGCCTTCGTCCACGCCGGCTACCCGGTCGGCGCCGAGGCGATCCTGCTGTGCGAACTGGACGGCACCAACGACGAGGTATCCGAGCTGATCCTGCGGGTGCGCCAATTGCTCATGCGCTGCGGCGCCACCGAGGTGCGCACCGCGCGCGATGAGGCCGAACGCCAGCGCTTCTGGGCCGGGCGCAAGGCCGCCTTCCCGGCGGTCGGCCGGCTCTCGCCCGACTACTACTGCATGGACGGCACCATCCCGCGCCGCCGGCTGGCCGAGGTGCTGGGTCGCATCCGCGAACTGTCCGAGGAATACGGCCTGGCGGTCGCCAACGTGTTCCATGCCGGTGACGGCAACCTGCATCCGCTCATCCTCTACGACGCCAACCAGCCGGGCGAACTGGAGCGCACCGAGCAGTTCGGCGCCCGCATCCTGCAGGCCTGTGTCGATGCCGGCGGCACCATCACCGGCGAGCACGGCGTCGGCGTGGAGAAGATCGACGCCATGTGCGGCCAGTTCGCCGCCCCCGAGCTGGCCCAGTTCCATGCCGTCAAGGCGGCCTTCGACCCGGACGGCCTGCTCAACCCGGGCAAGGCGGTGCCGACCCTGCACCGCTGCGCCGAGTTCGGCGCCATGCACGTGCACCGCGGCGAACTTAAGTTCCCCGACCTGCCTAGGTTCTGACATGAGCCGCGACCTCGAACAGACCATTGCCGAACGCGTGCGCGCGGCCGCCGCGCAGGCCACGCCGTTGAACATCGTCGGCGGCGTCAGCAAGGCTTGGTACGGCCGCACGCCGACCGGCGAACGCCTCGACGTGGCCGGCCACCAAGGTATCCTCAGCTACGAGCCGCGTGAGTTGGTTGTCCGCGCCCGCGCCGGCACCAAGCTGGCCGAGATCGTCGCCACCCTGGCCGAGGCCGGCCAGCACCTGCCCTTCGATCCGCCCGCCTTCGGTGCCAGCGCCACCCTGGGCGGCACCATCGCCTGCGGCCTGTCCGGCCCCAGCCGGCCCTACGCCGGCTCGGCGCGCGACCACGTGCTCGGTGCCCGCATCGTCAACGGCCGGGGCGAGGTGCTGGAATTCGGCGGCCAAGTGATGAAGAACGTCGCCGGCTACGACGTCTCGCGCCTGATGGTGGGCGCGCTGGGCAGCCTGGGCGTGCTGCTCGACGTCAGTCTCAAGGTCCTGCCCATCCCCGAGAGCCACGTCACCCTGGTCAAGGAATGCAATCCGCGCGACGCCCTGGCAGGGATGAACGGCTGGGCCGGCAAGCCGATCCCGCTTTCGGCCACCTGCTTCGACGGCAACCGGATGATCGTGCGCCTGTCCGGCACCGAGACCGCCGTCCAGCACGCCGCCCAACGCCTGGGCGGCGACCGGTTGGCGGACGGCGACCGCTTCTGGGCCGACCTGCGCGAACACCGCCACGCCTACTTCGCCGGCGACGTGCCACTCTGGCGCCTGGCCCTGCCCCCGGCCACGCCGCCCATCGACCTGCCCGGCAAGTGGTTGATCGAGTGGGGCGGCGGCCAGCGCTGGCTGCACGGCGAAGTCGATCCTGTACATATCCGCGCCGCCGCCCAGGCCGCCGGCGGCCACGCCACCCTGTTCCGCGGTGGCGACCGCGCCGGATCGGTATTCCAGCCGCTGGAGCCCGCCATGCTGGCCCTGCAGCAGCGTTTGAAAAAGGCCTTCGATCCGGCCGGCATTCTCAACCCCGGCCGGCTCTATCCGGGGCTCTGATGCAGACCAACCTGGCCGCCTTCATCCGCGACACTGCCGTCGGCAAGGAGGCCGACGGAATCCTGCGCGCCTGCGTCCACTGCGGCTTCTGCACCGCCACCTGCCCCACCTATCAGCTCACCGGCGACGAACTGGACGGCCCGCGCGGCCGTATCTACCTGGTCAAGCAGATGCTGGAAACCGGTGCCGCGGGCACGGTCACCCTGCATTACCTCGACCGCTGCCTGCTCTGCCGCTCCTGCGAGACCACCTGCCCCTCCGGCGTGCGCTATGGCCGCCTGGTCGAGATCGGCCGCGAGGTAGTGGAGGAGATGGTGCCGCGCCCGCTGGTGGATCGGCTCAAGCGCCGCGCCCTGCGCTGGCTGGTGCCGGAGCCTGCGCGTTTCCGCGCCCTGTTGGCTGTGCTGAATCGCTTGCGCTGGCTTGTCCCCGAACGCTACCGGAAACAACTCCCGTCGTTCCCGCGCAGGCGGGCACCCAGTCAGATCGAACTGGGTGCCCGCCTGCGCGGGCATGACGAAACCCATCCACGCACCATGCTCGTCCTCGAAGGCTGCGCGCAATCGGTGCTCACCCCCAACGTCAATGCCGCCGTCCGCCGTTTGTTCGATGGCCTCGGCATCAGCCTGATCGCCGCGCCTGAGGCTGGCTGCTGTGGTGCCCTGAGCACCCACCTGTCGGCGCGCGAGGAAGGCCTGGAGCAGATGCGCCGCAACATCGACGCCTGGTGGCCGCACATCGAGGCTGGCGCCGAGGCCATCCTGGTCACCGCCTCCGGCTGCGGCGTCATGGTGAAGGACTACGGCGAGGCCCTGCGCGACGACCCACGCTACGCCGACCAGGCGCGCCGGGTGGCCGAACTGGCGCGCGATCCCTGCGAAGTGTTGACCGCCGACGACTTAACACGCCTCGGCATCAAGGGCCACGGTCGGCGCATCGCCTTCCAGAGCCCGTGCAGCCTGCAACATGGTCAGCAACTGGGTGGGCGGGTCGAGGCGCTGTTGCGCGCGGCAGATTTCGAACTGACGCCGGTGGCAGATGGTCATTTGTGCTGCGGTTCGGCGGGGAGTTATTCGGTGCTTCAGCCGGCGATGTCGGAAGCCTTGCGGGACAACAAGCTCGCGGCACTGGCCGCTGGCAAGCCGGAACTTATCGCCACGGCCAACGTGGGTTGCCAGATGCACCTGGATGCGGTCGCCGATTTGCCGGTGAAGCACTGGCTGGAAATTCTGGTTGAAAGCCAAGGGGCCTAGCCGCTTTGTCATGGCCGGATGAAAACCGCGCGGTGGTGTAAGTTGCCTTCGCAACGAAGGAGGTCGATATGAGCCCGAAACGACTCGAACGTATCACGATAGAGCCAGGAAAATGCGGCGGGCGCCCCTGCATCCGGGGATATCGTATTCGTGTCACCGACATCCTCGGCCTGCTCGGCTCCGGCGCCTCCCACGCGGAGATTCTTGAGGACTATCCGTTCCTCGAAGAGGACGACATCCTGGCCGCGCTCGAATACGCGGCCATCCAGGCGGACCAGCCCATCTTGATTGCCGCCATGTTCTCGACATGGGCCTCGAAGCTGCAAGCGACCGGGAAATCTGGGAGTTGGTCAGGGCGGAAATGCTGGTCATCGTCACCAAGGACGAAGATTTTGCGCAACTCGCTGATAGACAAGCGAGCATCCCACCGCAAGTCTTGTGGATACGACTTGGTAATTGCCGAAAAGCTACTTTGCTCAAGGCGGTTGGCGATGTATTGCCTTAGATCAGGGAGCAGCTACAGGAGGGACATCCTGTCGTGGAGTTGCGTTGAGGTTGGCGAAATGAGAAATGAAATTCGAACCAGGCCCTTTTTCACGGACAGGCCCAATAGCCGTATAACCACTCGGTGCAGGGGGCGCTGCGCGATAAAGCCGCGAAGCGCCAGTGACCTCCACGTTCGGCCCTGACCGAATCTATTCACACCCGTAAGGAACTTCCACAGTGGACATCCCACGGATATTCAACATCACCGAGAGTGCTCACCGCATCCACAACCCGATCACGCCTGAAAAGCTCGCCACGCTCGGCGCGGCGCTGCGTCTGGAAGCGGGTGCACGAGTGCTCGACCTCGGCAGCGGTTCGGGGGAGATGCTGTGCACCTGGGCACGCGATCACGGCGTCATCGGCACCGGCACCGACATGAGCCAGTTGTTCACCGAGCAAGCGAAACGCCGTGCTGAAGAACTCGGCGTCGCCGATAAGGTCGAGTTCATCCATGGCGATGCGGCCGGCTACGTCTCCAACGAGAAGGTCGATGTGGCGGCCTGTGTCGGTGCCACCTGGATCGGCGGGGGCGTCGCCGGCACGATCGGGCTTCTGGCACGGAGCCTGCGCAGCGGCGGGATCATCCTCGTCGGCGAGCCTTACTGGCGGCAGTTGCCGCCGACGGAAGCAGTTGCCAAGGGCTGTCTTGCCCACTCGATCTCCGACTTTCTCCTGCTTCCGGAACTTCTCGCGTCCTTCGGCCGCCTTGGCTACGACGTCGTGGAAATGGTTCTGGCCGACCAGGACGGCTGGGACAGATACGAGGCAGCCAAGTGGCTCACCATGCGCCGATGGCTGGAAGCCAATCCCGGCGACGAGCTCGCCAAGGAGGTTCGAGCCCAACTGACCTCGGAACCCGAGCGCTACGCCGCTTACACGCGTGAATACTTGGGTTGGGGTGTGTTCGCGCTGATGCCGCGGTGATGCTTGGGCAGGTTCGGCCTGCCGCACAATGCCGGCTCGGCGCGCGTCCCTGGCATGCCGACCGGATGGCCGCCTTCGTGCAATCTTTCCGGTGCAGAGTGTCCAAGGGGGAATCTACGGGTCGTTGACTGATGGGGGAATGGACCATGCATACGATACTCGGCGCCAATGGCGTCATCGCACGAGAACTGTCCCTGGCGCTCGCGCCGCATGGCGAGGGCATCCGGCAAGTGAGCCGGGCGCCACGCAAGGTCAACCCGGACGACGAGGCCGTTGCCGCCGATTTGCTTGATGCCGGGGCAACCGACCGGGCGGTATCCGGGAGCGCGGTCGTCTATCTGGTGGCGGGCCTGAAATACGATGCATCGCTCTGGCAGGAGCAATGGCCGCGGATCATGGCCAACGTCCTGGATGCCTGCAAGCGGCATCAGGCCCGTCTCGTGTTCTTCGATAACGTCTATGCCTATGGGCGCGTGGACGGCCCGATGACGGAGGAGACGCCGTTCAATCCGAACAGCCGGAAGGGCGAGGTTCGCGCCAGGATCGCCACCAGGCTGCTGGACGAAATGCGGCGTGGCGACCTGGCGGCGATGATCGTCCGTTCGGCCGATTTCTACGGCCCGGGTGCGGTCAAGAGCCTTCCTCATGCCGTGGTGTTCGAGCGCCTCCGGGCAAGGAAACCGCCCCAGTGGATAGGCGATCCCGGGATGATCCACACGTTCACGTATACGGCGGATGCAGGGCGCGCGCTGGCCACGCTTGGGCGCTCGCCCGCGGCATTCGGCCAGACCTGGCATGCGCCCACGAGCAAGGATGCCCTCACCGGCGCCGGCTTCGTGCGCCTGGCGTGCGAATTGGCTGGTCAGCCCTACAGGCTGCAGACCGTCCCGCGCTGGATGTTGAAGGCCATGGGGCTGTTCATGCCGGTGCTGCGCGAGAACGAGGAAATGATGTACCAGCTCGATTGCGACTATCGCTTCGACAGCACCAAGATCGAGACGGCATTCGGCGTCGAGGCCACGCCCTACCGTCAGGGGATCGGCGCGACCCTGAAGGCCGGGGCGGCCGGTGATGGACACCCGGCGACCTCAGCGGCCTGAGTATGGGCCGGCCGGCCCGTCAGCCGAAAGGCTCGGCCGGCGTTCGCTTGGAAAGGCTTAGCCGATGACGGCCTTGATTGCCTTCAGGCAGTAATCCACATTCTCCTGCTTCGCGCTGTAGCCCATCAGGCCGATGCGCCAGATCTTGCCGGCCAGGGCGCCGAGGCCGGCGCCGATCTCCAGGTTGAACTCGTTGATCAGGCGGGTGCGCGCGGCGGCATCGTCGACCCCTTCCGGGATGTAGACCGAGTTGAGTTGCGGCAGGCGGGCGGCCTCGTCGACCACGAACTTGATGCCCATGGTTGCCAGGCCGTCACGCAGTTTTTCGTGCATGCCGCGGTGGCGCGCCCAGGCGTTTTCCAGGCCTTCCTCGGCCAGCATCACCAGGGCTTCGTGCAGGCCGTAGAGCGGGTTGATCGGGGCGGTGTGGTGGTAGGTGCGCTTGCCTTCGCCGCTCCAGTAGCCGAGCACCAGGTTGAGGTCCATGAACCAGCTCTGCACCGGGGTCTTGCGCGACTGCACCTTGGCGATGGCGCGTTCGCCGAAGGTGACCGGCGAGATGCCGGGCGTGCAGGACAGGCACTTCTGGCTGCCGGAGTAGGCGGCGTCGATGCCCCATTCGTCGATCAGTACCGGCACGCCGCCGAGCGAGGTGACGCAGTCCATGATGGTGAGCGCACCGTGCCTGCGCGCGATGGCGGCCAGCGCGGCGGCATCCGACTGCGCGCCGGTGGAGGTCTCGGCATGCACGAAGGCGAGGATCTTCGCGTCCGGATTGGCGGCGAAGGCGGCCGCGACCTTGGCTGGATCGACCGGCGTGCCCCAGGCGTCCTCGACGATGACCGGTACGCCGCCGGTGCGCTTGACGTTCTCGACCATGCGGCCGCCGAACACGCCGTTGACGCAGACGATCACTTTGTCGCCCGGTTCCACCAAGTTCACGAAGCAGGATTCCATGCCGACCGAGCCGGGGCCGGAGACCGGGAAGGTGAGCTTGTTCTCGGTCTGGAAGGCATAGCGCAACAGCGTCTTGGTCTCCTCCATCATGGTCGTGAAGGCGGGGTCGAGATGGCCGATGGTCGGCCGCGCCATGGCGTCGAGGATGCGTTGCGGCACGTCGGACGGACCGGGGCCCATGAGGGTGCGGCGGGGCGGCTGGAACGAAGCGATGGTGGGTGCGGGAATGGACATGTCGACTCCTCTAGTCTCTAAGTGTGTAGTTGTTTGAGCGACTGATTATGCCAGCCTTGCGCGGGCTGTATGCAAGTACTGGCAAGGCCCCGAAGGGTGTGTGGGTTTGCCGGGAGGGGGCTGGAAAAATGAAAAAAGCCCGCCCCGGTTAGGGACGGGCTTTTCTGCTGACAGCAGTGTGTGGCGATCAGGCCTTCTTGGCAGCGACCTTCTTCGTGGCGGCGGGTTTGGCGGCAGCAGCCTTGGGCGCAGCGGCCTTCTTCGCAGCAGCGGGTTTGGCGGCAGCAGCCTTGGGCGCAGCGGCCTTCTTCACAGCAGCGGGTTTGGCGGCAGCGGCCTTGGGCGCAGCGGCCTTCTTCGCAGCAGCGGGTTTGGCGGCAGCAGCCTTGGGCGCAACGGCCTTCTTCGCAGCAGCGGGTTTGGCGGCAGCAGCC
>Ga0265297_10005280_pt1 | contig 19899 bp, 13 predicted proteins | sample Munlanlwell13791_FD_192502 | JGI IMG/M metagenome (GOLD analysis project Ga0265297, IMG submission 192502) | Leachate microbial communities from a municipal landfill in Southern Ontario, Canada - Leachate well 137-91 | ecosystem: Engineered > Solid waste > Landfill > Unclassified | place...
AGCATCGGCACATTGCCAGGCATGTGTTTCCACTCCAGCAGGAGCCGGCCCACGATCAAAACGGTGAGCGCGCCGGCGACTGTGGCGAACACGGCCCGGGCTTGGTCGAACGCCTTGGGTAAAAGCAAACTGAGGATCCCCGCGGCCAGCGGGAATGTGACCGGCAATACCAGCGGATGTAATAGCAGTTCCATATCAAATTAGGCCCCGCAAAGCGGGGCGACTTTTTCATGTAGAGCCGACTTTATGTCGGCTATCTTCGGCATAGGATAGCCGGTATAAAACCGGCTCTACATCGGATTGAATTTCCTTAGCATGCACTTATCGCCCCCAAAGCGGGGCAGACTCTTGTAGCCGCGGCGGTGACGCCGTGGCCGCCGAAGAATCCACGCCGTCACCGGCGCGGCTACGAAAGAACAATTTCCTATTAGATCAAGTTAGGCCGCCAAAGGCGGCGACTGTTCCATAGGTAGGGTGGTTTCGCCGAAACCGCCGTTCCTGGTCCAGCACGGCGCGCTCGGCGAGCGCGCCCTACCCAACATCGTCCGCCGGAGGCGGATCCGCCTCCGGCATAAAATCCCTTACAGTCCCAGGCGGGGGCCTTCCACGCCCATTTCCTTCTTAAGCTGCGCGGTCTTTGCCTGTGACAGCCGAATCAATTCCGCCGATGACCAGACGCGCCGGCCGGCGCCGGCATCGATGGCGGCCATGCGCTCGGTGCAACAGTAACACGGATCGACCGCCGCGAGAATGATCGTGGCATCCGCCACCGACTGGCCAATAACGGTTGTCTGGTTGGTCGCGACATTCATAAAACTGGGCGCCCGGACCTTGTGCCGCACGGGACGGTTGCCGCCGTCACTGCGGATATAGTGAAAGACTTCCCCGCGCGGGGCCTCGTAGGTGCCGATGCCTTCACCGGCCTTGATTTCCCTGGGATTGGAGTCCACGGGACCGGGCAGGGTTTTCAATGCCTCCACGCACTGTTCGATGATCTTTATGGATTCCAGGGCCTCGAGGATCCGGACCACGGCCTTGTCGAAAACATCGCCGTTCTCTCTGGTAATGACCTTCCAATCGACGCGCCCATACGCCAGGTGGGGATGGTCTTTGCGAACATCCCTGGCCACGCCGGAAGCCCGGGCAGTCGGCCCCACGGCACAGTAGTCGATCGCCTGTTGTTTGGTGAGCGTGCCGACGCCTTGCAGGCGGGCATGAATCAAGGGATCGTCCGTCACGGCGTCCCTGAAAAGACAGATCGGCCCCTTGAGATCCACCAGCGTCTTGCGTATGGCCGGGAGATCTTCGACCTTGATATCGCGCCGCACGCCGCCCGGCTTCATCATGCCATAATGGTTGCGATTGCCCGTGATCAATTCCAACAACTCGAGGATCGGCTCGCGATAACGCCACGCCCACATCCAAACCGTGTTGAATCCCAGGAAATGCCCGGCCAGTCCCAGCCAGAGCATATGCGAATGCAATCGTTCCAGCTCGCCGATCACCGTCCGGATGTACTGCGCGCGTTCCGGCACCACGACCTCGCCCGCGTCCTCGACAGCCTGCACGCAGGCCAGCGGATGGGAAGTGGAGCATATGCCGCAAATCCGCTCCACAAGAAAAACGGTCTGCTCGAAGGTCTTGAGCTCCGAAAGCTTCTCGATCCCGCGGTGGTTGTAGCCAAGTTCGATATCGAGCCGCACGACTTTCTCGCCTTCCACGTGGAGCTTGAAAAACTCCGGCTCCTCCTGGAGCGGATGATACGGGCCGATCGGTATGATGGTCGTTTTCTTAGTCATTTGCGCCAACCATGCCGTTCTCACGAACGGCATCCACACCTATCTGGTGTAGCCGCGGTTCGATGGAACCGCCGTGTTTTAATTCCTATGCCTTCACGTAATCGCGCCGGAGCGGATACTTGTCTTTTGGCCAATCGTCGGTCAACAACAGATGCCGCATGTCCGGATGGTTCCGGAACGTGATGCCCAGCAATTCCCACATTTCGCGCTCAATCCATTCCGCGCCTTTGAAAATCGGGGCAATGGATTCGATTACCGGCTGATCGCGGTTCAACTTCGTGCGCACCGTGAACATCAAACCGAATTGATCGAAAGCCCAGTGATAAAGCACCTCGATCGCCGCGGGCGTATCCATGCCGGTCGCAATCGAAAAACGCGCCTCCAACTCCTTGAAAAGGAAACGCGTCGCCTCCGGGATGTCTTCCGGCTTCACTTCCACATAAATTCGCCGGGCGGATTTTTCCGTCCATCGGAGGATTTTATCGCCCAGTCCTCCCTTGACCCGCTCCAGCAGTTCATCCCTTGTCATGTGTTTCGCTTTCATCCTGTACGATCCATGCCGGGTTATCGAAATCAGGCCTTCGGCAACGTTAGGCCGCGCAACTTTTTCACCAGCTTCACCACCGCCAAAATCATCGCCTCGGGCTTGGGCGGGCACCCGGGCAGATAGGCATCCACGGGGATGTATTTATCGACGGGCTCATCCCAATTGTACGACTGCTGGAACATATTGCCCGTACAGGGGCAGTTGCCGACGGCGATCACCAAGACCGGCTTGGCCGCCTCCCGATAAGCCCGCTTCAGGCGGATGGCGGATTTCTTGTTGAAGACTCCCGTAACCAGGAGAACATCCGCGTGCCGGACACTCCCGACAAGTGTGATCCCAAAACGCTCCAAATCGTAGCGCGGCGTAAGCGTATCGATGATCTCGATGTCGCAGTTGTTGCACGCGCTGCCCCCCAGATGAAAGACGTTCAGCGACCGGGTCAGCATATTGACGGCAAAACTCATCGCATCACCATCCCCAAAATGCGGCCAAGACCGCCGCCAGGGCGGCCAACGTCACCGGCCCCCAGAAAAATTTGACGGCCTGATCGATCCGCACCCGCGGCGCCGTGTTTCGAATGAGCACCACCGCCACAACGAGCCCAAGATACTTGAGCGCGCCCAGCAGGACCGGCCGCCAGCCTTGGTCGAAGGCGATCCCGCCGCAGAAAACGGCCACCAGGAAAATCGGCATCGTAAAGAGCATCATGGCGCGCGTCAATTTAAAAACGCCCAGCGGCGGGCCGGAATATTCCAGGTAGGCCCCGCCGGTCAGTTCCGTCTCGGCCTCGGGCGCATCGAACGGCACGAGCGTCAACTTGGCCTGCATGCAAAGGATCGCGACCACAAGCGCAACGATGCCGGAAGGCTTGGCCACCACCGCGCCGGCCGCCAGCAGGTCGGAAAGCCGGATGCTGTGAGTATGGACGATCGGCACAAGCATGGCCAGAACGAAAGGAAGTTCGTACGCGAGCAACAGTTTCATTTCGCGGCTGCCGCCCAGGGAGGCCAGCGGGTTTTGGGACGCAAACGAGCCCAGGATCACGGCGACCGCGGGGATGGTGAGCAGATACAGAATGACGATAATGTCGCCGTTGAAAGTTTGCCCCAGCGGGATAAAGGCCCGCCAGATCAGCATCGAAGCCAGGGCCGCCGCCGCCATGCCGAACAAGGGGGCGGAAAGGAAAAGTCCGCGGGCGGTGCCCGCCGGAATGCACGTTTCCTTGATCATCAGTTTCAGCACGTCGTAGAACGGCTGAAGAAAAGGCGGCCCAACGCGCATCTGGACGCGCGCCGTGACCTTGCGGTCCACCCAGCTTGTGACCAGGCCCGCGGCGGCCGTGAACAGCAATCCCGGGAAAACAAGCATCTGCAATATTAAATACCCGAGTTCCATCGTCTTACACATCCTTCTTGTTCCAGCGCGGCGCCCGCACCGCGAGGCGCTCTCCGACCAGGAAAATTCCGTCCTTGGGCGATTCCTCCACTTCCCTGAACTCGACCGCCTGTTTGGCGCAATCGATCGCGCACGGAATCTTATCGCCGCCCGGCAACGCGCAGAAATCGCACTTGACGTCATAAAAAGACAGCGTATCGAGATAAATGGTGCCGAACGGACAGGCATGGCTGCAACACTTGCAGCTCACGCAACGCATATTGTGGCGCTTGAGAATCCCGTCCGCCTGGCGCTCCAGCGCATCGAACTTGCAGGCCGCCACGCAGCTGGGCTCCTCGCAGCGGCGGCAGATCAACACAAAAGTCGCCAGTTCGCGCAGACCCAGGATGCCGTGATCGGTCATTCGCGGGCGATAGAAATAGGCGCAGTGCACCGCGCACTTTTCGCAGGCATCGCACTTGTTCAGATCGATGAATAACCGTTTTGCCATGACTTAATCCCAGATTTTTTGCAGGTGCTTGATGCGGTCGAAACTGAAGACGGGGCCATCCTTACAGGCATAGTAAGGGCCTAAGCGGCAATGCCCGCACTTTCCGATCCCGCAGCTCATGTTTTTTTCCATGGAAAGATAGATGTTTTCCGGCGCGTACCCGAGATGCAACAGTTCCAACGTCGCAAACTTCATCATAATCGGGGGCCCGCACACCACGGCCACGCCCTCCTGGGGATTGCACTTCAGTTTGTCCGGCGCCAAAATCGTCGTGACCACGCCTTCATTGCCGCTCCAGCTATCGTCGCGTTTGTCAACGGTGATGGCAACATCCATGTCTTTCCGGCCCCAGCCATCCTCCACGGCCTTGCGATAGACAAGATCGGAGGGGCTTTTGGCGCCATACCGCACAAAAATTTTCTTGTATTTGTCCGCCTCCTCGAAAAGCGCGAACAGCAGTGCCCGCAAAGGCGCCAAACCGACGCCGCCGCCCACAATCAACACTTCCCGTCCGCGATATTTCTCCAGCGGATACGGCTGGCCCGACGGCCCGCGGATGGCCAACTCGGCGCCGGGCTCCAACGCGTGGAGTTTTTCCGTGAGCCGGCCCGCGCGCATAATCGTAATTTCGATCCGGTCGCTTAGCGCCGGCGAAGACGAGGGCGTGAAGGGCGCCTCCCCTATCCCGGGAACGGTCAATTCGATAAACTGGCCGGCCTTGAACGCCAACGGCTTTTGCGGGCGCACAAAAAAGGTCTTGATGTTGGCCGTTTCCCGGACCACATGTTCCAGCTTGGCCGGCATGGGCATGTATGGGCTACAACTCATTGACGGCCCTCTTCAAAACCTCGCGGATGTCGATCTTGCCCGTGCAGGCTTCCACGCAACGCCCGCAACCATCGCAGGCGTAGCTTCCGAGAACGCCCGGAAAGAAACTGAATTTCTTGTCGAACCGATTGTGCAGCCGCTCGGCGCGGTGCCGGCGCGGATTGGCCCCGCCGGCGACGGTGGCGAAATTCCTGTAAAGGCAAGCATCCCATTGTTTGATGCGGACATTGGCGTCGTTCTTGCCCTTGCCGTCGGCCAGCAAAAAACAGTGACAGGTGCAACAGATCAGGTTGCAGGCTCCGCATTCGACACAATCCTCCGCAAAGTCGTCCCAGATCTTCTTGCCCTGCGACTTTTCGACCGCCTGGCGCAGATCGGCGCCGCAAGACAGCCCCATTCTTTCGGTTTGCCCGCACACTTTCCGGCTGATTTTTTGCCGGCTTTGGTCGCGCGCTTTTAGAATCCCCTCATCGGCCGCAACGAGCAGATCCCCGACTTTCTTCAACAATTTTTCGCCCCGCTCACTGCCCGCCTCGACCACGTAACCGAGTTCGGTCGGCGCAAGATTGATATCGAAACCGGCTTTTGGGTACGGCTGTTCCTTGACGGCCGGGCAGAAACACACCGGGCGCGCATCGGTGCAATCGCAGGAAACGATGATGGTCTTTTCGCGCGCTTCCTTATACAAAGGATCCGCCGGCGCGGTGTTCAGAAACACGTAGTCGTGAATCTTGAGCGCGGCGATGTCGCAATTCTTCGCGCCGATAACAATGCGTTCCGGGATGACTGCATCCGGCGCGGTGTCCCCCAGCGTTCCCAGCCACTCGCGCGGACGAAACACCAGGGCCTTCAAGGGTTCGACCGGACGAAACGCGCCCAAGGTGTGTTTGCCGGCTTGCCAGGCAGCGGAGCGCACCAGATGATACTGCGTCCCGGTCTGCTCGAGCGCATAGACCTCGCGCCCTTCCGTGATGCGGGCGAGGAAATCGTCCAGCCTGGTTTTTTCGAGTTTGTGCACGCAATTTTTCTTCCGGCAGGTGGAAAGACATAATGCCGCGCTTTTAGGCGTCTGTCAAATTCTTAACGCCGCTTTTGCCTTCCTCGGACAGGACGGCAATCAAACGGCACAATTTTTCGCACTTATCCTGGAGTTCCTGTTTGCGCGCGCGTTGTTGTTCGACAACCTCGGGCGGCGCCCGTTGCACAAATTCAACGCTTTCCACCTTGCGCGTAACGAACGTCAGATCGCCGGAGGCTTTGGTCAATTGACCGTTCAGACGCTTGATCTCGGCCTGCACGTCGATTAAACCCTCGATCGGGATAAAAATCGCGCCCAGCTTGCTGATGCCGTTGATCATGCGGACCGGGTGGAAATCCGGATCGACGCTCAACGGTTCCGCGCGTAACAGGAAGGCGATCGAGGCTTCATCGGCCCGCAGGAGTTCGGTCATGCCGGCGTTTTCAGGCCGGATAATGTACCTGATTTTCAGCGCGGGTGAAATGCCGTAATCGGCGCGCAGCGTCCGCCCGACGCGGATCAGGTCGTGCTTGTTTTCCACGTATTCCACCGTGCGCCCGTCAATCCCCCACTTGCCCAGCTCATCCAGGTCAAAAGCCTTGGGCCAGGGTCCCGCCATGATGGAATCGGCCTCGGCGCCGTAACCCATGGCATGCCAAAGCTCTTCCGTTATGAACGGAACGATGGGATGCAGAAGAATCAAGGCATTGGCAAAGACATAGTGACAGACCTGCAGGGTCTGCGCGCGCCGGGCCGGGTCTTCCGCATTGAGACCGATCTTGGCATATTCGATGTACCAGTCGCAGAACTGGTGCCAGACGAACTCATACAAAGTTTTGGCCAGATCGTTAAACCGGCACCGCTCCAGGTTCTCGGTGCAGGCGGCAATCGTGTCGTGCAGGCGGGCCAGGATGTGCTTGTCGTCCGGCGTAAGCAGGTCGGGATTGAAGGGTTGCGCTTCAAGATGTTCCGGAGCATCCTTGGTGTGCATCTGCATGAACCGGGCGGCATTCCAGAGCTTGGTCAGGAAATTGCGCCCCAACTCGAATTTTTCCGTGGCCAGATGCACATCCTGGCCAACGGCCGTGACCATTACCAGGCTGAAGCGGAGGGCATCGGCGCTGAAATCCTTGATGATCGCCAGCGGGTCGATGGAATTACCCAGGCTTTTGCTCATCTTGCGGCCCGTGTCGTCCCGGACCGTGCCGTGAATATAGACGGTGCGGAAGGGAATATCGCCCATGAATTCCAGGCCGGCCATGATCATGCGCGCCACCCAGAAAAATATTATTTCCGAGCCGGTGACCAGGGTATTGGTGGGATAATAAAACGCCAGGTCCTTGTTCTGCGCGGGCCACCCCAACGCGCTGAACGGCCACAGCCACGACGAAAACCAGGTGTCGAGCACGTCCTCATCCTGCTGAAAGCTCTTGGAGCCGCAGGCCGGGCAGGCGGCGGGATGGCCCTTGGCCGCCCACTCGTGCCGGCAGGCCTCGCAGTAAAATACCGGGATCCGATGCCCCCACCAGATCTGGCGCGAAATACACCAATCGCGGATATTTTCCATCCAGTCGAGATAAACCTTGGTCCACCGTTCGGGCATGAACTGGATGCGGCCATCCTTGACGGCCTCGATGGCGGGACGCGCCAGCGGTTTCATGCGCACAAACCATTGCAGGGACAGACGCGGTTCGACAACCGTGTCGCACCGGTAACAATGACCCACGGCGTGGACATGGTCTTCGATTTTCTCGATCAGACGGGCTTTCTGTAAATCCTCCACAATCTGACGGCGGCATTCGACGCGATCCAGGCCGCGGTATGGCCCGGCGTTTTCGTTCATCGTGCCGTCCTCGTGCATGACGTTGATCGGCGCCAGGCCGTGCCGCCGGCCCATCTCGAAGTCATTGGGATCGTGGGCGGGCGTCACCTTGACCACCCCGGTGCCGAACTCCGGGTCCACAAAGTCATCCTCGATCACGGGCAGCGGCCGGTCCAGAATCGGGAGCATGAAGCGCTGGCCCTTGAGGTGCGCGTAGCGCTCGTCGCGGGGATTGACGGCCACGGCCACGTCTCCCAGGAGCGTTTCCGGACGGGTCGTGGCCACCACGATGGAATCTTTTTTCTGCCCTTTTTTCAGCGGATAACGGATGTAATACAGTTTGCCGGCCGTTTCCACGTGCACGCTTTCCTCATCGGAAAGCGCCGTATGGCAGCGCGGGCACCAGTTGATGATATAGTTGCCGCGATAAACAAGCTTTTTGTCGTATAACCGCACAAAGACTTCCGCCACGGCGTCGCTCAGCCCTTCGTCCATGGTGAAACGCTCGCGGTCCCAGTCGCAGGCGGCCCCCAGTTTCTTCAATTGCTGGATAATCGTCGAGCCGTACTGCGCGCGCCATTCCCAGACCCGCTTGACGAACTGCTCGCGGCCCAGGTCGGAGCGCGTTTTGCCCTCCTTGCGGAGCGCGCGTTCCACGACGTTCTGGGTCGCAATGCCGGCATGGTCCGTGCCGGGCAGCCAGAGCGTGTTGCGGCCCTGCATATGGCGCCAGCGAATGAGGATATCCTGGATCGTGACGTTCAGCGCATGCCCCATGTGCAGAATACCCGTCACGTTGGGGGGCGGGATCGCAATGGCATAGGGTGTCCCGCCGCGGCCGGCCTCGGCATGAAAAGCCCGCGCCGCCAGCCAGCGGGCATACCACTTGTCTTCCACTTTTTGGGCGTCGTAAGTTTTATCGAGTTCGAACATGGGGTTTGCTATTCTACTCCGGCTTCGCGGGACCGTTTGGCCGGCTTCTGTTTGCGCGCGGCCTGTTCATCCTTGAAAAGCTTGTATTCCACGCCATCCACAAGGGCCTCCCAGGAGGCTTCGATAATATTTTCGGAAACACCCACCGTGCTCCAGGCATCCTTGCCGTCGCTGGATTCGATGATCACCCGCGTTTTGGCCGCGGTCGCCTCCTTGGGATCGAGAATGCGCACGCTGAAATCGGTGAGCGCCACCTTGGCGATCGCCGGATAAAACCGCGTCAAGGCCCGGCGCAGGGCGTTATCCAGGGCATTGACGGGGCCATCGCCTTCACCGGCGGTATGCTCGATCTCGTTGCCGACTTTCACCTTGATGGTCGCCTCCGACAGGCAGGGTTCGTTCTTGCCGCGTTTTTCGACGATCACGCGATACCCTTCCAGTTCGAAAAAGGCCCTATGGCTCTTCAAAACTTTCTGGATCAGGATCTTGAAAGAGGCGTCCGCCGACTCGAATTGGTAGCCCTTCTTTTCCAATTGCTCCAGTTTGTTGAGCACCTCCCGGATTTCCGGGGAGGACTTGCTTATATTCTCGCCCATTTCAATGGCCTTGAGCAGGATGTTACTGCCGCCCGAAAGCTCCGAAATCAAAATACGGCGCTCGTTGCCCACGGTTTCCGGCGGAACATGCTCGAAACTGCGCGGATTTTTTTCCACCGCATTGACGTGCATCCCCGCCTTGTGGGCAAACGCGCTTTCCCCCACATAAGCCGCCTGGCGGGCATGGAGCGTGTTTAACACATTATCCACGAACCGCGAGAGATCCATCAAGCCGGCCAGGTTGTTCTTACAGCGGCAGGCGCAGCCCAACTTCAGAACCAGGTTTGGGATAATCGCGCACAGGTTGGCGTTGCCGCAACGCTCGCCGTAGCCGTTGATCGTGCCCTGCACCTGGAGCGCGCCGCACCGCACCGCCTCGATGGAATTGGCCACCGCAAGCTCCGCATCGTTGTGGCCGTGAATACCAACCGGCACAGTCACGGCCGCGACCACGGCGCGGGTAATATCGGCGATTTCATGCGGCAGACAGCCCCCGCGGGTGTCGCACAGCACCAGGCAATCCGCGCCGGCCTCCAGGGCCGAGCGCAGCGTGGCCATCGCATAAGTCGGACTGTCCTTATAACCGTCGAAGAAATGCTCGGCATCGTAGATCACCTCGCGGCCACGCTGTTTGAGATAGGCCACCGTGTCCCGGATCATGGCTATGTTTTCGGCCTCGGTTGTCCGCAGGACGTCGCTCACATGCAGGCGCCAGGACTTGCCGAAAATGGTGACAACGGATGTCTGCGCTTCAATCAGCTTCAGGGTGCCATGGTCCTCGCCCACCGGCGTATGCGCGTGGCGCGTGCTGCCGAAGGCCGCCACTTTGGCGTGCTTGAATTTCTTCTGCCGGATTTCCCGGAAAAACTCCATGTCCTTGGGGTTGGAGGCCGCAAAGCCGCCCTCGATATAATCGACGCCGAACTCATCCAAGCGCAGGGCCACCCGGATTTTGCCGGCCACCGAAAGCGAAACGCCTTCCCCCTGCATGCCGTCACGCAAAGTCGTATCGTAGATTTGAACGGTTTGCATTTTTTCAGCCCTCCTCCTGCTCATTTCCGCCGGACTTTGGCCTTGGCCGCCGGCTTGTCCAATCGAAATGCTTTGTGCAGGGCAATCATGGCCTTGTCGGCCAGCGCTTTACGAACGATCACCGAGATTTTGATCTCGGAAGTCGAGATCATCAGAATATTGATGCTTTGTTCGGCCAGGGTCTTGAACATCTGGAAGGCAACCCCCGAATGGCCGCGCATGCCCACACCGACGATGCTGACCTTGGCAATGTCCGCATCCACGTTCACGGTCTGTGCGCCCACGCCCTTGGCGGCGGCCTGCATCACGCGCCGCGTCTTGGCCAAATCCTCCTCAGGCACGGTGAACGATATGTCCGTCATGCCCTGGGCGCTGATGTTCTGGACGATCATGTCGATGTTGATGCTGGCGCCGGCCAAGTCCTTGAACAACCGCGCCGCCACCCCGGGGTGATCGGGCACGCCCGCCAGGGTGATTTTAACCTCGTCTTTATCCGCCGAAACGCCTCGAACAACGATATCTTCCATACTCTTGACCTCTTCCTTTACGATGGTTCCCGGCGCCTTGGAAAAACTGGACAACACCTCCAGCTCAACGCCGTATTTCTTGGCAAACTCAACCGACCGCGATACAAGCACTTTGGCGCCCAGACTGGCCAGTTCGAGCATCTCGTCATACGCGATCTCGTCCAACTTGCAGGCCTTTTTGACGATGCGCGGATCGGCCGAATAGACCCCCTCGACGTCGGTAAAAATCTGGCAGCGGTCGGCCTTCAAGGCGGCGGCCAAGGCCACAGCGGTGGTATCGGAACCGCCGCGCCCCAAGGTCGCAATATCGTCCCCCGGCGTCAGCCCCTGGAATCCGGCCACGATCACGATTTGACCGGCCTTCAAATGCTTCCGGACCCGCCGGGGATCGATCCCCATAATCTTGGCCTTGCGATGCATGGCATCGGTAAAAATCCCGGCCTGCGGGCCGGTCAATGAAACGGCGTCCGCTCCCATGGCATGCAGGGCCATCGCCAACATGGCCACGGAGACCTGCTCGCCCGTGGACATGAGCATGTCCATTTCCCGATCGCTGGGCACAGCGGCGATCTGGTGCGCCAATTTGATCAGGTCATCGGTGGTATCCCCCATCGCGCTGACAATCACCACAACCTGATTTCCGTCTCGTTGGGTTTCCAGGACCCGGTTAGCCACGCGCCGGATACAGGCCGCGTCCGCCACCGAACTGCCGCCGAATTTCTGAACGATCAATCCCATATTTGCACCCCTGTTGAGCTGTGCCGCCAGAAGCGGCAACTGTTTCATATGGTAGGGCGCAACAGCCTGTTGCGCCGTTCTTCCGTAACCACGGACGGACGGGCTGTCCGTCCCTACCTTCTTGAAATTCCTATGCAGTTAATTGCCGGGTCTAAAAATCCTCAATCCGGAACCGGACGGTTTTGGCGCCCACCACCGGCAGAACATCCAATTCGTCCAGGGCCGCCCGGAACGCTTTTTCCTTGCCGTGATGCGTGATGATGATGACGGGCACCTGCCGGCCCGCCATACTTTCCTTCTGCAGGACCGAGGCGATGCTGATGTCGTGCCGCCCCAGGACCGCCGCGATCTGGCCAAACACACCGGGCTTGTCCAAGAGGGTCAGGCGCAGATAATAACGGACCTCGGTTTCCCCGACGGCCTTCACTTTGCCCTGGTGGTTATAGTTGACGAACCCCGGCGCGCGCCGCGCGGCATGGCAGACCAGATTGCGCGCCGCATCCACCACGTCGCCCAAAATTGCGCTGGCGGTCGGATCGCGCCCCGCACCCTTGCCGTAAAAGAGCACATCGCCCACCTCGTCGCCCTCGATCAGCACGGCATTGAACACACCGCTCACGGAGGCAATGATGTGCTCCATGGGCACCAGCGTCGGATGCACGCGAACAGCCACATCGCCGTTTTCCTGCTCGATGACCGCCAGCATCTTGATGCGGTAGCCCAGTTCCAGGGCATAGCGCAGATCCAAGGCGTCCAATCCCCGGATGCCCTCCACGGCCACTTCCCGCATAGGCACGCTAAAACCATAGGCCAGCGAAGCCAATATGACCGCTTTGTGCGCGGTGTCAAGGCCATCGACATCCAGGGCGGGGTCCGCCTCGGCAAAGCCCGCTTTCTGGGCCTCCTTCAGGGCCGTCGCGAACGACATCCGGTTTTGCTCCATGCGCGTCAAAATATAGTTGCAGGTGCCGTTCAAAATACCGTAAATACTCTGGATTCGATTGGAGACCAAACCTTCACGCAGGGAACGGATTATCGGAATGCCCCCGCCCACGCTGGCCTCGAAAAAGATATCCGTCCGATTCGCTTCCGCCAACTTGAACAGCTCGGCGCCGTGCTCGGCCAGAAGCGCCTTGTTGGCGGTCACCACCGGTTTGCCGCGTTGAAGAGCCCGGGCAATCAGACTGCGCGCCGCATTCTGGCCGCCAATGAGTTCGATGACTATGTCAATCTCAGGGCCGGCGACGACGGCCTCGGCGTCGTTGGTCAAGACCCCCGGCGGCACACTGACGCCGCGATCGCGTTCGATATCGATATCGGCGACACGCCGCAGTTCGAGCTTGAGCCCGGTGCGGCTTTCGAGCAGGCCCTGATTCTTGCGAAGCCCCTCGACCACGCCGGCGCCCACCGTGCCGAATCCCAACAGACCTATACCCACGGTTTTCATTAAATCTTTCCCGACCGTTGCCGGCCAATGATGGCTGAAATACGGTTAAAGCCTAAGAAAAATAGCACTTCACCCGTGGCTTGCAAGCGAAATAGATGCCAAACGGCAGGCGCCACAGGTCCGGCATCGGTAAAAATGAAACAGGCTGGAGCGAGCCCCGCTCCAGCCTGTTTTTCTCATCTTAACTGACGATATCACTTCACGGGGATGCAACCCGGCCCGCCCCAAAGGCCCGCGTTGTCGTAAAGCACACTACCGGCCATCAAGTAGATCGACCAATAGCCGGCGCGGTAATAGGCCAAGTCGCTCTTGCCGTCGCCGTCGAAGTCGCCCGGCACCGGGATGGCATCCGCCCCGCCCCACGGCCCCGCTTCGTAGCAGAACACACTGCCCGACATCAGGTAGATCGACCAATAGCCGTTGCGATAATAGGCCAGGTCGCTCTTGCCGTCGCCGTCATAATCGCCCGGCACCGGAATGGCATTCGCCCCGCCCCACAGACCAGCTTCGTAACAGATGAGGTCGCCTGCCATCGTGTAGATCGACCAATAGCCGTTGCGATAATAGGCCAGGTCGGTCTTGCCGTCGCCGTCATAATCGCCCGGCACCGGAATGGCATTCGCCCCGCCCCACAGACCAGCTTCGTAACAGATGAGGTCGCCTGCCATCGTGTTGATCGACCAATAGCCGTTGCGATAATAGGCCAGGTCGCTCTTGCCGTCGCCGTCGAAGTCGCCCGGCACCGGAATGGCATCCGCCCCGCCCCACAGACCAGCTTCGTAACAGATGAGGCCGCCTGCCATCGCGTAGATCGACCAATAGCCGTTGCGATAATAGGCCAGGTCGCTCTTGCCGTCGCCGTCGAAGTCGCCCGGCACCGGAATGGCATTCGCCCCGCCCCACAGACCAGCTTCGTAACAGATGAGGTCGCCTGCCATCGCGTAGATCGACCAATAGCCGTTGCGATAATAGGCCAAGTCGCTCTTGCCGTCGCCATCATAGTCGTTCAATACGTGGACGTGGCTGGCAATCGTTCCGATTTGAGCGGCAACGGGGCTCTGGAAGGTAAAGGTCAACCGCGCTTCGTAGCCGGCGTCGCCGTTGGTGCTGTAATAGGCATAGTTGGTATGGCCGCCGGCAATCCTGGTAAATTCCGTCGTCACCGTGGCGGTGTCGCCTTTGCTGACGTTATTGGAAGTGAAATGCGTGACATAGCCTGACAGCAAGTTGGTCGCCTGGTCAACCGGAATGCCCCATGTGGCCAGCAGTGTGTCGGGGATAAAGGCCTTGAGATAGCTGGTGGTATTGCTGTGACCGTTCACTTTCAGGCCTATGCCCGCATGACCGTCGCCAATGTCGCTGATTTCCGGCTCCACGTCCATGTAGTGCGCAGAGGTGCAAAGGATCATGCCTTGCATCGCAGCCACCACGTCGGGGTCCGTCATGAACAAGGGCGCACAGCCGACGCTCGCCTGCATATTCGTCGTGTAATCGTTGCGCCAGGGACTGCAACTGGCGACGTCCACAACCAACCGGCCGGGACCGTTCGTAGCGGCAGCCGCGACGGGGGTCCAGACAAAGCGCTTGATTTCGCCAAAGCCCATGATGCCGGTCGGACGCGCATGCAGGCTCATGTCGAACCGGAAGGGCGTGCCGGCCGGCCGATACATGCCGGTGTCCGTGTAGAGTATGTCGATTTGTTCCTCAGTCATGCCATTGGTGACCACCACAGTGTCCCAATCGTTGATGAGGTTACAGGGTATACTGACGGCATCGTTGGTCGCCAGAACACCGACGCTTTGAAGTTTGACGCCGCCGAAGCTGGTGTCGATATTTGTCCACACACCATTGGCGTCGTAAGCGGCGTTGGTATCGACCGGAACCTGCACGCTATTCATGGTTCCGCCGAATTTGCGCGCCACGATTACGTTGGTGGGATAAACTTGTTCCCCGCCGCTCAAGGCTATGACTCTAATATGCATGAGGAATTCGCCGGTGAAATAAGGATTCCACGACGTATTAGTCCACGTAGCAGAGCCCCCCGCTGCGACGATAATGTCGGGCGGAAACACCTGGCCGACCATGCCATTGGTTGACAAGACGTTAAACATTACCTGGGCGGCGCCGGTGAAACCGGTGATGGTGGCCGTGACCGTCACATTACTGCCGTTTTCATTAGTGGCGCCGGAAACGGTGACGCTTGAAAACGCAAGGCCATTAGCCTGCGCCCCGATTGCCATTGCCGCCAACAAACCGGCCAGAACGACTGCTTTTTTCATCCTGCTCCTCCTGGTTGATTAACTAACCCGACGTTTACGAAATAAAACACCCTGCTTATTTTTCGTTTCGTTCCTTGCCCAATCGATGTTTCTTATTGATCCTTTGATAGTCTCCAACAATCCGTCCAGTATGTCAACATTTGTTTCCAATATTGATTCCGACCTACAGCCGACGGCCTAAACGGCTACAGTCTTGGCGTCCGCAGAGCAGATCACATTCAATGCAGCGGGATGGCATTCGCCCCACCCCAGGGGCCGGACTCGTAGCACATGAGGCCGCCCGCCATCGTGTAGATCGACCAATAACCAGCGCGATAATAGGCCAGGTCGGTCTTGCCGTCGCCATCGAAGTCGCCCGGCGCCGGAATGGCATTCGCCCCGCCCCACGGACCGGACTCGTAGCAGAACACACTGCCCGACATCAGGTAGATCGACCAATAACCGTTGCGATAATAGGCCAGGTCGGTCTTGCCGTCGCCGTCAAAATCGCCTGACACCGGAATGGCTGTCGCCCCGCCCCAAGGGCCTGCGTTTTCGCAAAGCACACTACCGGCCATCAAGTAGATCGACCAATAACCGTTGCGATAAAAGGCCAGGTCGGATTTGCCGTCGCCATCAAAGTCGCCAGGCACCGGAATGGCATTCGCTCCGCCCCAGGGACCCGCATTATCGCAAAGCACACTGCCTGACATCAAATAGATCGACCAATAACCATTACGGTAAAAGGCCAGATCGGACTTGCCGTCGCCGTCAAAGTCGCCAGGCACAGGAATGGCATTCGCTCCGCCCCAGGGACCCGCGTTGTCGCAAAGCACACTGCCCGCCATCGTGTAGATCGACCAATAGCCGGCGCGGTAAAAGGCCAGGTCGGTCTCCCCGTCGCCGTCAAAGTCGCCAGGCACAGGAATGGCATTCGCCCCGCCCCAGGGACCCGCGTTGTCGCAGAGCACGCTGCCGGCCATCAAGTAGATCGACCAATAGCCGGCGCGGTAAAAACCAAGGTCCGACTTGCGATCGCCGTCAAAGTCGTTCCAAACAGTGTTAAATCCCGGCATGGGCACAAAGGCCACTCCCGTCGGCAATCGCAAGGATGCATCGAGCGCCGTCACGGCGAATGTCGATGCGTCAACCACAGCCAACATATTCGTTCCGCCAGACAAGGTCGGGTTGCCGGCCAGAACCCATTTGCCATCGGGGCTCACGGCAAGCGTATCGACCCCGAACAACTGACTGGATGATTTGGCTAAAAGCGTGGCCACACCCGCCCCGCCTAAAGTGACATTGCCGGGCCCGTTGATTTTCAGCCAGGAAAGCATATTCGTCTTGTTTCCATTCTGCAGGACATAAGCGCGATCGCCCGCCCGCGTAAAAGCGATCGATTGCATGCCAAGTCCTGGAACAAGCCCGCCGACAGTGGGCGTGGCGCCGGTAACGATGTTCCCGGGACTTGAAATCTGGAATACGTTGACCTCATTCGTGTGCGCGTTGGCCAACAGGACGGTTTTGCCGTCGGGCGCAATGGCGACATTGACGGGGTTATTCAATCCGGTAGACAAGACGGATTCGGAAACAAGACCGGTCGGACACAGGATGCCACAAATAATTTTCCGTCCGAAGTAATCGCAAACAATGACTGTTTGATTGTCCGGAGCTATGGCCACCGCTTGGGCTGAACCGGATGTGATCGAATAAGTCAGCGACGTGCTGAAAGACGCCAGATCGATAATGCCCATCTTCGTTGAAAAACCGCCATCCGTCACAATGGCTGTTCGACCATCGGGCGTTATCGCAATGTCCTCCGCAAAAAAACTATTGGTGACGCATCCCGTTACGACCGGGTTCGTCGGGTTGGATATATTCAAACGGTACACGGTCGAGTCCCCAAAATTCGAGATCAAGGCTGTCTGCCCATCCGGCGTGATGGCAACATCGAAAATTGCGCCACCTTCGCTGCCCAATTGATTCGTGACGAAAGGACCGTACACCGTGGCAGGCGTCGTTCCAAAATCGAGCACGCCGATTCTTGACTTTGGCGAGTCGGCAACGACCGCCCAAGGCGCCGCCTGCAGGGCTGAGGCGGACAGCAACAATCCGGCAAAAACCGCTAATCGAACGAAGCATCGGAACGAACTCATCGTTTTGCCCTCCTATTAAGGTCGTTTATTAACCCGCGAACGACTTTACCGCTCATGAACCATCTCTTTTTCGCACTGTCAACCATACCAACATTTATTGAAATTGTATCTTTTCATTCCAGCATGTCAACATTTTAAAAAATTTTATTTTTGCGACCGGCGCGCGGCCAACAGGCAAAGCAGACTCGCCATTTTCAGGGCCGCCAACAAAAAGCAGGCGGACGCAATCCCGAATAGCGGCAAGAGGAAGACGCCGACGACCAATCCGCCCAGCGCGGCCCCAGCAAGATCCGCCGCATTGATAAGCGCCGCCGTTCCACCTTTGACTTTGGATGGGTCGTCCGAAATTACTCCAAAATGAGTCATAAGCTCATTGGCCAGCGCGAACTGGGCGCCGACCAGGGCGCCGCTCCCGGCAACCAATCCATATATAAACGCCTCCACCCAGCCCCACGCAATCCAATTCATCGCTCCGGAGGAAAGCGCGGCCATCAGCCCCGGAATGCAGGCCGCTTCCACGATCAGAAGAATTTCCATCCCCGCCATGGCGCGCCATTGCAGACACTCTCCTCGCCGAATCAAGCGCGGCGCGCCAAGCGCTCCCAAAGTCAGCCCAAACATGAACATGGCCACTATCAACCCGACCTTGAAATATACGTAACCCAGCAGGGCCTGGAATACAAAGATTAAAATCAACTCCAGCGCCATGCCGCATAAGCCGGTGGCGGCCATCACCAGCGCCAGCATGCTCCGATAAAAAACGGCCCTCCTCCGCGGCTCGACTGATTTCGTCGTTTGCCCCAGAGGCTCGCGACGAGCCGAAGTCCATCGCGCTACGCAGGGGCCGGCAACCGCCACTATGTTGCCCCGCCTGCGGCCGAACACAGCGCCCATGCCAAGACATATAACGCCAAAACCCAGCAAGATGCCAACCACCCACCCTGCGCGCAAACGGGCCAACCACGTCAGCAGGGATTCCAAGCCCGATCCACTGAACCGGCTCCATAATGCAATCTGATAGAACATGGAAACAGGCTTCAAAATGGTGTTGACCGCCACCGGGATGGCCGCCAGCCGCTGTTCGACGAAATCGAGTTTTTCCGGACTGATTTCATCGGCGTTGAGAAAATACTCCGGACGGAAGGAACTGGCCTTGATCCCCGCCCCGGCGCTGCGCTGAAACAGCGTTGCGCGCGCCAATGTAATGGGACCATCGATTGCGCCGGCGAAAAATTGGTTCTTCGTGCCGGCGGTCACAAGCACGCGATCAAATGCGCTCCGAATGGTTTTCGCTATGGAAGCGCTCAGATACGCGGTTTCGCCCTGCAAGTCGTCGGACGCCGCAACACTCGTGTAAAAAAAACCATCGGGTGACAGGATCGAGCGAATGTCCCGGTAAAAGTCCTGCGTGTAAAACCGGTTAAGCGCAATTGTGGAGGGATCGGCGGCATCCACAATGATGGCGTCAAACGCGGGCAGGCCCCCGCGCCTGCCGTATTGCTTGACATAACGGGGAGCATCCTCGTGGATCCGTGCCAGGCGCGGATCGCACAAGGCTTGGACATAGGCGTGCGGCGACACCGGTTCGAGCAGGCGGCCTATTTTTTCATCTAATTCCACATAGACCAGCTCTTGCAACGGGTATTTCAAAAGCTCCGGGATATCGTCGATCGGATTGCCGCCGATCAGCAGGACCCGCCGGGCATCCGGTTTCTGGGCCATAATGAAATGGATCTTGTGCTCGCCAACAACGGCATCGGGAAAAACAGCCGACACCTGGCCGTTGGCATAAAGCGCCATCTGCCCTTCGGTCTCAAGTAACGCCAGATTCTGGTAGCGCGAATCGCCGGACGCCAGCAGACGCGACGCCGATGGGGACGACGAACCGGCTGCCGGCAGCGCTCCAAAAGAACGCCAACGCGCTTCGACACTGGCGCGCTCCAGAGACGCCAGACAAGCGGGATAACAAACAAGAAGCATGAAGGCCAAGGCGGCCAGCCCCAACATCCAGCGGAGTGTCCGCGTCGCGGCCACCCCAACCGCGCCCAACAACACAAAAACGCCGGCCAGCGCCGCCACGGCCAAGGGACTCATGACCCATACCAACCAGAACGAGAAAGCCGCGCCCGCCGCCATACCGCCCAGTGACTCGACCGCATAAACGCGACTGACCGCGTATGGCTCCTGCCGTACGGCCAGCCGGCAGGCGCAGGGAAACGCAATCCCGATGATCAAACAGCCGGGGGCAAGGATGGCCGCCAAACCGGCAAGCATTGAAAGAAATGGGACGTATTCCCCATAAGCCACGTGGAG
>Ga0265297_10005282_pt1 | contig 19881 bp, 16 predicted proteins | sample Munlanlwell13791_FD_192502 | JGI IMG/M metagenome (GOLD analysis project Ga0265297, IMG submission 192502) | Leachate microbial communities from a municipal landfill in Southern Ontario, Canada - Leachate well 137-91 | ecosystem: Engineered > Solid waste > Landfill > Unclassified | place...
TTCACCAATTTGCCCAGACCGTGGGCAGCATCGAATACCTGAACCACCTATACCTGCTGACCGTAGCCGATATTCGCGCAACTAACCCCGAACTTTGGAACGCATGGAAAGACGCCCTGCTCAAAGAGCTTTATACAGTAACTTATAGCGCCTTGCACCGAGGCCTGCAAAATCCCGTGGCACTGACAGACCGCCTGCTTGAAAATAAAAAAGAAGCAAAAGAGGAATTGATTAAGCTAGGCATATCCGAACCGGTTATCCTCAAATCCTGGCAACATGCCAATGATGATTATTTCTTAAGATACTCGGCTGATGAAATAGCATGGCACACCATTGCCATTGCCTCATCCAGCGAAGACGACCTGCCTTTGGTCTTGCTGCGTCCACAGACCCAACGCGGCAGCGCGGAAGTTTTTGTTTATACAAAAAATGAAGAGGCTATATTTTCGCTGAGCACCGCCACTCTCGACCAGTTGGGACTGACTATTCTTGACGCCCGAATCATGACCACGACCGATGACTATGTTCTTAACAGCTTCCTGGTTCTCGAACAGTCAGGAAAACCCATTAATGAACTGTTTAGGGAAGTGCATATTTGTACCGTCCTTCGTAACAACCTGCTACTTCGCGAAGTCAAAAAGCACAAAAACATTCATCGCCAATCAAGGCAGGCCAAGCACTTTCCAATCCCTACCAGCATTCAATTTCATGCGGACCCCTTAAACAGACATACGATTATTGAACTTATCACTACGGACCATGCCGGACTTTTATCGAAAATAGGCCGCGCATTTGTACAAAAAGGCATTCATCTGCACAGCGCAAAAATAACCACCATAGGCAGCCGGGCGGAAGACATGTTTTATATTACAGACAACCAATCGCAACCGATTACGGATGCCGCCAAACAGGAACAAATACGCGAAGAAATTTTAAAAATGCTGGAGATAGGGTAACCCCTCTCCTTGCTGTATTGAATAGATACGGGGCCAGTAGAGATAAGCACTGTCCCTCGCAATCAAATTTATTGCTTATGTAGGGACGCCTGTCTTCTATCGGCAAACCGAACAAGCCATTCGCGGCTGCTGTTTTCAATATCCACATAACGCAAGCCAATTTTGCACAGATCATTGGACATGCGCCGCGAAAAAGCCACAAGACACCGCGCTACTATTTTTATTGATTGCCCATCCCCATCAGATAGTTCCACATCAACGACCACCGACACCGGCTTACCGTTTCGAACGTAACTTCCTCCCGGCGTAATCATATTTCGCTGCCTGATATCGCATTCGATACCCAGCCCATCGCTGGACACATCTACCGCAACCACCTTAAGGCCCGCACCGCCCTCGACAGTGACAACGACAGGAATCTGCACTGGAATCCTTTGGTAAAGCCTTCTTTCCATAACCTTAGATACCCGCTAACAAAATCACTTAAAAGTCCAAGTTTAAAAAATTAATTATTTCAATGCAACCGATGCGATTGAGTACTTGTTAAATACCAAAAGCATTGCAGCAAAAAGCACAAGTACCGAGATAACACTTTTTTAGTTAAATAATCGACTCGCCCCGCGCAAGCTTAGGCAAGTTACCTTCCAACCCCATGGCACTACGCATCACTTTATTTTTGGCAGGCAAAATCCGCTCAGCCAGCCCCAACCCCAAATTGCGTAAAAACTTGACCGGCAGCACCTGATTACTGAACACTCGATAAAAGACATCCATGACCGTCATCATTTTCAGATTTTCATTGCGTCGCATTTTTTCATAGCGATTCAGAACCGCCAAATCGCCGGGATCAAGACCTTGCTTGACGGCATCAATCAGCACCTCGGCTAATGCCGCCGCATCCAGCAAGCCAATATTAACGCCTTGCCCCGCCAACGGATTAATCATGTGCGCCGCATCACCAACCAAAGCGATGCCGGGCTTGACATAGCTTTGCGCGTGCTGCCGCTTCAGCGGAAAGCTCGCCGTGCCTAAAATAGCATTAACCTTACCCAGACAATCAGGAAAAGCAGCCATCAATTCATGCATTAAATCCATGTTGGGCAATGCTTTTAATCGATTTACTTCATCCGGCGAGTTATACCAGACGATAGACCCGTAATGACCGGTTAGCGGCAAAAAGGCCTGCGGACCACTAGGCACAAAACGCTGCCATGTTATATCCTGCTGCCCGTAATCCGTTTCAACATAAATCACCAGCGCATGCTGCTTATAATCCCAGCTGGTAACCCCTAAACCTACCGACTGCCTGACCCTGGATTGACCTCCATCTGCTGCAACCAACACCTTTGCGGTCAAAACTCTGCCATCATCCAACAACACTTCGGACGGCTTGTTTGCCGTATAGTTGATTTTGCTAATGGTGGCAGGACACATCAACTCGACATTGGCAAAGTTCTCCAAGCGCTCCAGTAGCGCTTGTTGAGTCACCCTGTTTTCAACGATAAAACCCAATTCAGGATAATTAATATCGTCACTACAAAACTCAGTATCTCCAGCCGTCTCCCAAACCCTCATCCTGCGAAACGGGCAAAGCCTTCGGTTGACTACGCCGCTCCAGGCGCCCACAGCTTCAAGTATGTTTTTTGATGCAATACTGAGCGCGGAAACCCTCAAATCATGCGGCTGATCAGGTGAAAAAGCCTGCGGCGGCGCGCTTTCTATCACCGCCACCTTCAATGAACTCCCGCCGAGGCTACAAGCAACAGCCGCCCCAACCATGCCTCCACCTACAACAACCACATCAAAATTTTCTTTCATAATCAACCAATAATATGCTGTGAATTCCCGTAATAAATGTGTCGCCTTTAAAGAGCCGAACACACCTAAAAATATCGAAAAATATTCAACGAGAGCAATCCATCATTAAAACAAGGCGGAAAGATACCACATCTATTTAAAGATTAAGCAAAATACCTCTATTGTTCGTGCAACAAAAGACTGCGTGACAGAATTGCCTGTCATCCGTATAATTAACTGGTTTTGCCGTACCATAGCCTTTGATGCACCCATCAGAGCAGGTGCGCAACGAGGGTTGTTTAAGCCAGAGGATAACAACCCTTTTGTAATATTTTTTAGAGGTGACAATGAGTCAAAGCACGCTACCACCCAGACAGGGTTTATATGATCCGCGCAATGAACACGATGCATGCGGCGTGGGTTTTATCGTTCATATAAAGGGTCAAAAAAGCCATGAGATCGTACGTCAAGGCTTGGAATTACTTAAAAACCTGACCCATCGTGGCGCGGTTGGTGCCGATATATATGCGGGCGATGGCGCAGGAATTTTGATTCAAATGCCCGATGCTTTCTTGCGTGCAGAATGCGACAAATTGAGCATCTCTCTACCCGAACAGGGAAATTATGCGGCAGGTATGGTGTTTTTACCACGTGATGCCGCCAACCGTGCAACTTGCGAAAACTTGTTGACCGAAATTATTGCTCGTGAAAAAGCCGTATTGTTAGGCTGGCGCGATGTGCCCGTCGATAATCACACTCTAGGCGAGTCGGTCAAGCTGGTTGAACCGTTTATTCGCCAGATTTTTATTGGCCGCGGCGAAGATTGCAAAGACCAGGATGCTTTCGAGCGCAAGCTGTTTGTGATCCGCAAGCAAGTTGAAAACGCCGTCCGCGATTTAAAGCTGGATCATGGTCACGCCTTTTACATTCCGTCCTTATCGTCACGTACTATCGTTTACAAAGGTATGTTACTGGCCGACCAAGTCGGGGCATTTTATGCCGATTTAAGCGATGAACGCATGGTTAGCGCCTTGGCGCTGGTGCATCAGCGTTTTTCAACCAACACCTTCCCAACCTGGGATCTGGCGCATCCTTTCCGCCTGATTGCCCATAACGGCGAAATCAACACCTTGCGAGGCAATGTGAACGGCATGGCGGCGCGTCGTCATTCCATCGCATCCAAAGTGCTAGGCGACGACATGCATAAACTATGGCCATTGATCGACGAAGCGCAATCGGATTCTGCCTGTTTCGACAATGCACTGGAATTATTGGTCGCTGGCGGTTATTCATTGGCTCACGCGATGATGTTGCTGATTCCTGAAGCCTGGGCCGGCAACGAGTTAATGGATGAAAAACTGCGTGCGTTTTATGAATACAACGCCGCCCTGATGGAACCTTGGGATGGCCCTGCGGCTATTGCCTTTACCGATGGCCGTCAAATCGGCGCAACCTTGGATCGCAACGGCCTGCGTCCTGCGCGTTATCTGGTTACTGATGACGATTTCGTCATCATGGCATCGGAAATGGGCGTATTGGAAGTTCCCCAGCACAAAATCATCAAAAAATGGCGCTTGCAGCCGGGCAAGATGCTGCTGATCGACACCGAACAAGGCCGCATTATTGATGATGCGGAATTAAAAGCCAATTTGTCTTCTTGCCATCCTTATTCCGAATGGCTGAGCAAAACCCAAATCCTGCTATCCGAACTGCCCGCGGAAATTTCTGCAATGGCGCCGGATGCGCACACCCTCTTGGATAGGCAACAAGCATTCGGCTATACCCGTGAAGACATCGAGTTCATCCTGAAGCCAATTGCGTTAACCGGACAGGAACCGATTAGCTCTATGGGTATTGATACTGCGTTGGCGGTATTATCGGAACGTTCGCGCTTGCTGTACGATTATTTCAAGCAAGGCTTTGCCCAAGTCACCAACCCGGCTATCGACCCAATCCGTGAAGAATTGGTCATGTCGCTGGTTTCACTGATCGGCCCGCGCCCTAATTTATTGGGCCTGGATGAAGGCGGAACGCATATGCGCCTTGAAGTGGAACAGCCTATTTTGACTAACCAGGATTTGGAAAAGATCCGCCGCATCGAAACACGCACCGGCGGCGTATTCAAAACCAAAACCCTGACGCTTTGCTACCCATCCGACTTGGGAGCCAGCGGCATGGAAGCGGCGCTCGACAAATTGTGTCTCGCGGCAAAACAGGCCGTTGAAGAAGGCAACAATATTCTGGCACTGTCCGACCGCGACCTGGATGTTGCACATATTGCCATCCCTGCCCTGTTGGCGACTTCCGCCGTGCATCACTACCTGACCCGCGAAGGTCTGCGCACCGAAGTCGGCCTGGTTGTTGAAACCGGCGAAGCACGCGAAGTTCATCACTTTGCACTGCTGGCGGCTTATGGCGCAGAAGCGATCAATCCTTATCTGGCTTTCGATACGCTCTCAGGGCTATGCGAAAACATCGCTGACCTCAGCGAATACGAAGCGCATAAACGCTACATCAAAGCGATCTCCAAAGGCCTGCTTAAAGTCATGTCCAAAATGGGCATTTCGACCTATCAGTCTTATTGCGGCGCGCAAATTTTTAATGCGCTCGGTTTGTCTGAACCTTTCCTGGATCGTTATTTCACCGGTACAACCAGCACTATCGAAGGCGTCGGTTTAAAGGAAGTTAGCGAAGAAACCACTCGCCGCCATCGAATTGCTTTCGGCAATGCGCCGTTATACCGCGAAGCTTTGGATATTGGCGGCGAATACGCTTACCGTTTGCGCGGTGAAGCGCACACCTGGACGCCTGCGACCATCAGCACGCTGCAACATGCAACGCGCAGCAACAGTTATGAAAAATACGCTGAGTTCTGCCGCCTGATTGATGAGCAAAACGAAGCTTTATTGACCTTGCGCGGCTTAATGTCATTCAAGGAAGACGCAACGCCTGTACCGTTGGATGAAGTGGAATCTGCCGCGGAGATCGTCAAGCGTTTTGCAACCGGCGCGATGTCGTTCGGTTCGATCTCTTATGAAGCGCATACTAATCTGGCGATTGCGATGAACCGCATCGGCGGAAAGTCCAATACCGGCGAAGGCGGCGAACTGCCAGAACGCTTCAAGACCCTGCCAAACGGCGACTCGATGCGTTCGGCGATTAAACAAGTCGCTTCCGGACGTTTCGGGGTAACCACTGAATATCTGGTCAATGCCGACGACATTCAGATCAAAGTCAGCCAGGGCGCGAAACCCGGCGAAGGCGGACAGCTGCCCGGCCATAAAGTCGACGCAGTTATCGCCAGAGTACGCCATTCAACACGAGGCGTAGGCTTGATTTCGCCGCCGCCGCACCATGACATTTATTCGATTGAAGATTTGGCGCAGCTGATCCATGATTTGAAAAACGTCAACCCCGAAGCACGAATCAGCGTCAAGCTGGTATCGGAAGTCGGCGTAGGCACGGTTGCGGCGGGCGTTTCCAAAGCTCATGCTGATCATGTGACCATTTCCGGCTATGACGGCGGCACCGGCGCCAGCCCGATGACTTCGATCAAACATGCCGGTTTGCCGTGGGAAATCGGCCTTGCCGAAACCCATCAAACGCTGGTGTTGAACAAACTGCGCGGACGCATCGCCGTCCAAGTTGACGGCGGTTTGCGTACAGGGCGCGACGTGGTCATCGGCGCATTGTTAGGCGCGGATGAATTCGGCTTTGCTACAGCACCACTGATCGTATCGGGCTGCTTAATGATGCGCAAATGCCATCTGAACACCTGCCCGGTCGGCGTTGCAACGCAAGACCCTGAGCTGCGCAAACGTTTTACCGGACAACCTGAGCATGTGGTCAATTATTTCTTCATGGTTGCGGAAGACGTTCGTCAGTGGATGGCAAAACTGGGCTTCCGCACCGTCAATGAAATGATCGGACGTTCGGACAAGCTTGACATGCAGCGCTCACTAAGCCACTGGAAGACGCAGGGACTGGACTACAGCCGGGTTTTCTATAAACCCGAAGTTGACGGCGCTACCGCTGTTTATAACACCGAACGCCAGGATCACGGCTTGGATCAGGCACTGGACCACACCTTGATTGCAGCCGCCCAACCCGCACTGCAAAACGGTCAGCCAGTAGTTATCGACACGCCGATTCGCAACATTAACCGCACTTTCGGTGCGATGCTGTCCGGTGAAGTAGCCAAACGTTATGGGCACAAAGGCTTGCCTGACGACACCATTGCGATTCGCGTCAAAGGTACCGCCGGTCAAAGTTTCGGCTCGTTTCTAGCACAAGGCATCAGCATTGAGCTTGAAGGCGAAGGCAACGATTATGTCGGCAAGGGCATGAGCGGCGGACGTATCGCCATTTATCAACCTAAGGACTGCCCTGTTACCCCGGCTGAAAACATAATCGTCGGCAACACCGTGTTGTACGGTGCGATCAGCGGCGAATGTTATTTCAGCGGCGTTGCAGGCGAACGTTTTGCGGTGCGCAATTCGGGCGCTGTCGCGGTTGTCGAGGGCGTGGGCGACCATGGCTGTGAATACATGACCGGGGGCGTTGTGGTCGTGCTCGGACAAACCGGCCGTAACTTTGCGGCGGGCATGTCTGGCGGCGTGGCTTATGTGCTCGATGAAGAAGGCGATTTCGAGAAGCGCTGCAATATGGCCATGGTGGATCTCGAACCGATCCCTGAAGAAGACGACATACTTGAGGCTATCGCCCACCAAGGCGGCGATTTGGAAACACATGGTCGCGTGCACATTATGTCCGATATGACCCGTAACGATGCTCAACGCTTAAAGCACTTTATTGAACAGCATAAGCGTTATACCAACAGCGCCAGGGCACAGCACATTTTGGATAATTGGCAGGATTATTTGCCGCGCTTTGTTAAAGTCATGCCGGTCGATTACCGCGAAGCACTCAAACAAATCCAGGCAGAACAAGCTACCGCGACTGCATAGTCGTTGCGGCACTATTTAAGTAGAAGGTATTAAAAATGGGTAAACCAACCGGGTTTATGGAACTACCACGCACTGAGCGGCATTATGCCTCGCCGAGTGATCGTATCCAGCATTATCGCGAATTTACACTATCCCCCAGCGATGCCGAAGTGGCTGAGCAGGGTTCTAGATGCATGGATTGCGGCATCCCTTTCTGCCATCAAGGTTGTCCGGTCAACAACATTATTCCTGATTGGAATGACGGGGTTTATCGCGGAGATTGGCAGCAAGCGCTGGATATTTTACATAGCACCAACAATTTTCCTGAATTTACCGGGCGTATCTGTCCTGCGCCTTGCGAGGCCGCTTGCACGCTCAACTTGCAAGATCAGCCCGTAACCATTAAATCGATAGAGTGCGCCATTATCGATAAAGGCTGGGCAATGGGCTGGGTAAAACCGCAAATTCCGGAAAAACGCACTGGCAAGCGCGTTGCGGTAATAGGCTCAGGTCCCTCCGGCCTAGCCTGTGCTCAACAGTTGGCTCGCGCCGGGCATGAAGTCGTAGTCTATGAAAAAAATGACCGCATCGGCGGCTTATTGCGCTACGGCATTCCCGACTTCAAGATGGAAAAAACGCATATTGACCGTCGCATTGCGCAAATGCAGGCAGAAGGCGTCAGGTTCAGGCCCAACAGCCATATCGGCAAAGATATTCCTGCACAAAAATTAATGACCGAATACGATGCCGTTGTATTAGCAGTCGGTTCTGAAAAACCAAGGGATCTGGAAGTTCCTGGACGTAATGAGTATCAAGGCGTTTACTTTGCAATGGACTTTTTGCGCCAGCAGAACAAGCGCAATGCAGGCGATGTTATACCTGAAGAAGAAGCCATTATTGCGACAGACAAACGCGTTATTGTCATTGGTGGCGGCGATACCGGTTCCGATTGCATAGGCACATCGATTCGCCAAGGCGCAGCATCTGTGGTTCAGCTCGAAATTTTGCCGCAACCACCTGAAAAAGAAAACAAATTACTGACCTGGCCGCTATGGCCCAACAAGTTGCGCACCACGTCTTCACATGATGAAGGCATCAAGCAACGTTACTTCAGCGTCAACACCCAAAGCGTTACCGGCAAAGATGGAAAAATAACCCATCTGAACGCGGTGGAAGTGGAGTGGAAGCAAGAAGGTGGACAGTGGAAAATGAGCGAGAAAGCAGACAGTGGTTTCACCCTGGAAGCCGATATCGTATTTTTAGCGATGGGTTTTGTTCACCCGGTACACGAAGGCTTGTTAAAAGAGCTGGGGGTTGAACTGGACCGTAATAACGTCAAAGCCAACGATAAACAATATCGCACCTCGGTCGATAAAGTGTTCGCCGCAGGCGATGCGCGGCGTGGGCAATCGTTAGTGGTCTGGGCGATACGCGAAGGCAGGCAAGCCGCCAGAGCAGTGGATGAGTTTCTGATGGGGGCATCAGAACTGCCCCGTTAAGCCTATAATGCAAAAAAGCGCTGTAGCGGCAATCACCGCTACAGCGCCTTGGTTTTCCTTTTTGAACACCGCTTACATTGATAAACGGTGATCAACTTCCCCTCTTTCACATCAAACTGTTTTTCATTTAAGACTTCCCATTTATGAAAGCCGCTGCGGCATAACGTATTGCCTTTATGCAGCTGTGTCAGTTTGGGCCGTTTAAATTGAATTACGTCACCCATAATTTCCTTCCAGATTTAAGCAAGCCGTTACAAAAATTTGTGGCATTTAACCGCTGCGTACGCATGACGTAACGTATAAAATCGCGAAAAAAATAGCCACAAAAGCTTCGTGTCGATAAAAAGCAACAGCGGCTAAGCTATATCACTTTTTAACGATTGTATTCCACGCGGCAAGCCAGGTTTGCGGTTGATATGTGTCGGCTTTCCTATCAAGAAACCCGGTCAAAGCCAGTCGCAGAGTATTATTAATAATGCCGAAGAAATGGGCGTAGCCCAGTTGGGCGTTAATATTACGGATTTCGCCTGTTTTAATACCGGCTTCAATAATCCGGATAATTTTTATAATCGCCCCGGTTTCATGTAGCGGCTTTGCTTCCGGCAAAAACTCGTTGATGTTCAAAATCAACAGAAAGCGCATTACATCCGGCGCCTCGTCTGTTAACTTGAACAGCAGATCGACTATGCCGCGCAATTGTTCGGATGGCTTTTCATTCTTGCGCTTTATGTCATCAATAGAGACGCTTAAGCTACCGAGAATATTGGCATATAATTGCGATGCAATCATTTGTTTGGTTTTGAAGTGCTGATAGATTGCGCCAGCAGTTTTTGCACCAACCGCATCTTTAATATCGATTAATGATGTATTGAAGTAACCTTTTTCTACAAAAAGCTTTAAGGCTGCCAGCAATATCTCATCTTGCACGTCAGATTTTATCTGAGTATTTTCTATTTCCTGATCCATGTTCTTCTTTCACAGCTAATTCAATGCGCTGTATTATTTGTATGTGAGTGAAAAAGTAAGAGGTCTACACATTATAGGCTCGCGAGTATAAACTTATTTTGCGTTCAAAACCGCCAGTGCAGCGCTTAAGTAACTTACCATCGACCATAATGTCAATATAGCCGCAATATATAACAAGCCATACCCGCAGTAATTTATGGGTATACCCAGTATATCTTCGCGATATAACAACATGCCAATCGCCAGCATTTGAGCCGTAGTCTTCCATTTACCTAATTGGGATACTTTAACCTTTGCCCTCTGACCGATCTCTGCCATCCATTCCCTAAGTGAGGCAATGGTAATTTCCCGACCAATGATGATCGCCGCTGGTATAGCCAAATAAGGACTGGCCTGCTGCTGAACAATCAGGACCAACACCATAGCCACCATCAGTTTATCCGCCACAGGATCTAAAAAAGCCCCGAAAGGCGTCTCTAAACTCATTTTCCTGGCAAGATAGCCGTCCAGCCAGTCAGTAATTCCCGCCGCTAAAAAAATCAGCATACAGGCAATATTGGAATATGCCCAGGGCAGATAAAAAACCACGATAATTAATGGAATTAACGCGATTCTTAACAGCGTAAGGTTTGTCGGTAAATTAAATTCAATTGTCATCTTGATGATGAAATAGTTCGTAAATCCGTTGTGCTAACTGACGGCTTATGCCATCCACACTGCAAAGTGCATCCACGCCAGCCTGTGAAATACCTTGCAGCCCCCCAAATTGTTTCAATAAAATCTGTCGGCGTTTAGGCCCCAACCCTGGAATAGCCTCCAAGGACGATTGTTTTTTAGCCTTTCCCCGTCGCTGTCTGTGCCCTGTTATCGCAAATCGATGCGCTTCATCGCGAATATGCTGAATCAACAATAAACCGCTAGCTCCAGGACTTATATCTAATGGCTGCTCTTGATCCACTAGTATAAGCTTTTCCATGCCGGGTTTTCTATCCGGACCTTTGGAAACGCCGACTATCATAACATTGTTTATGTCTAATTCCGCCAATGCCTTTTGCGCTTCATGCACCTGACCTTTACCGCCGTCTATAAGCAATATATCCGGCGCCGCATGTTCCCCCTGTTTTAACCTTTTAAAACGCCTGAATACCGCCTGATGAATAGCCGCATAATCATCGCCGGCGGTTATGCCTTCGATGTTAAACCGTCGATATGCCGATTTTACCGGACCTTCCCGGTCGAATACCACACAGGACGCAACCGTTTGATCGCCCTGGGTATGACTGATATCGAAACATTCAAGGCGTTTTGGCAACTCCTTGCAGTCCAACTCTTCCTGTAAACTGAGGAAACGGGCATAAATTCCCTGCTTGTCGGATAATTTGCTCAGCAGTGAATTTTCGGCATTGGTGCAAGCCATTTCCAACCATTTTGAGCGCTCACCCCTGACATTGTGAGAGATAGCTACCGCATGTTTTGCCCGAGATGCCAGCACTTCCATTAGCAGATTAGCTTCTTCCGGCTGATGACTGACAATCAATTCATGAGGAATTTGTTTATCCAGATAATATTGCGGAATAAACGCCTGAATGATGGCTGCCGGATCATGCTCGTCGGTTATTTTCGGGAAAAACACTTTATTACCCAAATGCTGCCCATTGCGGATAAAAAATACCTGAACACAAGCCACTCCGGCTTTGGTTGCACAGGCGATAATATCAACATCGCCCCGGTCGCCGAGCACAAATTGTTTTTCCAGCACCGAACGCAATTTTATAATCTGATCCCTGAAACCGGCGGCCCGCTCATATTCAAGGTTAGCCGACGCTTGCTCCATATTAACAATCAACTGATCGATCAGCAGACCGCCCTTGCCCTCCAAAAACAATATCGTGTTTTCAACATCCTTCGCATAAGCGGCTTTATCGATTAAACCAACGCACGGCGCGGTGCAGCGCTCTATCTGGTGCTGAAGGCAAGGCCGTGAGCGATTGTTGTAAATGGAATCATCGCACTGCCTGACAAGAAAAATCCGTTGCAGCAGCTTAAGAGTTTCTTTGATCGCGCCGATGCCCGGATAAGGGCCGAAATATTTCCCCTTTCTCTTTTTGGCGCCGCGATGCAGCGTGATCTGCGGAAAATCATGCTCAGTAGACAGGAAGATATAGGGATAGGACCGGTCGTCTCTTAAGCAAATGTTGTATTGGGGCTTATGACGCTTGATCAGCTGGCATTCCAGCAATAAAGCCTCGCCTTCAGTATGCGTCACCGTTACTTCAATGGCCACGATCTTGGACACCATCCGGTGTTGCTTGGTTGATGCGCTTGGCTTTTTAAAATAGCTGGAAACGCGGTTTTTAAGGTTCTTGGCCTTGCCGATATAAATAATTTCGCCCTGCTCATTGAGCATCTTATAAATGCCGGGGCGCGTAGTCAGGTTTTTTAAAAACGCTTTTATATCGAATCTGTTTTCTGGTAACTCGGGACTCACACTTTATCCTGATAGCATGCGGTACAGCATGAAAAATTCATTATGCAGGGATTAGTCCTTATCCAATTTGTAAATGGGCTTTACTTCACACATTCTAAATCGTTTGTATATTTATTGAATAAAAACCTTTCCTAATTCAAGCTTTTTAATAAATGTAAGGGATTGCTTACATTTGCCTATGCTAAATTCAAATTTATATTAATTTGGCATGAACAAACCTCCCTATCAACTTATTTTTCATTTAATTTACTGGAGACTACCTGAATGAAAGAAATAAAGATAACCCCTCTTACAGTACATCAATACGCAAAAATTTCTGATGATATTTATGATGAAACTGAACGGGTTGAACACGCGGGAATGCTTGCAGCCAAATGCAGCCAACATCCTGAATACGGAGACATTATTCTTATTTCATCTAATGTTGGCGATTGTTTAATGATTCACTATTCGTTATAAGCCTTGTTTAAACGACTTTTAACAGCAAGACCCGCCATCCGCTTTATGCGCCGAACCTTTGGTTTCCGAAACCGCTCTAAAACTCCGGTTTCTATCGTTATACCAACTCTAATAGTTAATACGCAACGGCTTAGAAAGCTTCATCACAAAGCCTAAAACTTCATGATGAATACTATCAAGTGATCGCTCCTCCGCAGCTACTGCCTTGTCCTGCCGTGCAACCATAGCAATGTTTCAGCGTAGCAATAGATTTGCCCATTAATTCGGATATCTGACTCAAGTGTATTTTTTGCCTGCCTCCCAAAGGCAGTTGCAGCATTTGATTAAAATCGCAATCATAGACAAAGCCTTGCCAATCAACGCTTAAGGTATTTTTACACATAACCTTGTCCAAATTGGACGCATGAAAATTATCCTTGAGCAGTTGCAGATATTCATCAAACCGGCCGGTACTTAGCAAAACACTGCCGAATCGCCGCACGGGTAAATTAGCCATCGCAAATAAATGATTAAACACGATGCCATAATGCTCATGCAGATGTTGCTTGTAAGCGTATTCCAAAGGCTGCTGTTCAGGCGGCAAGGCCGCGCCTTGCGGATTGAAAACCAGGTTTAATTCAAGGTTGGTATTGGCTTGACCATACCCCAGTTCGTTCAATAACTGCAAGGCCTTGATGCTGGCATTAAACGTTCCCTTACCGCGTTGCTTATCGACATTTTCTTGTAGATAGCACGGCAGTGACGCGACGATTTCAACCTGGTGTTCCGCCAGAAAACCGCCCATATCCTCAAAGCCTTTTTCCAGCAAAATAACCAGATTACAGCGATCGATAATCTTTAAGCCGCGATTGCGTGCCTGCATCACCAAATAGCGAAAATGCGGATTCATTTCCGGCGCGCCACCGGTCAAATCGAGCGTGTGAAGCCCATGCTTATCGATAAAACCCAAAGCCTGATCAATGGTGGCTTTGTCCATCAATTCGGTGCGCTTAGGCCCGGCATTGACATGGCAATGGGTGCAACTCAAATTGCATAAATAACCGAGATTGACTTGTAATATTTCCAGCTTATTGCGGGTAATAGCTGGAAAGTCGGAGTTCTGCAAAAAAGGTAGCGAATCGATCATATCAAAATCCTGTAAGAATTTTCACCAGGAAGGTCGCCAAAATAAAATACCGCGTCTTCCTGGTGCATTTATACAAGCTGTTTAATGCCTTACATCAGACAATATCCGCCAGATTCCCCTTGGTTTCCAGCCACACTTTCCTGTCCTGCGAACGTTTTTTAGCCAACAGCAAGTCAAGCTGGCCATTGGTATCATCACCTTCGTCCACCGTTAACTGCACCAATCTGCGGGTGTCCGGATTCATCGTGGTTTCCCGAAGCTGGCTGGGATTCATTTCGCCCAGGCCTTTAAAACGCTGCACATTGATCTGGCCTTTAAGCTTTTCGGCAGCGATGCGATCCAGCACGCCTTGGCGCTCGGCTTCATCCAGCGCGTAAAACACCCGTTTGCCGACGTCAATCCGATACAATGGCGGCATCGCGACATAGACATGACCAGCTTCCACCAGCGATTTAAAATGCTGGTAAAACAACGCGCAGATCAAGGTGGCGATATGGTTGCCGTCAGAATCGGCATCGGCCAGAATGCAGATCTTTCCGTAACGCAGATTCTGCAAATCGGAAGAACCCGGCTCTATGCCCAGGGCTACGGCAATATCATGAACTTCCTGCGACGCCATTACCTGGTTGGACTCAACCTCCCAAGTATTTAAAATCTTGCCGCGCAACGGCATAATCGCCTGAAAATCACGCTCCCGCGCCTGCTTGGCCGAGCCTCCGGCCGAGTCCCCTTCAACCAGGAACAATTCGGTCCGGGCTAGATCCTGTGCCGAACAGTCGGCCAGTTTGCCCGGCAAGGCAGGACCTGCGGTGATTTTTTTGCGGATGATTTTTTTATTGGAGCGCAGCCGCTTTTGCGCGCTGGAAATAATCACTTCGGCGATTTTCTCGCCCTCAGCCGGGTTCTGGTTCAGCCATAAGCTAAAACTGTCTTTCGCCACGCCGGAGACAAAAGTCACGCATTCGCGGGAACTGAGCCGCTCCTTGGTTTGCCCTGAAAACTGCGGGTCTTCGAGTTTTACCGACAGCACAAAGTGGCAGTTTTCCCAAACATCTTCCGGGGCGACTTTAACGCCGCGCGGCAGAATATTTCTAATATCGCAAAATTCGCGCATCGCTTCGGTCAGCCCAGCCCGCAGGCCGTTGACATGGGTTCCGCCTTGCGCAGTCGGTACCAGATTCACGTAACTTTCAGCCAGCACTTCCGCAGGATTTTCAATCGCCCAAACGATCCCCCATTCAACGGCTTCATGATTAGCGGACATATTGCCCATAAACGGATGTTCCGGGCAATAATCAATATCACCTATACGGTCGAGCAAATACTCCTTGAGGCCGTCCTGATAACACCAGAAATACTCTTCGTCGGTTTGATCGATCTTCAGGGATATTTTCAAGCCCGGACATAAAACCGCCTTGGCTCGCAACACGTGCTTAAGCTTTAAAACCGACACCTTATTGGAATCAAAATATTTTTCGTTCGGCCAGAAATGTACGGTTGTTCCGGTATTATTCTTGCCGACAGTGCCGGTCTCAGTCAGCCCGGTCTGCTTTTCGCCATCAGCAAACTCCATTCGATAGACCTTGCCGTTTCTTTTAACTTCCACTTCCAGCTTTGCCGACAAGGCGTTAACGACCGAGACGCCCACGCCATGCAAGCCGCCGGAAAACTGATAATTTTTATTGGAAAACTTTCCGCCCGCATGCAGCTGGGTCAAAATCACCTCGACACCGGGAATGCCTTGCTCGGGATGTATATCGACCGGCATCCCCCGGCCGTTATCGCTGACCAGCACCGAGCCGTCTTTATACAAGACCACGTCAATCGAGGTAGCATGGCCCGCCATCGCCTCGTCAACGCTGTTATCGACGACTTCCTGCACCAGATGGTTGGGCCTTGTCGTGTCCGTGTACATGCCGGGACGTTTCCGCACCGGCTCCAATCCGCTTAAAACTTCTATTGCCGCCGCGTTATATTCGCTACTCATACTTCCTAATCACTCACAATTCAATTTCATATATAATGCAGGACGCAAGGCAAAAGGCGAAAGGCACAAAATTTTTTGCCTTTTGCCTTTTGCCCTTCGCCTTGAACTTTACATCGTACCATTAAAATTTTTTTTATCTCATGCCGAAAAAGAAAACCTCGACTTTATTCGAAGATTCCCTCGCAGAACTTGAGCAGCTGGTCGTCCAGCTCGAACAAGGCGACATCTCGCTGGAAGAATCGCTAAAGTCATTTGAACGCGGAGTCAACCTGACCCGTACTTGTCAAAAAGCCCTGCAAGAGGCCGAGCAAAAAGTTCAAATTCTAATTGAAAAAAACGGCACTCAAACCCTGGAGCCATTTACCGATGAGTAATGCGTTAAAAGACTATCTTGAATTCTGTCAAAACCGTGTAGAAAGAGCGCTGGACGCTCGCCTGCCCAGAGAAAACATACTGCCGCAAAAACTGCATGAGGCAATGCGCTACAGCACATTGGACGGCGGCAAACGTATGCGTCCTATGCTGACTTACTGCACCGGAAAGACGCTGGGCATAGCCCCTGAAGCATTGGATGGTCCCGCTTGCGCCGTTGAATTCATCCATGTTTACTCATTGATCCATGACGATCTTCCGGCAATGGACGACGACGATCTTAGACGCGGCAAAGCCACCTGTCATAAAGCGTTCGATGAAGCGACCGCTATTTTGACCGGCGATGCGCTGCAAACCCTGGCTTTTGAAATTCTGGCCCATGATCCCAGCATGACTGCCACCCCGGAAGGCCGCTTGAAAATGATCGTTGCATTAACCAAAGCCAGCGGTTCCCAAGGTATGGTCGGCGGTCAAGCAATCGATTTGGAATCCGTCGGCACCAGCTTGACATTGCCAGAACTGGAAAACATGCATATCCATAAAACCGGTGCATTGATACGTGCCAGCGTTAATATGGCGACCTTGGCGAAAGCCGATATAGACCCGAACGTTGCAAAAAAACTGGACAACTATGCCAAGTGCATCGGCTTGTCGTTCCAAGTTAAAGACGACATCCTCGACGAAGAAAGCGATACAGCAACGTTGGGCAAAACTCAAGGCAAAGACCAAAACAACAACAAACCTACCTATCCTGCTTTATTAGGTTTGGCCGGTGCCAAACAAAAAGCGATGGAACTGCATGAGCAAGCGCTGGATAACCTGAGCATTTTTGGCAGCGAAGCCGACTTGTTAAGAGATTTGTCACTTTATATTATTCAGCGGGATCATTAATAGGGTCGCGCATCAATTGAATAACTCTGAAAGGGATTGATCGGTGTAGAAACCATTACCGAAAATGGTTGGCTATCTAAAAAATAAACACCATATCGTCATGAAAAATATAAACAGGTGTATATGATATACACCTGTTCTTGAATTTTATTAGGCGCCTTTTTAGGTGTCTACTTTACGTTATGCATAAAATAAAAAAAAGGGGGGCAATTGACATCAGAAATAATCAACGGAGCTTTTGCTATCGGTGGTGCGCTAATTGGCGTGATAGGTACTTGGCTGATAGCTTTGCAGGGAAAAGAAAAACAAAGAATAACTCTTCTGGTTTCACCGCACTCAAAGCTTTTGGATGTAAACGATATTGCTAAATCTGATGTGCAAATAACCTACAAAGGAACACCGATCAATGATTTAGGTGCCGGGGAGTTTGCGGCACAGAATACTGGAACAAAAGCACTGGAAGAAATCGAAATTGATGTCACTCAAGCATTAGACTCTCCGCTGCTGGATTTTGAAATATCTTCAAAAAACTTCACTGCACCCGAAAACTTCATAGAAATTGAGCAGAAAGGTGATGGAGTATACAAAGTAAAAATAAAGTATTTAAATCCTAAGGATCGAGTAGTCTTTATATACCGCATTTCAGGTTCCGAAAAGCCGGGTATTTCAATCAGAAAGCTGGGGGTAGATGTAGAGATGCGGCAAGAGGTAATTACGGGTATTCCAGATATTTATGCCGAAATTTTCTTTTCATTAATTGAGACCATGCCTATTCCTGGTTATTCGTGGCTTCTTTCGAAGATGAATAAGCCATATAGGCTTTATCTGGAAGCGAAACGTAAAAATGCATAACCCAGCGCTCAAGCCGACCCGCTTCCGCTACGCTTCAGCGGTCGGCTTAGCTTTACGTTATGCATCATGATCGCTGAAGTCCATATCTTCTTGGCAAAAGCCACTGCGTCAGGTGTTGAGCGCTTTCCTGTCGGCCAGCGTCACGCAATGCATATCTACGTTCGGCAGCCGCTTGGCTCTGCTCACGACTGGGAAACGGCAGAGGTCGTGGCGCTAAAGTGCGGGTGGTCGCAGGTTGAGATACTAAAGGCGGGTACGCTGTCGGCTGATACAGCGGAGCGCAAAGGTGAACCGGAGCGTTCCTGCTATCAATCCGCACTTGAGAGTGGCGATGCCATTCTGGTCTATAGCACACCGGAGTCGGCGTGATCACACATAACATGGCGCTCAACCGGAGCGCGGTTATAACGCGGATTTGTTTTTCAGCTTTCCGGGCCGCGCCCGGTTAGCTCTACGTTAGGCACCATGAAACCATACGAGTTATTCGAAGTCCTCGCCGGTAAAACGTGGCGATCAATAGAACGGTTTAGTCGAAACCGGATTCACCTTGGTGAAGACGCAATCACATCAAACAATCTAGACGCTCTGGCTTCTGCCGGACCTGCGTGCGTGTTCCTGGAAGACACCCGAGCCCAGGAATCCACGAAAGGATGCGACTTCGAACTTTGGATAGGCAGTTCGCACATGGGCTGGCGGCGGTATGCAGTTCAAGCGAAGAAAATCCAAGTCAGTTCAAGCCGCTATGCGTCGCTCGCACACGAAGTTGCGGGCGTTCCCCAGATCGATATCTTGGACACATATGCTCGGGCAAACAGAGCGCTTGCAATCTACTGCTTCTACAACCACGCAACAAAACCTTACAAGTGGAACTGCAATCTCCCCCTGGAGGTAGAACAACTCGGCTGCTCGGTCACACCGTCTTCAATTGTGCGCGCAGCCATTGCCAAGCACGGAGCAAGAAATTTCACGCACATACATTCACAACAGGAAACACTACCGTGGCGCTGCATCCTTCGGTGCCCAAACTTTGTCTCAAAGGCCGCACGGGGTCATCCTGGGTGGCCGAGTCTTGCCGGGAGTTTTCACCCGAAGCTTCCAGCCGCCTTGCTGAGATTGCGCGCTCAACCCGGCCAGATCTCCTTCGAAGACCAGCCGGACCTCTTCAACTCAGAAATTCAGTTTCGCCCTCAGTGGGTCGGCATCGTCGATGTCTCGGTCCAGGGTCGGGATCGCGGTTAATCGCTCCATCACCCGAAAAAGCTAGCTTTTCTCTTCAACCCTAGCCCCGCATCAAGCATGCATCCACTCCATAGTTTCAACGCCGTGCCTCCGCGCCCCGGCCTAACTGGTTGTTCAACAGGACGTCTGCCAGCTTCGCTAGCAGCCGCCTGTTAACGCGGGCGTTAGGCATTGCTGGAATGAAGGTATTGGCTTTGGCTTGCTTTCATCAGCCCCAGTGGTTACGGTAAGATTGTGTTGTGAACAGTTCGTATATTGTCAGCCATGCGTTGTTTTGGTTTTTTTGTCCCAGGTGGTTTGGCT
>Ga0265297_10005283_pt1 | contig 19880 bp, 14 predicted proteins | sample Munlanlwell13791_FD_192502 | JGI IMG/M metagenome (GOLD analysis project Ga0265297, IMG submission 192502) | Leachate microbial communities from a municipal landfill in Southern Ontario, Canada - Leachate well 137-91 | ecosystem: Engineered > Solid waste > Landfill > Unclassified | place...
GTCCCCGTTCTTGATAATCTTTTTACCGCTACATCCGCCGTTTCTACTACGGGGCTGACAACGATTACTGTGGTCAATGACTACAATTTCTGGGGGCAGTTGGTTATACTCGTACTTATCCAGCTTGGCGGTATCGGATACATGACTTTCAGCTCTTTCGTTATCCTATCCACTAAAAAATATCTGGATGACCGGACAAAGAATGTAGCCGAGACGGTATTCAGTATCCCAAAAACCTTTAAAATAGAGAAGTTTATTATAAGTGTCATCGGTTTTTCCGCTATTGTCGAATTGTTAGGGGTAATAGGTTTATTCTTTGTGTTTTGGCAGGCAGGTGTGGAGAATCCTCTCTGGAGCGCCATATTCCACAGTGTATCCGCTTTCTGTACGGCAGGGTTTAGCCTGTTCCCCAACAGCTTCGAGGGTCTGGCAAATAACTTTGGCCTTAACGCTATAATATCTGGATTAAGCATAACAGGTGCGATGGGGTTTATCGTATGCGTGGATGTCTGGCGGCTTATCCGAGGTAAAGAAAAACACGTAACTCTGACTACGAAGGTCATTCTTTCTATGACGTTTTGGCTTCTTGTGATCGGAGGGGCTTTGATGTTTTTGAGTGAAACCTATGGAGGAGGAGTCGGCCCGGAGAACAGGATCATGTTTTCTTTCTTCCAGTCGATGACTTCGCTTACTACCGTAGGATTTAATACCGTTACCGTCAGCACGATGTCAAAATCGGCTATCATGTTGATCTGTATATTGATGATTATCGGAGCTTCGCCTTCAGGAACCGGCGGCGGTTTGAAAACCACCACGTTTTCGGCCATCTGGGGACTGATGAAAAGCGCTGTCCGAGGGGATAAAAATGTGCGTATCTGGGGAGCGGCGGTGCCTGAGGATCGTGTCAGGACAGCGGTGGCTACGTTAAGTTTTTATATATCGGCTCTGGTTATTGGTACTTATCTGCTTACGCTGACAGAAAGCGGCACATTCATAGACATATTTTTTGAAGCGGCCTCGGCGTTAGGTACGGTAGGTTTAAGCCTGGGTATTACCGGCACGCTGACCGCTTTGGGCAAGCTGGTAATTATCCTGATGATGTATATCGGACGTGTCGGGCCTTTAACATTCGGAACGGCTCTTTATGTGAAGCCGGAGCTTATATTTGATGATGATAAATCCGACCTTGCGATATAAGGCCGTAGTTACCGGATAGATTCGAGCAGTTGGTTTATTTCGTTCTTTTGTTCTTTCTTGGTTTTGAGGGAAGATTAAAGTTGGAGATTATTCAGGATTTGTGATATCCTATTGGGGCTGGATGAGGACGTGATTCTGGAAAGCCGCTGAACGGATAAGCGGTGTAAGACTTTAGGATCATCACAATCCTTGAATTGTTCTATGAAAGTCGGCGGTAAGAGATCAACTATCTTCATCAGTTTTGATATGCGTTTACGATGAAGATTCAGCTTGGCAGCCGCAGAAAGATAGGTTTCTTCGGGATACATAGTCATATAAGCCTTGATATTAAGGGCTTGCTGGATGACGTTTACCGGCGGTTTACGCCGTTTTTCGGGATCTTCGGGAAAAGGCAGGTCGAGAGAGACCTCAAGCCGGACTTTCCTGCGGTTGTAAGATGTTATAAGTAGTTGAACTGTTTGAGGTTGTGAAACTCGACTGGCGTCCTGTTTGAGACCCCAGTTGGACGCCAATACGAAACAGGAGTAGTTTCGTATAACTTAATAGAACGCTTGAAGTTATGGCGTTCGTTTTTAGTAAATGGTTCATTTTCCAGTATTGTTTGGTTAGGTAAGGGGAGCCCCTTAGTTATTTCAGTTACAAAAAGCACTTGTTTAGGTTTGAGCTTAGAAGATAGGAGGTACTATGTTTAACAAAGTAATTTATATCACCGAGAACGACATAAAGAGATTAAGAGAATTAATCATGGTCGCCAGAGAGTTTGGCAAAGAAGAAGAGAAGTATCTAAGCGAACTAGAAAAAGAGCTGAATAGGGGAAAAATTGTTCAGTCTCAAGATATTCCCCATGACGTTATAACTATGAATTCAAAAGTTCATTTAAAAAATTTGGATACAAATGAAGAAATTATTTATCAATTAGTCTTTCCCGACGACGCTAATGCTGACCAAGGGCGAATTTCAATTTTGGCGCCAATCGGAACGGCTTTACTTGGGTATAGCGTAGGAAATGTCATCGAATGGAAAGTCCCTTCAGGCGTTGCGAAGCTGAAAGTGGAGCGGATTTTATATCAACCTGAAGCGGCAGGTGACTATTCTTTATAAAAAATGAAGGAGGGGCAAGGATAGGAGTATTTATTTTGGTTTTAAGAACACAGAATTGTAGTGGCTGCTGACGAATAATGAGGATTAAATGAAAAAACATCGAACGGGTATATCAAGGTTTTTAGAAAATGTGAGTGGATGTTTTTTGAGCGTTTTTGCCGGGGTACTTTATGCCATTGCGATAAAATATTTTGTTTTTCCGTCCCGTGTTATTATGACTGGGACAGAAGGCATTTCGATAGCCACGGCTTATTTTTTTGATAATCAAAAAGTATTTATCTGGTTGTATTTGTTTTTCCAGACGGCGCTGATTATTTTCGCGTTTCGCAAGATAAGTTTTCGTTTCGCCTTCAGGACAACGCTTGTTATCGGTTCGGTTGTCGGGTTGTTAAGCATTTTGCCGGAATACCAGTTTGCCAGCCCGGAACCTCAGAACGAACGGATCATGTTGGTTATTTTTGGGGGGATCCTTGCCGGAATTGCAAAGGCTATTGCCTTTCGTTATAGTTCGTCGACCGGAGATGAAGATATTCCCTCCGCATATTTTTCAATGAAATATTTAAGGCCGGTAGGCAATATAGCCGTTGTCGCGGCCATTTTGTCGACAGCGTTTGGGATGGCCTTGGCTTTTATCAAAACACACCAGATAGAACCCGTCATCAATACTCTTTTGTACACGGCTGTTTATATTTTTATGAGCGCTGAGACGCTGAATAATTTCTACCGTAAATTCAAGCTGGCCCTAGTAAACGTGATAACAAAATCACCGGATAAGATCGGAGAAGCTATAAGGGCGGCGTTGCCTCATCGGACATTCACGATACAAGAGGGATTCGGCGGTTATTCTAAAGAGAAAGTCAAGACATTACGAACGATTGTTACTCAGGAAGAATTGCCGGATATAGTGCGGGTTATTGAAGGGGCCGACAAAAACACATTTTTCTTTTATAGCGATGTAGAAGGGGTATCCAAGCAGTATTATGTTTCCCCTATCGGGTAACAGGAGAAAAGCTGAATTAATATACTCGTACGGTTTATGCAGATATTATAGTTTTGAGCTCGATAGTCGTTTGATTCCGTTACGTTGTTCTTTCTCGGTTTTAAGGCGGGATATCTTAAGGAGTGTCCTGCCGGTGAAGGTTTTGAGCATTTGGAGATTATCGCAGGATTGTATATTTTTGACGAAAGCCACAGATTAGAGTTGGAGATTATTCAGGATTTGTGATATCCTATCGGGGCAAGATGAGGCTGTGATTCTGGAAAGCCGCTGAACAGATAAGTGGTGTAAGACTTTAGGATCATCGCAATCCTTGAATTGTTCTATGAAAGTTGGCGGTAAGAGATCAACTATCTTCATCAGTTTTGATATGCGTTTACGATGAAGATTCAGCTTGGTAGCCGCGGAAAGATAGGTTTCTTCGGGATACATAGCCATATAAGCCTTAATATTGAGGGCTTGCTGGATGATGTTTACCGGCGGTTTACGCCGTTTTTTGGGATCTTCGGGAAACGGCAGGTCGAGAGAGACCTCAAGCCGGACTTTCTTGCGATTATAAGATGTTATAAGTAGTTGAACTATTTGGGGTTGTGAAACTCGACTGGCGTCCTGTTTGAGACCCCATTTCTAAATGGCGGTTTTCCGCCATAAATTTGAAGGCAGAACTGTAAGAAACATAAAGGGTTGCGTTAAAAAATCTGCGGTTCAAACAGATTTTTTTGAAAATTTCGGCCAATTCTTCAAGGCCGCCCGCCGAAGCGAATAACTGGCTTGGCGACCAAGAGTTAGAAAATCCCGCATAGGTTCTAACTATTTTCCGTCACCCTCTGAGAGGTTTTCTAAGTGGTGTGTTTTTTTATTTATAAGCGAGGCTTTCTTGATCTCAAGCTGTATTGCAAGAGAAACAAAATAGTTAAGAGGCTCGGTATATTTTGCATTAAAATGACTTGCGATAAGTTTTAAAAAGTTTCACAACTAATTGAAAGTATTGGTAGCCCAAAACTTGCTTAGCACCCAATCTGCGGCCTCGGAATTACAAAAAGTTAAGATTATGCCAAAACTTGCGGAGTTTATCCAAAAAATACCATCAACGGACAAGAATAGGCTTATTTATCTTTTTGGAATAGTTGTTTTGTTGTTCGCTCTTTTTGACGGGATTATAACCTATTTGATTCCGCTTGTTATCCTTGAGCACGGGTTGTCCAAAACCCTAATAGGCATAATTATGAGTTCAGCGGCCGTTAGCGGCGCTTTTTTTGATTTTGTTATCTATAAAATATTTAAAAATCCTGTTTATCGCCGGCTTTTTATTGTCATGTTCGCCGTTTCTTTGGTTTATATTTTTGTAATTTGGCATGCCGGTTCGTTTGTATTATATATATTGGCGATGGCCATGTGGGGATTCTATTACGATTTAAGGAACTTTGGCACAATGGATTTTAACTGCCGCTATTTTCCCAAACAAGGACAAGCGGCTAATTTTGGCCTGATTCAGGTTTTTCAATCCCTGGGCTGTTTATTAGCGCCGTTAATAGCCGGTTTTTTAATTATAGATATGGTCGGAAATAAGCCTTTTTTTGCCGCTTTATTGTTTCTTGTTATTTCAATAATATTTTTTATTTTGCTTGTTTTACAAACCCGCAAGGCCCGGCAGTTTATTCCGGAAAAACCGGTTTCAAGGACAAGCCTGTCCGAAGAAATTTCACTCTGGAAAGAAACAGGTAAAATAATTTTGCCGGTATTAATTTTAGGGCTGTTTTGCACTGTTATTGATTCCTTTTTTATTACCCTGGGCCCGCTCTTTGCTGAAAATTTACCAATAGAACCTTTTGACGGTATTTTTATGTTTGCGTATCTTCTTCCGGCTTTAATTATGGGCAGTTTTGTTGGCAAGATAACGAAAAAATTCGGCGATAAAAATTCAATAATCTTCGGGCTTCTAATCGGGTCTTTGGTGCTTTCTTTTTTTTATTTTTCCAAGACCCCCTTAATGCTTATCTTAATTATGTTTACCGCATTTTGTTTTATAAGTGTTGTTTCGCCGATTACTCACGGTGTTTATGCTCACTACATCCATAAATCTCCAAAAGCAAGGAAGGAGATCCAGGAATTGGGAGATTTTTTTGAGAACATTGGCTATATAATCGGGCCGATCATTGCCGGTATCATTGCCGATCAGCTGGGGATTCAGGCAACATTTTCCGTACTTGGTATTGTCGGTTTGGCCTTCGCTATGCTTTTGATATTTACCATGCCAAAAAACGTTTGATTACATTAATCTATAGTATGGTCCATAAGATCATATCCGATTAGTCGTTCTCCTTATTATACGAAACGGGCATATCAGCTTGCTTGAGATGCTTCGGCAAGGGTATTTCTTTTGGGCCTTTTTATTTGCCGTCAGGCCGGTAAACCATCTCTCCGACACTACTTGCCTTAAAATCCGGTAGTAATGAATCATTTTTTATATTATAATCTTCCAAGTGATTAAATAAATTGTTTTTATGACCTTATCCAAGAATTGGGGTAAGCGGGATGTCGCTTTTAGTCAAAGACAAAGTTTTCTCTACCATAACACGCATGGCCCTTCCAATGTTAGCGGGGACATTTGCCATGAACGCGTATCATTTGGTTGATACGTGGTTTGTGTCGCGGTTGGGCACTAATGCTTTGGCGGCAATGTCATTTACGTTTCCGGTTGTTATGCTTCTTGCTTTTATCATGCGCGGACTGGGAACAGGGGCCATGGCAGTAGTGGCCCATGCCTTGGGCAGGGGTAAGCAGAAGACCGCCGCGCGTATTACGACGCATGCGGCTTTTTTGTCGTCAAGCGTAGCTTTGGCCTTAACCATAACAGGGCTTTTTACGATTAAGCCGGTCTTCATGCGTTTAGGCGCGGAAGGCCATGTATTTGTGCTGACACAGCAGTATATGTCAATCTGGTATTACGGATTGGCATTCAGGGTCCTGCATATGATGTTTGCCGATATTATTATCGGGACCGGCCACACCAAGGCAGTAAGCTTTCTTATGGTTTTTGGCACCGTGTTGAATTTTATACTTGACCCTGTTATGATTTTCGGGTTATGTGGTTTTCCGAGGATGGGTATAAGCGGGGCGGCACTGGCCACGGTAATTTCCGAGACCCTCATATTGGTTGCGGCATTTTTATTTATCCATAAAAGGTATCATCTGATTCTTTTTACCTCGCACTCGCTTGGCCGCGTCGTTTCCTCTTGGCGCAGGATCTTGTATATCGGCATTCCTACAACGTTAAGCTCTGTCTTGGTCCCGTTGTCTGCAATGATCGTGATTAAGATAGTAGCAGGTTTTGGCCAGGCCGCGGTTGCTGCTGTAGGGGTCGCAAGCCGCATTGAGATGTTTGCGTTCATGATTCCTATGTCTGTGGGGATGTCGCTGGTCCCATTTATTGCCCAGAATTACGGCGCCGGGCGTTTTGACCGGATAAAATCTGTGCGCAAAGGGACAATGCTCTTCGCGCTTGGTTTTGGCTTTATTATTGCGTTAGTTTTTTTGATCATCGCACGACCTTTAGGCAAACTGTTTTCTTCCGATTCTGAAGTAATCAATATCTTGGTTTGCTACATTAATGTTACTTGTTTCGGTTATGGCTTTTTGGAGGTACATCGCTATGCCACTTTTTGTTTTACCGGGATACATAGGCCGTTTTTTGCCGCTTCCTTGACCGCGATCCGCGTGGTTGTTTTGATGATACCCTTAGTGTATTTCGGCGCGAGGTTCTTTGGCATCTATGGCGTTTTTTGGGGTAGACTGCTATCCGATATACTGTCTGCCGCTACAGGGATTATATGGACAGGCGCGATTATTAAGAAGGCCGCTGATAATACTTTACTTATAAAGTCATATTAAAAAGTCCATCCAAGCTTTATATGAATGAAGCCCCGCAAGGTTTTTAGAGGGATATTATTTTTGAGATGCGGCTGATTATGATTGAGCTTGTCTTATAATTATGCTATTTTATTTAAGAAAGCAGGAAAAGGATATATGAAAAATAAGGTTGTTAATTATTTAAATAAAGATATCTGGCGGATCAGGTTGAGGGACCTTCCTAAAAAGAGCTCATTTTTTATAAGAAATTTAAGGGTTGTTCTTTTATCATTGCGCGGTTTCAACGAAGACAAATGCTCTCTTCGCGCTTCGGCTCTGACGTTTTATAGTCTTTTGTCTATTGTACCGGTATTTGCGATGATCTTTGGCATAGCCAAAGGATTCGGCCTGGATAAGATCCTTGAAAAACATGTAATGGAAAAAATCCCTGTGCAGAATGATGTCTTCCTCAATATTGTTAATTTTTCCCATTCCCTGCTTGAGAATACAAAAGGAGGGGTTATCGCTGGCGTAGGTGTCGCGCTTTTATTCTGGGCGGTCATCAAAGTTCTGGGCAATATTGAGCAGTCTTTTAACGATATCTGGGGTATAAAAAATATGCGTAGTTTCATGCGCAGATTTACCGATTATCTCTCGGTGGTATTGATCTGCCCGATACTGCTGATTATATCAAGCAGTGCCACTGTTTTTATCAGCACGCAGGCAAGGATGATAACCCAAAATATATCCCTGCTGGGAGCGATAGCCCGTCTGATAAATTTTGTACTTGGGTTTTTGCCATATACCGTTATTTGGGTAGTATTTACATTTATATACGTTTTTATACCAAACACAAAGGTCAACCTTAAATCCGGTATCCTCGCGGGCATAGTTGCCGGTACCGTGTATCAGATTACGCAATGGATATACGTTTATTTTCAAGTAGGCGTAGCCAAATACAACGCTATATACGGAAGTTTTGCCGCCTTACCTTTATTTTTGATGTGGCTGCAGTTAAGCTGGAGGATCGTATTATTAGGCGCTGAAGTTTCTTTTGCTCATCAGAATGTAGATACCTATGAATTTGAGCCGGACTGCCTGAATGTCAGCCGGGCGCTAAAGGACCAGCTCGCATTGAGGATAGTAAATCTGCTTAGCAAAAATTTCGCCTCAAGCGAAAAGCCACTTACCGCGCAAAAGATATCTAATACATTAGGTATTCCCATACGGCTGGCGCGTGATATATTATATGAATTAGCTATGGCCGGAGTTTTGATCGCTGTCCAGGAAAACTCAAACAGAACGCCTGCCTATCAGCCGGCAGTTGACATACATTTACTCACTATCCAGTATGTTATTAATAAGCTTGAGCAGTATGGGGCTGATTCTATACCTGTCATAGAGACAAAAGAGTTAGAGAAAATCAAAAACAGCCTTGAAGGTTTCAACAAGATTATTGAAAAATCACAGTCAAATTTGCTTTTAAAGGATGTATAGCGTTTTTACGCGATAATTTTATTTATTGATAGGTGCAATTTTTTAAATAAAAAGGACAATCCGGCATAAACGAAAGGGGGGTATTTATATGAAGTTAGTAAAGATTATTCTCGCCATTATTCTTCCTCCGGTGGCAGCATTCATGCAGGTAGGGGTAAGCACTCATTTTTGGGTTAACATTGTCTTGACACTGTTGTTTGCCATACCCGGCGTTATTCACGCTTTGTGGCTTGTTTTGACCGATAAAAAAGCTTAAAAGCGCAGAGGCGTATTAGCATAAAACATTTCTAATAAGGGAATAATATTCCTTATAAGTTTTGTTTTTTAAACATAGATACCATAAGATCTGATAGGCATTAAAACTTATGGAGTTGCGTCTATCAGCACGGATAGCAGTATTTTTAGGCCGCGCAGGCAGTTTTTTAAATGGGCAATTCTATGGTTTGGCATGTCTATATTGTTAAATGCCATGATAAAACTTTTTACACAGGCATTACCAATAACCTTTTACGACGTATCAATGATCATAACAAAGGAAACGGTTGCAGGTATACGAAATATCGCCGGCCGGTAAAGCTTATACATTCCGAGATATATCCTACCAGGTCCCAAGCCCAAAAGAGAGAATACTATATTAAAAGTCTTAAAAGAGCGGATAAGCTGATATTGTGCGGATGGGTTGATTAATTCAAGGCCAGTTTGCAGGTATTCCGCGGTCATATAATCCAATAGAACCGATATGATTGATACCGTAGCCTTGCCGCAGGAGCATGTATTAAAGCGGTCGATTATAACCAAAGATAACAGCGGATGAGGCATTACATAATACCTGTAGCAGGATAAAGGCGCGCAGGTCTTACCTTTTGGAGTGGTGATTCCTGCGCGTTTTATCCGCGTAAAAATTATACTTCAATGGAAAGGCAGATAGTGATATAATAAAAGACGCAAAAAATAAGATGTTTTACGAAAGCGGCATATCGTATGCGTGGTTATGAATATTACCAATCGGAGCAGGGCGCATGAGCAGATATATTAAAATTGCTATCAGGATATTTTTTGTTTTGCTGATATTATTCGTTATTATTTCAGCCGTCGTTTATGTATTTATCAGCAATTTTGATATTGTTAAATACAGGCCTCAAATTATCAGGATAGCCGGCGAGGCCCTTAACCGTAAGGTTGATTTTAAGGATATTGAACTTAAGATATCATGGGCCAGGGGTTTAAGGCTTCGTCTAACCGATTTTACTGTGGGAGATGATCCTGCTTTTGGCGCGGGGGATTTTATCTTCGCGAAAGAAATAAACGCGGGCGTTGATTTGGTGTCCAGCATAAAGAAGCGAAATATTGCCGTTTCAGATATCGCTGTCAGATCTCTTACGGTAAATATCATACGAGATAAAAACGGTCTTTTAAACGTCCAGACAATAGGTAATAAGGCCGCGGACACCGCGGCTTTGCCTGCAGACCGTCAGCTTTCCGGATCCGTATCCCCCAGCCCTGCTTTAACGGCATTTTTTATACATTCTATCAAGGTCTACGATTCGGCTGTTTATTTTTCCGACAGTTCAGTTTCGCCCGCGGCTAATATTTCCGTATCAAAGATTAATTTGGAGATCAACGGGTTTTCTTTATGCAGACCTTTTGATATACTGCTTAACGCGGCCGTGTTATCATCAGGAGCAAATCTACATTTGCAAGGCAGGGCAGAGCTTGACATGTTAAAGAATCAGGCCGGATTAAACGGTATTAAGGCTTCGCTTGACATGGGTCAGGTTTCCTTGGAAAAATTAAAAAGTTTTCCATCGTTTAAAGCCATGCCCCTGCCGGATTCTCTTAACGGCGAGTTAAAGATTTTGGTCAGAAACGCTATTTTAAACGAAAAAGGGATAGGCGATATAGATATGGATTTGTCATTGGCCGATGGCGGTATATCAATAAAAGGAACTTCTTCGGGTATTGGCATAACGGCAAACAAGATCAACGCGCAGCTTAAAAATTTTTCTCTCAAAAGACCTTTTGATTATAATGTTTCATTCGCATATGAAGGCAATGAAACCAATATTTCGTTAGACGGCAGCCTTGCGATAGATGCCGTGAATAAGAATATCCGCATGGGCCAGACATCAGTCTGGGCCGATTTTTCTAAAATAGATTTCGCGCGCTTAAAAGCTTTGCCGGTTTTGTCAGAAATGACCTGTTTTCCTGATTCCTTAAGCGGTCAATTAAACGCTCGGGTAAAAGAGATGTTGTTAACGGATAAGGGCTTGAAAACCTTAAACGCGGACATAAGCCTTAAAGACGGAGCGGTAAGCATAAAAGAAATGGCCCCGGGGACATCGTTTACCGCCTCTCTTATTGATTGCGAAATAAAGGATTTCAGGCTGGATTCCATGTTTGATTTTAATATCAGGCTGGCTTATTTGAGCAGTTCGCCCAATATTAAAATTAAGGGCAGGTCCGGGTTATTTTTACAAGGCCGGGATATTAGGCTTGAAAATACTACAATTGAAGCCGATTTATCCAATTTTTCAATAGACAGATTAAGGGCATCCGCGCCGGTTTTTAAAAATGCCCGCTTGCCTGAAAGTATTCGGGGAAATTTCTATGCTTTGGTAAAAGATATGTCAGCCGGTGCTAAAGGTTTGAACCGGTTGGCAGGCCATGGGCGGTTAAATGAAGCCGAAGTTAAATTCAAAGAATTGATTCTTCCTATCAAGAGCATAAACGCGGAGTTTGACTTAACGGAGAAAGATTTTACCATGGACAACGCCCAGGCGGTTATCGGTAAAGGCAAGGCTGTTATCGGATTTAATATAGAGGATTATGTGGGGAATAAAAATTTCGCATTTTCCGCAAAGCTTGACGGTATTGATCTGTCAGAAGTTTTAGACCAATCCCGTTTTGGGGTCAAGGTAGAGGGGCGGGTAAACGGCGACATTCTTATTAATGGCAGGGCTGAAGACACAAACTCGTTTACCGGTAACGGCAAGCTGGAAGTCAAAGAAGCCAAGCTGATAGATTTTAACGTTTTAAAAACGGTCCTGGACAAAATGTCGTTTTTGCCTAACATGTATGCACAGATATCGGATAATTTGCCTGAAAGATACAAAACAAGGTTACAAGATAAAGATACGCAAATAGACAAGGCGTTCGCTAAACTTGCAGTATCCAACGGCCTTATATTGCTTGACCCTGTTCTGATGGAAGCGGAGGAGTTCGCGTTTTCTGGAATAATCCGGTCGGGTTTTGACCAAAAGTATTCACTGGAAGGCAAGATCGTTATCCCGAATGAGCTTTCAAGCGCGATGATACAATCAGCTCCCCTTACGCAATATCTTCTTAATCAGGACGGGAATATCAGTATTCCCGTTTATGTTACAGGCCAGGGGGCCGCCAGGCCTGTTATTTCTGTCACGCAGACAGCTTTTGATATGGGCAAGAATGCTTTACTCGCGGAAGGGAAGCGACAGCTTGCCAAGGTCCTTAATAAAACGTTTGGCATTGAGGATAGCCCTTCTGAAGACACGGATGCTGATACTGAATCTCAAAACGATACTGCAAACCGGGAAGGCACGACCGATACATATCAAATTGTAAACAGTATTTTTAGCAAGGTTTTTGAAAAAGCCGGCCAGGAATAATTGTTTTTACGCCGGTTTACATGTTGTCTAAAATCTTTAATGGAATACGGCATTTTAAAAAGGGCATAATTGGCCCCGAAAAAAGGAGGGTATATGAATTCAATAGTGTTGGCCATGCTGATCGGCCCATTTATGTTAGTAATAGGTTTGGCTGTTTTATTGAACAGAAAGGCTTTATGGAATATCAGGGATGATTTATTTAAGAGCCCCGCTTTATTGTATATATCAGGTCTTATGATTTTTAGCGCCGGTATATCTATAGTGGCTTTTCATAATATATGGGTGCCGGATTGGCGTTTACTAATTACGATTTTTGGATGGTTGATGCTCGTCAAGGGGGCTTTTTTTGTTGCTCTGCCCGATATTGCCGTTAGAATAGCCAGGTCATACCCTAAAAATGATAAGATGCTGATGTTATGCTGGATTACCATGCTGGCGATAGGCGTTTTTCTTACCGCTAAAGGATATTGCCCTTTGAAATTTTGTTGTAATATTTAAAGAACCGACAGCCACGATTTACGGCTTGATCTTTTTAGCAAGTGATGCGGGTTATATTGTATCCGGGCCTTCATTTCGCCGTGCAATTTTTATGCCGCAGGCTGTGTGTGTTTGTCAAAAATTCCTTCAATTTTCCGATTTTATCCTATCTCATATTATATCTATTTGTTATAATAATGTAATAATGGCAACCGTAAAACATATAAACGTTTTTTTGGAGGTATGATGCCAAAAACAAAGAGAGTGCTTGCGGTAGATGATGATGTCAGTTTGATTGATATGCTGCGCGCCTATCTGCCGCAGGTCATGGATATAGAGCTTCTTGTCGCTTCGACAGGCGAGGGTGCGCTGGAAATAATCAGAGATAAAGAGCCCGACGTTATATTGCTGGACATGCAGTTGCCGGATATACAGGGGCCTGAAATATTGAGTTTTATCCGGGAAAAATACCCTGAAACAAAGGTGCTTGTTGTTACAAGTTACGATAAAGAAGTTAAGGAGGAGATGGCAAGGCTCGGTGTTGACGGTTTTTTCCCGAAGCCGGTTGTATTAACCGAACTTGTTAGCAGGATAGGAGATGTCTTATCGGCGAAAAACGCTACCTTGATTGATCCGGTATCCTTAGCCGACGTGCGGCAAAGGGAAGATGTTGTCCCTTGCGCGAAAATAATGTTTATTGAAAAAGAATTCTGCATGCCTTATTTGCTGCCGATAGTTGAATCAGAGGACAGGGAAGGCTATCCTATCAAAGGTTATGGTGACTATGAGTTTAAGTGCGTTTATTGCCAGAAAGATGTCTTGCCGGCGCTTAAAGGTTTTAAGCCTGATATTGTTATATGCGCGACAGATGTCCCGGAGAGGGAACCGTTTACGGATAAGACCGTCTCCACGGTTGGCACGATGCTGGATATCATGAAGTCAAAGTATTCTCCCAAGGCCATAATAGCGCACGGAAGCCAGCAGTCTATAGCCTCTTTTGGCGCAGCCGGCGCTGATATCCATCCCGGCATCTGGGTGGAGAAAGTGGATATGTTCGCCTATAGTCCGGAGGAAGACAAGGAAAACGTTGAAAGGCTCAACAAAATGCTTTGGTCTGTGTGCTTTAAGTATAACCTAATAAAAAAAGCGAGATAATATCATGGAAAATTATACACTATTGGTAGGTGAAAAGGAGATCGATACGGGTAATTATGAGTATTATCCTTATGCCTGCAAGGCTATTTTTGATTTTAAGACTACAAGGGCCGTTGTCAAAGAACTTAAAAGGGGTGTTGTCACAGCCGGAGTGGATTAGTGTACTTATGATAGAGCACACAAGAAGAATCAGAACGTCCATTAACCCGGACATCGCATACGATGTTTTGAAAAACGTTTCACATTTTTCCCAGTTTATATCAGGCGTTGATAGCGTTGAAGTGAAAAAAAACAATGAACATAATGCCCGAAATGTATGGTTTATTAATATGCAAGGCAATAAAGTTCAATGGGAAGAAGAAGAGCGGGTCGATGATAAAAACAGAAAAATATCCTTCAAAAGGATAAAAGGCGATTTCGATATTTTAGAGGGTTATAAAAGTGTCCGAAGTATAAAAGACGGATCAGAGATAGTGGTGTCTTTGAAGCTCGACTGGTCGTCCAACAAACTGCTTGATAGAGGTTTTATTTCCAGAAAATCATCCCTTGCCTTGCGCTGGATGCTGCGCGCGATTAGAGAACAATTAGGCGCTGGTTCTATTGTGTTATACGATCATTATGATAATAAGTCGGGTTTTACGATAACAAGTGAACTGGTTAGGTATAATAATAGGTTGGAAAAACAAATAGTTGCCTTTGTCGATCGTTTAAAAACAAATGATAGGTGCTCTGATTTCATTATTATTCCACCTGGATATGGCGAGACCAAAAGAGACGCCATAACCCTTTCGTATTATTTAGTGTGCAACGGTTTTAATGTGTTAAGGTATGATGCCAGTGACCATGTTGGAGAGAGCGAAGGGGATATTTTTTACACTACCTTGCCTAAAATGAAGGACGATATATTATCGTCACTCGACTATCTGCAAAAAAGATTTGGATGCGATAAGGCCGGTATTGTGGCAACCAGCCTTGCCAAAAGAGTTGCTCTTAAAGCGGCTTCGGAGGATACAAGAATATCATTTCTTCTTGGGTTAGTCGGAATTGTTAATCTTCGTTCTACGCTGGAGGCCGTGTATAATCAGGATTTAATAGGTATTGTGGAATCCTATAAAGATAAGAGTTTTGATGTGGCAGAGGTGCTTGGTTATGAGGTAAGCAGGGAATTTCCAAGGACTGCTATTGAAGGAAAGTATCATGACTTGCAATCTACGCGGGACGATATTAAAAGATTAAAAATACCTTTTGTTTTTATCGTCGCGGAAAAGGATACATGGGTCCGGTTAGAAGACGTTAAATTGGTATTTGAAAGTTCGGCTAACACAAAAAAAGAATTATACATAATGAAAGATACTTTGCATCTTATATATGAGAATCCAAAATCCGTTAGATCTGTATTAAAACAGGTAGTGGTGAGCTGCGGAAGATATATGCTTGATAAACAGATTGGCGATCCTGATATTGTTGAACCAGGTTTACGTCAAATTGCCCAGCAGAATAAGATTGAAAAAATGCGTTTACGCCGTTTAACTAAAATTTCAAAGGAAAGTGAAAAAGAGTTCTGGAAATCGTATTTAAACAAATATATTGTTATTACAAAGTCGAAAGATTTTAGGGATTTTTTAAGTCTTATTGAACTTCTTCTTGGCGCCGCAAATGATAATGAAATTATTCTTGATGCCGGTTGCGGTAATGGGCACTTTGGCGCCTGGTTATTATGGACTGCATTGGCAAGGCATAAGGAACTTGGCAATAAAGCCGGAATAATCAAACGAAGAAGGTATGTTGGCATTGATTTCGTTGAAGATGTTTTGGCTGAGGCCAGAACCCGTCATATAGATATCCAGGGCAGTGTCGTTAATGAGTTAAAACTAAAAAGGCCGTTTATGGAATTTGAATATCAGTGTTTGGATATGGAGCAAAGATTGCCGTTTCCCGATAATCATTTTGACAAAATATGCTGTAATCTTGTTTTATCATATTTAAAGAATTCATTTTTTGCTTTAAGTGAATTAGTTAGAGTTTTAAAAACGTCTGGCAGGATAGTCGTCACTTCGCTGAAACCCTATCCCGATTTGTCCCATATATATAAAAGTTTTGTCACTGAAGCTAGCAATGAAACCGAGGTAAAAGAGGCCCGTATTCTGCTTAGCGGAGCTGGTAAAATAAAGCAGAGAGAAAGTGAAGGACACTATGTTTTCTTTTCCGAAAGCCGGCTCAAAAGCATGTTTTCGCGGCTTAAAGTCGTTGACGTTAAGACCTATATGACGTTTGCTAATCAGGCGCTTATAATAACTGCGGAGAAACAGTAAATGAGTATTTATGTGTTTTCGGCCGCTCTAACATTTTTAACTAGTCTTTTGTTAGGTTTTTTTGTTTTTATAAAAAACCCAAAAAGTCTTATAAATAGAACATGGTTCTTATTAAGCGGGAGCATTGCTTTTTGGAGTTTTTTTCTTGCTTTTATGTTTGCGTCTAAAAACGCAGAAAGTGGCCTGTTTTACAGCAAAATGCTGCAAATCGGGGCCATTATAATACCGGCCTCTTGTTTACACTTCATTGTTTCCTTGTTACACGTAAACAGACAAGAGCGTTTCGCTGTTGTTGCAAGTTACCTATTTTGTTTATTGTTACTGGTAATGAACGTGACGCCATATTTTATCAAAGAAGCTTTATACACGGATATGGTTGACTGTTTTTATCCGCGCGCCTCATATCTTTACATTTTTTTTATTCTATTTTTCTTTCTTGCCCCGGGTTATGGTACTTATCTTTTGATTAAAGAATACAAATCAGAATCAAATTTCAGAAAAAACCAGTTGGGCTATTGCATAGGCGCTTCATTCATAGGTTTTCTTGGGGGTTCTACAACATTCCCACTTTGGTACGACATTCATTTTTCTCCTATAGGCGTGAACCTTGTTTGGCTGTATGTTGTTATTATTACTATTGCTATTGTCAGGTATCAGCTTCTTGATATCGAAGTTATCGTAAAGAAGACCCTTGTGTTCGCCGGGCTATTCGGTTTTGTATTTGGGGTTATTGTGTTTGTCGCGATACTCACACAGGAATTTATCGCAATGTTTTTGCCCCATTCCAAGTTTTTGTCTTTGGCAATCAGCGCCGTTATCATAGTGTTACTGCACCAGCCCATCTATAACCTGTTGATCAATCTGACTAATAAGCATCTATTTCAAAAAAAATATGACGCGCGAAAGGTGTTCCACGATTTTTCCAATGAGGCGTTGACCATATTGAATCTGGACAGGTTATGCAGGATCACTATTGAGACATTGGTCAAGAATCTGTATTTGAAGAATTGCGTGATTTTCTTATTGAGCAGGGATGAGACCTTTTATGAGGTTTATGATTCATTCGGGGTTAATAAGCAGGAGGTTGTTCTAAAGAGGGATAGCCGATTGATTAGCTATTTCAAGCTCGCGCAGGCACCCGTACTTTATAATAGTTATACACGCGATCTGCAGGCCTGCGATGAGATAAAAAAAGAGATGCAGGCGATGCAATCCCAGCTTTGTGTGCCGCTTACCATACACAATGATATCGTAGGTGTCTTAAGTCTTGGGCCCAAGAAATCCGATCAGCCGTATATGTTTGACGACATTGATATATTGTCTACGCTGGCCAAGGCCTTGTCTATTGCCATAAGCAATGCCAGGCTTTTCGCCCAGGCCGCTCAATATGAAAAGCTTGCCACTATCGGTACACTTGCCTCCGGCATTAATCATGAGGTATGTAATCCGTTGAATAATATGAGTATGCGGATGCAGATATTTATGGCCAATCTGGAAAGAGGGGCGTATAAAGATAAGACGCAGGATGAAATACTTGCCGAGGTCAAAGACGTGTTAAGCAGTTCAATAACCCAAATACATAAGGTGGCCGGTATTACGGGCAAATTGTCCAGTTTTGCCAAACCTACGAAAACGGTTTTGTCTAAAAAGGTGAATGTTAGTCAAAGTGTTGATGCCGCCCTTGATGTTCTCGGACATAAACTGATGATCGACAGGATAAAGGCCGTAAAAAACATACCAAGCGGCCTGGTGGATATTCTTGCCGATGAAGACCAGATGCATCAGATATTTTTTAATCTTATACGTAATGCCGCGCAGGCGATAAAAGAAGAAGGTGAAATTACGATAAGCGCGAGGGAGGATTCGGGCAAGGTCAAGATAGAGGTTGCGGATACCGGTTGCGGTATACCCGAAGACAAGATCGAAAAGATTTTTGAGCCTTTTTATACCACAAAAGCCGATGGCAGTGGTTATGGGCTTTCTATTGTCAGGGAGGTTGTATGGAGAAATAAAGGAGAGATAAAGGTAGAAAGCAAGATCGGGAAAGGGAGCACATTTTATCTGGAGTTTCCAAAGGCGTGAGGTATAACATGGGAGCGTTAAAGGTCTTAATAGTTGATGACGAAAGGGAATTTTCCGATTCTATCTCCGGATATTTAAGGGCATTGAATTACGCGGTATTTAACACCTATACGGGGGAGCAGGCGCTCGAGATATTGGGGCGCGAGAGGCCAAATATCTTATTATGCGATCTAAAGCTTAGCGGCATCGGAAAGATGGATGGAGATGATGTCCTGGAGCGGCTTAAGTCGATAAGCCCGGTGACCATACCCGTGATAATAACGGCTTATCGTGACGAGTCGAGTCAAAAGAGGTTGGCAAGCAAGGGCGCGCTAAGGATACTGTTCAAGCCGATCAAGCTTGAAGATATTGATAAACTATTGCGGGAAGTGGAAGAGAACCTTGATAAGCGATGATTTTTTATATAATACCCTTTGGCCAACCGCGGCATTATTACCTGTGAAGTGCTATTTTGATGATACGGATTCGTGCGATAAGGCCTATAATTAATATCATAGATCAAGGGGTGCTTTGGCCTGCCGGACGTGACGAAAGTATAAATTGTTTGCCAAGGGAACGCGGTAATTGTATAATCCTTTGTATATAATTCCAATAAGATATGAATAAAAAAAAGCAATATATGATGCAGGCCGCGAAAATAAGCCTTTGGTTTAATATCGCGCTTTTTACTTTTAAGCTTGCCGCGCTTATTATCGTGCATTCGTTGGCTGTTACCACGGACTTTGCCATAACAGTCGTAGGCCTGACGGTTTCAATAATACTCTATAATTCCCTGAAGCTTTCTGTCAGGCCGGCTGATCTCTTGCATAATTACGGTTACGGCAAGGTTGAGCATGTATGCGAGGCCATGGAGGGGGTTGCGCTAATCGGTATCGCGGCTATCATGTCTTTCCAGGCGTTTGCCGCGTTTTTTAGGCCGAATTCCGTCGCGTTTCCCTGGATAGGTTTTGCCTCAAGCGCGCTTAGCCTGATATTAAATTTTGCCGGGGCATCACTGCTATATCAATTGGCCGGGAAAAGTTCCTCGCCTGCCGTAAAGGCGGAAGGTATCCATTATACCCTGGAGGGTTTTATATCTTTGGCAATAGCCGGCGCTTTTCTTTTAACGATAGTATTGAAGAATTTTTCATTTTTTGGCATAGTTGAATACATAGATCCCGCTGTTACCATACTTGTGAGTATCGCTATATTATTACCCTCCGGTAAATTGGCAAGGCAGGCATTCGTGAATCTGCTTGACGCCTCAATCGAAGAACCCAGCAAGCTGGAGACGGTAGTAAGGCTTGCCCGTCACTTGGATTATTATTGTAATTTCAAGGATCTAAAGACAAGGACGGCCGGGCATAAAAAGTTTATCGAACTGAAGATAATAATGCCCAGGGATATGGAATTTTCCCGCGCGCATGAGGTAGTGTCACGGATTGAAAAGGACATAGCGGCAGGGGTCCCCGACAGCGAGGTGACTGTGGTCGTGGTGCCCTGTTCAAAGGATTGCGGCCTGATCCAAGACAATAAACCTTGTCCGTATCTTTACCCGGAAAAGCCAACAGCGCTATAATCGCAATGCGG
>Ga0265297_10005284_pt1 | contig 19874 bp, 14 predicted proteins | sample Munlanlwell13791_FD_192502 | JGI IMG/M metagenome (GOLD analysis project Ga0265297, IMG submission 192502) | Leachate microbial communities from a municipal landfill in Southern Ontario, Canada - Leachate well 137-91 | ecosystem: Engineered > Solid waste > Landfill > Unclassified | place...
GGAAGCTACAATTTTATCCGCTATTAGTTTCGGAACTTCCGAATAGCACGAAGGTTCCATTGTATATGTTCCACGGCCCTGTGTCAAGGATCTTAAGGCCGATGCGTATCCGAACATCTCAGCCAGCGGGACCGTCCCCGCGAGCACTTTCGCGTTCGCCCTCTGGTTGATAGAATCTATCTTAGCCCTGCGCGAGTTCAAGTCGCCGATGACCACTCCCATGAACTCGTCCGGGATCGTAACCTCAATCTCCATTATGGGTTCGAGCAATACGGGATTGCCCAGTTTCAGGCCGGCTACGAAGCCCATAGAACCCGCCGTCTTGAACGCCATTTCGGAGGAATCGACCTCGTGATATGAACCGTCAACGAGCGTGACCTTCACGTCGATTACCGGATAACCCGCGAGCGCACCGCTCTTCGACGCCATTATCACGCCGTTCTTTACGGCCGGTATATATTCTTTCGGTATCGAACCGCCGACTATCTTATTGATGAATGTTATACCGGAATTCGGCTCGCCCGGTTCCATGTCCAGGACGCAGTGGCCGTACTGGCCGCGGCCGCCGGACTGGTGCACGAACTTGCCGACGCTGTGCGACGGCTTCCTGATGGTCTCCTTGTAGGCGACCTGCGGCTTGCCGACATTCGCCTCGAGCTTGAACTCCCTCATCATCCTGTCGACGATGATCTCGAGATGAAGTTCGCCCATACCGGATATTACGGTCTGCCCCGTCTCGTTATTATAATTGACCCTGAATGACGGGTCCTCTTCTATAAATTTATTAAGCACCATCCCGAGCTTATCCTGGTCCGCTTTTGTAGACGGCTCGATCGCAAGCGAAACAACGGGCTCCGGGAAATGCATCGATTCAAGAGTGATCGGATGTTCCTCGACACATATGGTATCCCCGGTCTTCGTATCCTTAAGCCCGACTGCCGCCGCTATCTCGCCCGCGTATACGGTCTCGACGATCTCCTGCTTGTTCGCGTGCATACGGACTATCTTGCCGACGCGTTCCTTCACGTCCTTGTTAGAATTATATATATATGAACCGGCTTCCAGCGTGCCGGAATATACCCTGAAATATGTGAGCTTGCCGACATAGGGGTCCGACATGATCTTGAAAGCAAGCGCGCAGAACGGCTCGGTATCCGAGGTCGGCCTTTCCTCGTGCTGGCCGCTCTCCGGGTTCAGGCCCTTCATCGCGGGCACATCCATCGGGCTCGGAAGATAATCGCAGACCGCGTCGAGCATCGGCTGCACGCCCTTGTTCTTGAACGAGGTGCCGCATACCACCGGCACGACCGCGTTCTTTATAGTGGCTTTCCTCAAGGCGACCTTTATCTCTTCCTTCGTCGGCTCCTGGCCGTGGACGAATTTCTCCATCAGCCCGTCATCAACCTCTGCTATCCTCTCTATCATGTGAGCGCGGTATTCCTTCGCCATTGAAAGGAGGTCCGAGGGAATATCCTGTATGGAGAACTCGACGCCTTTAACGTCATCGTACTTTACGGCCTTCATCTCGACGAGGTCGATAACGCCCTTAAAATTCTCTTCGCTTCCGTAGGGTATCTGTATGGGTACCGGAACGGCGCCCAGCCTCTCTATCATCTGCTTTACGGTCCCGAAGAAATCCGCGCCGGTCCTGTCCATCTTGTTGATATAAGCGATCCTCGGAACCTTATACCTGTCGGCCTGCCGCCAGACGGTCTCCGACTGGGGTTCGACGCCTCCGACCGCGCAGAATACGACGACCGCGCCGTCGAGGACCTTAAGCGAACGTTCTACCTCTACCGTGAAATCCACATGACCGGGCGTATCGATAAGATTTATGCGTATATCCTTCCAGAAGCAAGTCGTGCTGGCGGATGTTATCGTGATGCCGCGTTCCTGCTCCTGCGCCATCCAGTCCATCGTCGCGGTACCTTCGTCTACGCTGCCGACCCTATGGACTACGCCCGTGTAAAACAACACCCTCTCGGACGTCGTGGTTTTTCCGGCATCTATATGGGCTATAATGCCTATATTTCTTGTCTTCTCTAAGGAATACTCTCTTGCCATTTTATTTTTATCTGTTTCCTGTGTTGTTTGGGCCATCTTCCATCACATTACCATCTGAAGTGGCTGAAGGCCTTGTTAGCTTCTGCCATCTTATGGATGTCCTCGCGTTTCTTTACCGCGGTTCCCGTGTTGTTATACGCGTCTATCAGTTCGGAAGCAAGCTTCTGCTGCATCGGCTTACCCTTGCGGGCCCTTGCGAAATCCCTCAGCCATCTCATCGCAAGCGATATGCCCCTGTCCTGGCGGACTTCGATCGGCACCTGGTACGTCGCGCCGCCTACCCTTCTGGATTTCAACTCCACGAGCGGCCTGATGTTATCGAGCGCCTTCTGGAAGGTCTCGAGCGGCTCTTTGCCTACCTTCTTCGCGGCTTCCGCGAACGCGCCATAGACTATCTTCTCCGACGTGGACTTCTTTCCGGCCTGCATCATCATGTTGATAAACTTCGAAACCACCTTCGACTTATACCTCGGGTCCGGTAAAAATTGCCTCTCTTCAGCTTTGCGTCTTCTCATATTTTTTTATAACCTTACTTGGGCATCTTCGCGCCGTACTTCGAGCGCGATTTCTTCCGCTGGTTAACGCCCGCGGCATCCAAGGTCCCGCGGACAATGTGATATCTGACACCCGGAAGGTCTTTTACCCTTCCGCCCCTGACCAATACGATGGAATGCTCCTGCAGGTTGTGGCCTTCGCCGGGGATATAGGCCGTGACTTCAATACCGTTCGTCAGCCTCACCCTCGCGATCTTCCTCAAAGCCGAGTTGGGTTTCTTCGGCGTCATCGTCTTTACCTGGAGGCACACGCCCCGCCTCTGCGGGCATTTCTTCAAGGCCGGCGATTTCGTCCTCTTCTTCTTCTGTTCCCTACCATGTCTTATTAACTGCGAGATCGTTGGCATTTAAGCTCCTGATTACAGATTTTTTCCGACTTCAGTATTGCGGTGCGTCTCAAAACCCGTTCCTGCGGGTATGAGATGTCCCATGATGACATTCTCTTTCAAGCCCCTGAGATCATCGTGCTTACCGCTGGCTGCTGCGTCGGTAAGTACCCTTGTAGTCTCCTGGAAGCTCGCTGCCGAGATAAAGCTTTCGGTAGAGAGGGCGGCCTTTGTGATGCCCAAAAGCATCTGGGTCGCGCTGGCGGGCTTGCCGCCTTTCTTCTTCGTGCGCTCATTCTCCTCGGTGAACTTGAATTTATCTACCTGCATTCCGACGAGGAAATCGGTATCGCCCTGTTCGTCTATCCTTACCTTCTTGAGCATCTGGCGGACGATGACCTCGATGTGCTTATCATTTATCTTGACTCCCTGGAACCTGTAGACTTCCTGGATCTCGTTCACGAGGTATTCCTGGAGCTTCTTATCTCCCGAAACGCGAAGGATATCCTGCGGGACTACAGGACCGTCGATAAGCTGCTGGCCCGCGTAAACCTTATCGCTCTTGTACACGTTAAGGTGCTTGCCGTGCGGTATCAGGTATTCCTTCTTCATGTTCGTTTGCGGATTCTTCACAACGACGCGGCGCTGGCCCTTCTTGGAGGGGCCGAACTCCACTACGCCGTCGATCTCGCTTATTATAGCCGGGTCCTTGGGCCTGCGGGCCTCGAAGAGTTCCGCGACCCTCGGCAGACCGCCGGTGATGTCTTTCGTCTTGATGGTCTTACGGGGCGTCTTCGCTATCAGGTCGCCGCCGAGGACCTTCTGGCCGTCCTTGACCACGATGTGCGCGCCGGACGGGATCGAATAAAGCGCCTGCACCTCGTCCTTGTTGTCGAGTATGACTATCTGGGGATGGTACTCACCCTTATGCTCTATGACCACCCTTTCGGTAAGCCCGGTCGCTGAATCGACCTCCTCCCTGATCGTGTGGCCTTCCTTTATGTCTTCGTAACGCACTTTACCCGTGACTTCGGTGAGGATCGGGACCGTGTACGGGTCCCACTTGACGAATATCTCATCCTTCGAGACCTTCTTATCCTCGCCGACGGTCAGCAGCGCGCCGTGCGGAACCGTATATCTTTCAATTTCGCGGCCCGTCTCGTCATTGATCGAGACCTGGCCGTTCCTGTTCAGTACGACAAAACCCTTTTCCTTCTCGGCGATCTTCAAGCTGTGGTACTTAACGGTACCCTTGTTCTTCGCCTTTATGAAGGACTGCGCGACGACACGGTAAGCCGTACCGCCGATATGGAACGTCCTCATCGTCAGCTGCGTGCCCGGCTCGCCGATCGACTGCGCGGCTATGATGCCTATCGCCTCGCCCAGCTCCACCATCCTGCCGTTAGCGAGGTTGCGCCCGTAGCACTTCGCGCAGACACCGTGCCTGGATTCGCAGGTCAATACCGACCTGATGCGTATCCTCTCGATGCCGGCCTGCTCAATCCTCTCGGCGGCGTCTTCGGTGATCTGCTCGCCGGCCGCGACGATTACCTCGTCGGTAATAATGTCAACTATATTATCGAGCGCTACCCTTCCGATGATCCTCTCCTTAAGCGAGACTACGACTTCATCGCCTTCGATTATCGCGCTTACGAAGATACCGTTAAGGGTACCGCAATCATCTTCGTTGATTATGACGTCCTGCGCCACGTCGACGAGCCTCCTGGTCAGGTACCCGGAATCGGCCGTCTTCAGGGCGGTATCAGCAAGGCCCTTTCTGGCGCCGTGCGTCGAGATAAAATACTCGAGCACCGTCAGGCCCTCGCGGAAATTCGCGGTGATCGGGCTTTCGATGATCTCACCCGACGGCTTGGCCATGAGGCCTCTCATGCCGGCAAGCTGCCTGATCTGCTGTTTAGAACCGCGCGCGCCGGAGTTCGCCATCATCAATATCGGGTTGAACTGGTCGAGCTCTTCAAATATCCTATCGGAGATCCTGTCCGTCGTCGTGGTCCAGATATCGATGACGTTGTTGTACCTTTCTCCGTCGGTGATAAGGCCTTTCCTGTACTGGCCCTCGATATGAAGGACCTCCGTGCGGGCTTCCTTGATAAGCTTATCCTTGTCCTTCGGGATATGCAGGTCGTCGACGGCAATAGAGATGCCGGCGATCGTCGCATACTCGAACCCGAGCTTCTTGAGCTTGTCGAGTATCTCGACGGTCACGTTGTGCCCGAACTGCTTATGCACATTTACTATGACGCCGTTGAGGGCCGACTTGCTCATCGGGGCGTTCACGAACTCAAACCCCGCCGGGAATACGTTATTGAATATTACGCGTCCCACGGTCGTGTCTACCAACTTCCCGTTTATCCTTACTTTCACCTTCGAATGAAGGGCTATCTGGTCGTCCTCAAAAGCTATTACCGCCTCTTCCTTGTCGCTGAATACCTTGCCCTCGCCCTTCGCGCGTTCCTTGTCCTTCGTGAGATAGAAGCAGCCGAGGACGATATCCTGCGTCGGCGTCGTGATCGGGTTGCCGTTCGCGGGCGAGAATATGTTGTTTGTCGAAAGCATCAGCAGGCGCGATTCCATCTGCGCTTCTATGGAAAGCGGCACATGCACGGCCATCTGGTCACCGTCGAAGTCGGCGTTGAAGGCGGTGCAGACGAGCGGATGTATCCTTATAGCCTTGCCTTCTATGAGTATCGGCTCGAACGCCTGGATGCCGAGCCTGTGGAGAGTCGGCGCGCGGTTAAGCAGCACCGGATGCTCCTTTATTACCTCATCGAGGATATCCCATACCTCGAGGCGCGCCTTCTCGACCATCTTCTTCGCGCTCTTGATCGTATGGACAAATCCCTGTTCCCTTAATTTCCTTATGATGAACGGCTCGAAAAGCTCAAGCGCCATCTTCTTCGGCAGGCCGCACTGGTTCAATTTCAGTTCCGGGCCTACTACGATGACCGAGCGGCCGGAATAATCAACGCGCTTGCCGAGGAGGTTCTGGCGGAAACGGCCCTGCTTGCCCTTAAGCATATCGCTGAGGGACTTGAGCGGGCGGTTGCCGGGGCCCAGTACGGGCCTTCCGTGGCGGCCGTTATCGAACAATGCGTCGACGGCCTCCTGGAGCATCCTCTTCTCGTTCCTTATTATGATCTCGGGCGCTTTCAGCTCGAGCAATTTCTTCAGTCGGTTATTCCTGTTGATGACCCTCCTGTAGAGGTCATTCAAGTCGCTGGTCGCGAACCTTCCGCCGTCAAGCGGGACGAGCGGGCGCAGGTCAGGCGGCAGTACCGGCACGATATCCATTATCATCCAATCCGGCTTGTTGCCCGATTTCCTGAAATTTTCTACTATCTTCAGGACCTTAGCGATCTTCTTCTGCGATTGCTCGGCCTTGGCTTTCTTGAGGTCCGCGTGCAGCTTGACGGACATCTTGTCGAGGTCGAGCTCGTTTATTAGCTCCCTTACGGCCTCGGCGCCCATCTTCGCGGTGAACTTGTGGCCGTATTTATCGAGGGCCTCCTGGTACGCCTCTTCCGTCAACAGCTGCTTCTTCTTGAGCTGCGACTCGCCGGGGTCTGTCACGATATATTCCTCGTAATAGAGTATCCTCTCGAGGTCGCGCAGGTTCAGGTCCAGAAGGGCGCCCATCCTGCTCGGCATCGCCTTGAAGAACCAGATATGTGATACCGGAGCGGCCAATTCTATGTGGCCCATCCTCTCGCGCCTTACCTTCGAGAGCGTGACCTCCACGCCGCACCTGTCGCAGATTATGCCTTTATATTTTATCCTCTTGTACTTTCCGCAGTTGCACTCCCAGTCCTTCGTGGGGCCGAATATCTTCTCGCAGAAGAGGCCGTCTTTTTCCGGCTTCAGCGTCCTGTAGTTGATCGTCTCCGGCTTCTTGACCTCGCCGCGCGACCATGAACGGATGATCTCTCCGGAGGCTATCTTGATGCTGATCATATCAAAAGCCGCGGGCTCTTCCAGGCCCTTCTCTCTGGGCCTCAGGAATGCGTCGTCCTTCTTAGCTGATGCTTTGGCTGCTTGGAGGATATCGTTATTCATATTATTTTTTCTTCTCCGTCCTGACATCAAGACACAGGCTCTGAAGCTCTTTCAGTAATACATTGAAGGACTCAGGCGTCCCGGGCTGCAGAGCGTTTTCGCCCTTTACTATGGCCTCGTATATCCTTGTACGTCCCACAACGTCATCCGACTTTACCGTAAGCAATTCCTGCAGGGTGAACGCCGCGCCGTAAGCCTCGAGCGCCCACACTTCCATCTCACCGAACCTCTGGCCGCCGAACTGCGCCTTTCCGCCGAGAGGCTGCTGCGTGACGAGCGAATACGGGCCGATCGAGCGCGCGTGTATCTTGTCGTCAACGAGATGGATGAGCTTCATCATGTATATATAGCCGACCGTGACCTTCTGGTCGAAAGCTTTTCCGGTCAGGCCGTCAAAAAGCGTAACACGGCCGTCCTCGGGAAGCCCCGCTGTCCTCAATTCCTTCTTTATCTCTTCCTCTTTGGCTCCGTCGAATACCGGGGATTCCACGTGGAAACCCAGGGCTTTCGCCGCCCAGCCGAGATGCGTCTCGAGTATCTGTCCTACGTTCATACGCGAAGGCACGCCTAACGGGTTGAGTATTATCTCGACCGCCGTGCCGTCCGGCATGAACGGCATATCCTCTTCCGGGACTATCCTGGCTACGACACCCTTGTTGCCGTGGCGTCCGGCCATCTTATCGCCGACCTGCACCTTGCGCTTTGTGGCAACAAGGACCACGACCTTCTTCAGGACGCCCGCGGGAAGCTCGTCTCCCCTCTTTATCTTGTCTATCTCGCGCTCTTCCTCGTACTCGAGCTCGTTGATCTGGTCGTCGAGGACCTTGCTAATGCGCTTGATATCCTCTTCGGCTTCTTTGTTCTCGGAAAGCTTAACGTTATCGAGGTCGCACCTTTCGAGCTTCTTCAGGTCCGACTGCTTGATCGTCTTATCCTTGCCTATGAGGACTTCGCCTGTCTCGTCATCTACGAGGCTGACGGAGAGCTTCTGCCCTACGAGGATCTTCGCGAGTTTCTGGGCCTTCTGCTTCTCTATGTTCCTTATCTGGCTCTCGAATTCCTTCTTTATCTTTTCGGTCTCATTGATCTCTTTCTGGACTTCTTCCTTGGTCTTCGACTTGCCGCCCTTCCTGCTGAAGACCTTGACCTCTACGACAGTTCCCTCGACTCCGGGCGGGACTGTCAGGGAAGTGTCCCTGACGTCGCCGGCCTTCTCGCCGAATATCGCGCGAAGGAGTTTCTCTTCCGGTGAAAGTTCCGTCTCGCTCTTGGGCGTCACCTTGCCGACCAGGATGTCCCCGGGCTCGACTTCGGCCCCGATCCTGACAATGCCGTGCTCATCGAGGTTCTTAAGCGCGTCCTCGCTGACGTTCGGGATATCACGCGTCACTTCCTCGTTCCCCAGGCGCGTGTCGCGGGCCTCGCTGTCAAACTCTTCTATATGAAGGGAAGTATAAAGATCTTCCTTTACAAGCTTCTCGCTGATGATTATAGCGTCTTCGAAGTTATATCCTCTCCACGGCATGAACGCTACAAGCACGTTCTTCCCGAGGGCCAGCTCCCCCTGGTCTGTTCCGGGGCCGTCGGCAATCACTTCGCCCTTCTTGACCTTCTGCCCAAGCTTCACGATAGGCGTCTGGTTAACGCATGTATCGGCGTTCGAGCGCATGAACTTGCGCAGCCTGTAGGTCTTGTCGCCGATCGTTATCTCGTCGGCCTGGACCGACCTTACCACGCCCTCTTCAACGGCGACTACGACCGCGCCTGAATCCTTGGCGGCCCTGTATTCCATGCCCGTGGCGACAAGCGGAGCTTCCGTGGTCATGAGGGGCACGGCCTGGCGCTGCATATTCGAACCCATAAGCGCGCGGTTCGCGTCATCATGCTCGAGGAACGGTATCAGGCTCGCGGCGATGGAGACCAGCTGCCTTGGGCTCACGTCCATGTAGTCCACTCTCTCCCTCGGCGTCAGCGGGAAATCACCTTTATGCCTGCAGAGCACGTCGCTCTCGAAGAACCTTCCCGACGATTCGAGCTTCGCGTTCGCCTGCGCGATGATGTATTTGTCTTCCGTATCCGCGGAAAGATAGTCTATCTTCTCGGTCGTCCTGCCCTTCTCGGCCTTCCTGTAAGGCGTCTCGATGAAACCGAATTCGTTTATCTGCGCGTAGGTGCACAGGGAAGCTATGAGGCCTATGTTCGGGCCTTCAGGCGTCTCTATAGGGCAGATGCGGCCGTAATGCGAATGATGGACGTCGCGGACCTCGAAACCGGCCCTTTCCCTTGAAAGGCCGCCGGGCCCTAGCGCGCTTAAACGGCGCTTGTGGGTCATCTCGGCGAGCGGGTTCGTCTGGTCCATGAACTGCGACAACTGTGAACGTCCGAAGAAATCCCTTATTACGCTTGAAACTAATTTAGAATTAATCAGGTTATGCGGCATTATGTTCTCGAGGTCATATATAGAGAGCCTTTCCCTTATGGACCTTTCGAGCCGCGCGAGCCCTATCCTGAACTGGTTCTGTAGCAATTCCCCGACCGTACGTATGCGCCTGTTTCCGAGATGGTCGATATCGTCTATCTCGCCCTCACCGTTCTTCAGCTTGATCAGGCACTTGATTATAGCGACCATGTCCTCGGGGGTGACGGTCCTCTGGTCCAGCGGAAGGTTGACTCCGACTTTCCTGTTGACCATATGCCTGCCGACGCGTCCGAGGTCATACCTCTTCGGATCGAAGAATAGCCTGTTTATCAGGTTCTGCGCCGATTCCACCGTGGCGGGATCTCCGGGGCGCAGCTTCCTATATATATCTATTAACGCCTCGTCCCTCGATTTGACGTGGTCCTTAAGCAGCGTATGCTCGATCTCCGGAGAGACCTGCCTAAGCAGCTGGATAGACCTGACATGGTGCTTATCCCAAAGGTCCTCAACGAGGTCCTTATCGAGTTTCTTATATTTAAGGTTTATTACGTCCCCGGTCTTTTCATCAGTCACGTCCGCGGCTATCGTGTGGCCGACCAGGTCCTTAAGGTCCTGTTTCTCCTTAAGCGTCTTCGTCTCGACGCCGCAGAACGCGTCGAGGATGTCCGTATCGGTCGAATAGCCCATCGCGCGCAACAGCACGGTAGCGACGACCTTCTTGCGCCTGTCTATGACGGCGTGGAGGCAGTCGTTAACGTCGAACTCAAACTCTATCCACGATCCCCTGTAGGGTATCACCCTCGCGGAGAAGAGCTTCTTCCCGTTCGGGTGCGTCTCTTCCTCGAACGACACGCCGGGAGAGCGGTGCAGCTGGCTCACGATGACCCTCTCGTCGCCGTTGATGATGAAGGTCCCCGTCGTAGTCATCAGGGGCAGTTCGCCCAGATAGACTTCCTGTTCCTTTATGTCCTTTTTGCCCTTAAGCCTGATCTTGAGCTTAAGCGGTACGGCAAAGGTCATTCCGAGCTTCAACGATTCGAAATCGTCGTACTTCGGCTTCCCGAGAGAGTAGCTGACATACTCGAGCTTATACGCTCCGTCCGGGCTCTCTATTGGGAAGAATTCGTGGAATACCTCTTCAAGGCCCTCATTCTCCCTCTTGGACTTCGGGAGGTCAGCCTGGAGGAAATCCTCGTAAGAACGCACCTGAATATCCAGGAGATTCGGCATCTCATAGAGTTCAGGTAATTTCGCGTAATTCTTCCTTTTAATCGCCATATGCTATCCCTGGGTTTGGTTTAGTGGGACGTTATTTAAGTTCGACCTTCGCTCCGGCCGCTTCAAGCTTCTTCTTTATCATTTCAGCTTCCTCTTTCGGTACGTTCTCTTTCACCGGCTTCGGAGCTGTATCGGCGAGGTCCTTGGCTTCTTTCAGGCCGAGGGTAGTTACCGAGCGGATCTCTTTGATGACGTTGATCTTGTTGGCGCCGCAATCGGTCAATACTACGGTGAAAGACGACTTCTCTTCCACGGCGGCGGCAGGCGCACCGGCCGGGGCAGCTGCAGCAGCCATCGGGGCGGCAGCGGTCACACCGAACTTCTCTTCCATAGCCTTAACAAGCGTCGAAAGCTCGAGGACACTCATCTCCTCGACCGACTTCATTATGTCATTCAACTTCTTGCTAAGTTCCACTTTCTCCGTTACTTCTGCCATCTTAGCCTCCTTCTCCTTCTGTTTTATTTGACTTCTTTTTTCTTTGATATCTCGTTAATCACCCTAACGAGCTTCTGTAAATTCCCGTTCAACACATAGACAAAACCGGATATCGGCGCCTTCATGCCTCCTATGACCCTGGCGAGCATGACTTCGCGCGGCGGCATCGTGGCCAATTCCTTGAAGCTCTCTATCGAGATGACCTGGCCGTCGATATATCCGCCCCTTATGGCCATGTTCGTCTCGGCTTTCGAGAAATCGTACAGTATCTTCGAGGCCTTTGTCGGGTCATCCTTCGAGAAGGTGATGCCTGACGATGTTTCCGCCATGTCGCATAGCGGGTCGAGCTTTTGCTTCTTAAGCGCAAGCTTCAGTATCGACCTCTTTACGACCTTCAGCTCGGACGACGACTTCTTGAGCGTCTTCCTGAGCTTCTCGGTCTTCGAGGCCTTGACCTTTTCGAAATTCACGAAAAAGAGGTACGGGTTCTTCTTGATAAGCCCCGCGACCTCGTCTACCATCAATCCCTTTAACTTACGGCTTAGTTTTTCCATCTCTCGTTAACCCCTTGCCAGATTCGAAAGGTCCAGCCTGACGCCGGGACCCATTGTCGTCGATATGGCTATCGATCTGATGTAATTTCCCTTCAGAGTCCCGGGCCTCGCATGCTGCACCGCCTCTATAAGGGTGTACGCGTTATCGTAGATCTTACCGTCCTCGAAAGAAGCCTTCCCTACCGAGATATTTATGTTCGATATCTTGTCCATCTTGAACTCGACCTTGCCCGCCTTGACCTCTTTCACGGCCTTCGCGACGTCTTCGGTGACCGTACCGGCCTTCGGGTTAGGCATCAGGCCTTTCGGTCCGAGCACTTTACCGAGCTTGCTAAGGTCCCTCATCATCTCGGGAGTCGCGACGCATACGTCGAAATCGAAGAAACCCTTGCCGACCTTCTCGATAAGCTCTTCCGCTCCGACATGCTCGGCACCTGCTTCCTTCGCCTTATGCTGCGCTTCGCCCTTGCAGAATACAGCGACCCTCTTGGTCTTTCCGGTGCCGTGAGGAAGTACCACAGTGCCCCTGACCATATGGTCGCTCTGCTTCGGGTCGATATCGAGCTTGATCGCCAGGTCGACTGATTCGTCGAACTTCGCCTTGGGGGCTTTCTTCAAAAGCGCGATCGCTTCCTTTAGGGAATATTTCTTATTTTTATCTACCAGGCCTTCGAATGCTTTTACTCTCTTGCTTGACATTTTAGTTTCTTCCTTAGGACTCGACATCGATGCCCATGCTGCGGGCGGTGCCGGCTATGATCTTGACCGCTTCTTCCATGTCCTCGGTATTGAGGTCCTTCATCTTTATCTTCGCTATCTCTATGACCTGCTCTTTCCCGATCTTGGCTACCTTCTCCTTGTTCGGCGTGCCTGAGGCCTTTGCGAGATTGCACGCCCTCTTTAAAAGCACGGAGCAGGGCGGGCTCTTGACGATGAAGCTGAACGACTTGTCCTCGTATACCGAGATGACGACCGGCAGGATCAGACCGTCCTGCGACTTGGACATCTCGTTGAACTTCTTGCAGAATTCCATGATGTTAACACCGTGCTGACCCAGCGCGGGACCTACCGGCGGCGCGGGATTAGCCTGGCCTGCCGGGCAATACAGTTTGATCGTTGCCTTGATTTTTTTAGCCATTATAGTTTCTCTACCTGCCAGTATTCTAATTCGACCGGCGTTGAACGACCGAATATTGTGACTGATACCTTCAACTTACCCTTATCCGGGTTTACTTCCTCTATTACACCGTTAAAATTCGTGAACGGCCCGTCCGTTACCCTTACCGACTCACCCTTCTCGAATATCACCTTCGGAGCGGGCTTGACCTTCCTGTCCTCGCTCTGCTTGAGGATCGACTGAACTTCCTCTTCCCTTAAAGCTACGGGCTTCGTCCTCGCGCCGATGAAACCGGTGACGCCCGTCGTGTTCTTTATCAGGTACCAGGTATTGTCATTAAGGTCCATCTCGACCAGGACGTACCCGGGAAAGAACTTCCTCAACGTTATCTTCTTCTTGCCTTCTTTTACCTCCGAGACCTGCTCGGTGGGTATCAGGACCTGCGTAATGGCTTCCTTCATATTGTTCGACTCGGCGCGTTTTTCTATCGAGGCCTTCACCTTATCCTCGACGCCGGTCTGTGTATGTATCACGTACCACTTTTTTGCCATCTTGCGTTAGGACCCTTGCTTCAAAATGTAATGTATCAGATTCGAGAACGAAAAATCGAACGTGGCCAATATTACCGTGAATACCAGCACGGAAATGATAACGATCCATGCCGAACTGATAAGCTCAGCGCGGCTGGACCACGAGACTTTCTTCATCTCGCCTTTGACTTCACCTAAAAATGTTTTTATGTTCCCTATTGCCTTCATAGTATTTTTTTTGGCAGGCCTGGAGGGATTCGAACCCCCAACAGGCGGATTTGGAGTCCGCTGCTCTACCAATTAGAGCTACAGGCCTAAACTCATTTAATTTCCTTATGTGCGGTGTGCTTCCTGCAGAATTTACAGAATTTCTTCAACTCGAGGCGTTCGGTGACGTTCTTCTTGTTCTTCGTCGTTGAATAATTCCTGTTCTTACAGACAGGGCACTCCATTACGGCTTGTTCTTGCATTGGATTAAGCTATTACCTCTGATACTGCGCCGGCGCCTACGGTGTGGCCGCCTTCGCGTATGGCGAAGCGCAGGCCTTTCTCGAGGGCTACCGGGATTATGAGCTCTACTTCAAACTCGACATTGTCTCCGGGCATGACCATCTCTACGCCCTTGGCAAGGGTTGTTACGCCGGTGACGTCCGTGGTCCTGAAGTAGAACTGCGGGCGGTAGCCGGTGAAGAACGGCGTGTGACGGCCGCCTTCTTCCTTGGTAAGGATGTATACCTGGGCTTTGAACTTAGTGTGGGGTGTTATCGAACCCGGCTTGGCTAATACCTGGCCGCGCTCGAGGTCTTTCTTATCTATGCCTCTTAGGAGGACGCCGGCGTTATCGCCTGCCTGGCCTTCATCGAGGAGCTTGCGGAACATCTCTATACCGGTGACTACGGTCTTGCGTATCTCCTTGCGCATACCCACGATCTCGACCTCATCGTTGACGTGGACTACGCCGCGCTCGATGCGCCCGGTGCCGACGGTGCCTCTACCGGTAATGGAGAAGACGTCCTCGATGGACATGAGGAAGGGCTTGTCGGTCTCGCGCTTGGGCTCCGGAAGGTACTCATCGAGGGCTTTGACCAGGTCAAAGATGGGCTGGCAGTTCGGGCAGCCGTCCTTGCCGCATGCGCAGTTGGTCGCGTTAAGGGCGGAACCGCGTATGATCGGGGTCTTGTCTCCGGGGAACTCGTACTTGGTCAAAAGTTCCCTGACTTCGAGCTCGACTAAGTCTAAGAGCTCTTTGTCATCGACTACGTCGCATTTATTCATGAATACCACTATATGGGGTACGCCTACCTGGCGGGCCAGGAGGATGTGCTCTCTTGTCTGGGGCATAGGCCCGTCGGGAGCGGATACTACGAGGATGGCGCCATCCATCTGTGCGGCGCCGGTGATCATGTTCTTGATGTAATCGGCATGTCCGGGGCAGTCGACGTGCGCGTAATGGCGCTTGTCGGACTGGTACTCGACATGGGCGATGTTAATGGTGATGCCGCGCTCCTTCTCTTCGGGCGCGTTATCGATCGAGTCGTAGGCTCTTACCTCGGCCATACCCTTCTTGCTCAGGCAGATCGTCATCGCCGCGGTCAAGGTCGTCTTGCCGTGGTCGACGTGGCCGATCGTACCTACGTTGAGGTGAGGCTTGCTGCGTACAAATTTTTCCTTTGCCATGGGGATATCCTCCTTTTAGGATCTCTCTATAATGATCTTTTTCACTGGAGCTGCTGATCGGGTTCGAACCGATGACCCCGTCCTTACCAAGGACGTGCTCTACCAACTGAGCTACAGCAGCGCATGCGCCGTTACTACTTGATTTTCATGCGCTAGCGTTTATTTCAAAGGCAAAACAAAAAAACGCAAAAAATCCACCCCCCGGTAAGCTACTTCTTTTACCGTAAATACATGTGGATTTCTTGTTGTACTATACGCTGTTAGACGTAGGAATGAAAGTATAGCAGATAAATTAAATTTGTCAAGAATTATTTTGGGGCCATACACTTAGGGGACACACTGCAAGACAGTGTGTCCCCCTTGCCTATCTTCACCACGTATATTTGACCGTATATGTCAGCTTCGTCTCCCCGTTCTTGGGGACCTTAGCGGTATATTCCATCGTCGAGGCATCCTTCTTCTCGAAATTGACCGAGGATGCTACGATATCCCAGTTCGTGTACCTCCAGAGCTTCTCGACCACCTTGATCTCGGTATCCTGTTCTTTGTGATTTCTCAAAACTATTTCGAATGTCTCGTAGGCTGTGTGATACCCTTCCGTCCTGAAGTCCTTACGGGTCCTCTCTCCGAGAACATCGAACGCATCTCCTATATATAGGCGTATCTTCTCGTCCTTCGGCGTGTGCTCTATCGAATCCTCGCCTATGAACTGCAGCGAGCCATCGGTATCTTTCTTATAGACCTTCACATTTCCTTTCGGAAGCGGCATACCGAGCTTAGAGGCCTTACTGTTCATGAAGGTTATCTCCACCCTCGCCTTCTCCTTGAGCGTCTCGCTGTTGTCGGAATAATACCACCAGTGGTTCTTGCCCTTTGACGGGTCGAAGATGAGCTCCTTCTTTACCGGCACATCCGTGGAGTTCAGCAACGCCAGCTGCTTGGTCTGGTTGTTCTTGATCGTGGCGGGCCGCTGCATCGTATACATGTGGTATTCGAAGAAAGACTTCTCCTCGAATTGCGATTTTTCTCTTTCTTCCAGTCTCGCAGCCGATTTTGCCACTCGGTCAAAATACATGTTGTTCGACGCCCTCTTGACTTCTCCTGCGATCAGCTTTATCTTCGCGTCTTCGTATGTCGCGCCGCAGTTATTCGTTATGCTGACCCATCCGTCAAGGTCTATCGCCTTGTCGTCCTTATCAAGGACGGTGACGTACTCGCAGTTCCAATTCATGCCCTGCGTGAGGTACGAAACCTCAGTCAGGTGCCTGAGGCGCTTGTCGCTGTTTACGAGCCATACGAGCGTCGGCTTCGTGATGAGCCCTTCGGGCAGTTTCTCGAAGGTTATCTGGTTTATATTATCGGGCCTGGCGACCATCGCGATGCCGTTAGCGGTCTGGATGACCAGCTGGTTATCGTCATAGCTCATGAGCGTGCCTTCATAGACATCGCCCTGCTTCGTCATCACCTTTATCTTCCTGTCTATATATTTATAGAGGAGCTTGCTCGCGTTGACGAGGTCGTATTCGTAGTTCTGCTCGAGGATGCCTGCCGATGCCGGCGCGGTAAGCGAGCTGAAATGGACCGACGTCGGCTCTATCAGCGCGGCGACGTCCTTGAACTCGAGCTTGTTGATGCCCTTGTCGAGGTCGAAATACCGCTGATCCTTGATCAGGGCAAAGTTCTGGTTGTAGACGGTCACTTCCACGGACTCCTGCGCGAAGGCAGGCAATGCGAACAACAACGACAATATTACCAATGCAAATCTTTTCATCTGTAACCTCCTTTTACCCTATTAGACAAGGACGGCGGGAAAAAGTTCCGGGAAAAATTAAGGGCTTCCCTTACCTGTTTATCAACTTTGTTTTCCCTCGATCGCGCAGAGCAGGATGGCCGCCGCGATGCCGAGGCGCCTGTCGAGCAGGCTCCTTGTATCCATCGAATAATCGAGGTATATCTTAGTGACGAACGGATTGAAATTCTGGTTGAAGACGCAGGCCAATATGCCGTCCACGTACCCGTGGTATTTCTGCGGGACCAGGTTGGAGAAGAAACGGCGTACCACCGCGAGAAGCATGCTGTCTTCGCGGATGAGCCCTATCTCCCTGTCCTCCTTATCCAATATGATCCACTCGTCCCTTAACATAGACTTGATGCCCTTCCTCTTCAAGGCCCCGACCTTGACGTTGCTGGCAGGGTCGAAGACATCATAGGTGGCTGAAATATCTATGATATTGCGCGCGCGAATGACCAATACCTCGGTCTGCATGTCTTCGCCGGTATAGATGCGTATGTCTTCCTTCAGCTTGAACGCCTTCTGCCTCGAATAGAACGCGACCTGTCCTTCGGGATCAAAGATATGGAAGGCGGCGCCGAACAATGTGAATATCTTCTTGCGCACAAGGTAATTATTGTGCCGGAAGACCCTTGAAGCGTCAGATCGTGCCTGCATCATGTTATTTTTCATTTCTTGTAAATTCTTCGTACTTTATTTTTTCTTCATTCATTCTGTCTAAGCACTTTCTGGCTTCCTCGCCTTTCCCCATTTTACCGTACAAATCAGCCAATCCTTTCAAGCATGGTACTATACCGCTTCGGCTATGTCCTTGTAATTTTTCATAAATACTTAAAGCCCTCTTATAGCAAGATTCGGCCTCCTGATACTTGCCCGTGACATTATAGTTCGTCGCTAATCGCATTGATCTGAAAGCGACCTCACAGTCCTCTTGTCCATGTGATTTCTCAGTTACTTCAAGTGACTTCTTATACAGCGCAGTCGCCTCATCTTTTTTTCCTGTAAGTTCGAATATTTGTGCCAAATAGTCGCTGGTTTGCGCAGTCATTGAATCATTTTTACCGAATAATCTTTCATTTATTGCATGCGCCCGCCTGAAAAAACTTTCCGCCTCGGCATATTTCTTTTGGGACATATAAAACAGTCCGATATTCACCAATGATCCCGAAACTTCATGACTTTCTTTCCCGTATATGTTTTCAGCTATTTCCAATTGTTTTTTGTATAAAGGCTCCGCGTCGGAATTTCTTCCCTGGCAAGCATATAGAGCCCCTAAATAAAACCCTTCATACGCGAATGCCGGGTCATTCGGTCCATACAGTTTTTTTCTAATAGATAGGCTTTTTATATAATACGGCTCCGCGTCGGAATATTTATACTGTGAATGGTAAATACCTGCTAAGCTTGCCGAAAGCTCCATAACCCGGGGGCTCTCAGGCCCAAATATTTTCACATATATTGCTAATGCTCTTTTTAGAAGAGCTTCCATTTCGGTCTTCATATTATTTGCACCATAAAAATTGGCCATGGTCTCCATAAATTCTGCTGTTTCAAACTGTTCCGGTCCGTATATTTTTTCGTATATAGCGAGCACCTCTTTGTAGCATGATTCAGCCTCAGAGATTTTTTTCTGCATGATATCTGTATCTGCAATTTTGGATAAAAATGACGCGATATCAACGGTTTCCGGACCAAGCAATTTTTTTTGGATTCCAAGTGATTTCCGATAGTACGACTCAGCGGACGCATAATCTTCTTTATAGTAATGACTATCTGCTAGTTCATTATAGAAATTTACGATATACATTGTCTCCGCACCGAACAATTTCCCGAATATCGATATCGTTTTGTTAACGTATGGCTCAGCTTCTTCAAAATTTCCATTAGATGTTAATAATATCGCGAGTTTTGCAGAGGACTGTCCGGTACGATAACTATCCACCCCATATGTGCTCTCTGCGATCTTTACTGCTTCTTTTGCAGTTGAAATGGCTTCTACACATCTCCCTTCTCGACCGAGAGATGTGGTTTCCTTTCTCAATTCATTCCACTGTAATTCATCGGCGCTTACATTCAATAAAGGCATTAAAATTAGCACAATAACAGTATAAAATACAACTACGAATGGCGATCTCGACACGCTACACCTCCATGATTTATTTATACCTATTTATTCGCGTCTTTTATAAGCTTATTGTATTCCGCCGCCTCGGCGTAGCCCGTCCGCGAATTTATCATCGTCCCGTCCGGCTTCGCTATTACCACGAAAGGCAGCATATTCCCGCTTACCGAATAACGCTTGTAGAATACCGCGCTCTGCTTCTTGTTATCGCAGTTTATATCGGCAATAACGAACTTGTTGATCTTGATGTCCACGGCGCCGCTCTTTATCATCTTCTTGAGATGCTGGCAATTGCCGCAGGCCTCACGGCCGAACATGACGAAGAGCATCTTGCCGCTGGCTTTCGACTTGGCGATCGCCTGCTCGAGGTCGTTCTCCCAGGCGAAAGCTGTGGAAGCAGTTAAGGATAATACCATGCCTACCAGTAAAACTTTGATCAGGTGTTTCATTTTGCCGCTCCTATCAGTTCATTTACTTCGGTTACCGGGCCTATCAATACCGGCCCGCGCCATATTCCGCCATTGCCGCCCCAGTCGCTGACGCGCACGGCAAGGATATTATGCTCCCGCAGGAGGCCCTTGTCAAACGGGTAAACCCTTGGCAAATCATAAGCTGTTTTCTTGACCGGAGGAAACTCGCCGCTCTGCCCTATCTTCCGGCCGTTCAAGTATGTCTCGTCGGCGTCATCTACCGCCCCGAGGCCCACTGCCAATGGCGCTTCGCCCCAGCGCTCCAGAAATTCCTTCGGAAGGTCGAAATGGAGCCTGTACCATGCCGTGCCGTCGAAATCAGGCAACAACGACTCCTCCCAGCGAAGCGGCACAGGAGCCAGTCCCCACTGCGAGTCGTCAAACTCGACCGCCGCCATCTCGGGCCGGTCCCCTGTAGACAGCTTCCATTTGCCTTCAAGCATATAGCATGACGGGAACCG
>Ga0265297_10005285_pt1 | contig 19873 bp, 18 predicted proteins | sample Munlanlwell13791_FD_192502 | JGI IMG/M metagenome (GOLD analysis project Ga0265297, IMG submission 192502) | Leachate microbial communities from a municipal landfill in Southern Ontario, Canada - Leachate well 137-91 | ecosystem: Engineered > Solid waste > Landfill > Unclassified | place...
AATACCACAAGTACGGGTAATTACTATACGTATATAACCGGAGGTTCCTGGGAACTGACTTCTTCCATGGAATCAGCCAAATACAAGCTTGGAGGAGCAAACGACAAAACGAGTAAAGATGGAGGTTCATACACCGGATTATACGAGCTTGGTACCAATCTTACCTTATTACCCTTAGATTACGGAGATACCTCACTGGTAGGCTACTGGAAGTTTGATGAAGGTACCGGAACTACTGCGTATGATGCGTCGGGACACAACAAAAACGGAACACTTGTGAATGGACCAACTTGGAGTACCGGCAAGCAGGGAGGAGCAATAAATTTTACCTTAACAGAAGATTATGTTTCTACGCCAAATATAAACATAGACGACAAATTGTCTATCGCGCTGTGGGCAAAAGCGACAGACGGCGCTAGTGGAAGATTAATTGATAAAGCATGGCCAGAGAACGGTTCTTTTTTGTTTTATAGAGCAAGCTCTAATTTAGACTTTGGGATGAAAAATGTCGCGGGAACAAGAATAGATGCAATGAGTAATAGTAATTCTTTCCCAGCCGGACAATGGATTTTTATAGTAGGTACATGGGATAATTCTTCGGCAAATATTTTTATAAATGCGGTAAAACAAGAACAATCAGTTAATTTTAACGGTTCTATTAATAGAACAGACAATCTCTTTATAGGAGGCGGGTCGGCAGCGACAAGTTTTAACGGCCTTATCGACGACATCCGTATTTACAACCGCGCCCTTTCCGCCGCCGAAATATTCGCGCTTTACTCCGCAACCAATAAATAGAATTCATCCTATCTCTCAAGTTCTTAAAATTAAGAATAATATCAACGAAACATAGCACTGTGATATATCACAGTGCTTGAGTGCGCTATTTTTTGGACTTCAATCTATGTTTTTGCTTTTTAAATTTGCCCGATTTACCCAAAAGACAAAACTTACTAAAATTACGTAACAAATTACAAATAATGCCGCGCCGGAGAAGTTTATTTTTAGAATATCCAAGCTGCCGAAAAATTTTATTATAAAAAGCTCGTACGCCAGAAATAAATTAACAAACCACCCAAAAACCAAAGAGAAATAATAAGAAATGAATCCCAAACCGGCCGAGATAAATCCCAAAGCCATTGTAATCGGCATAAAAGTTAAAATTAAAATATTGCTTATGACCGCAATTAACGAAAAATTGCCGAAATAAGAAACCAGCAGAGGCGCCACCGCCAGCTGCGCCGAAAAAGAATTCAAAAAATTTTCTTTTACCCCGAAAAAATCGTTTTCCTTGTTTAAACAAAGGGCCTTCTCAAGTGCCGGCGCTAAATATACCAGCCCCAAAAGCGCCGCAAATGACAGCTGAAAACCGACATCAAAATTCAAAACCCTCGGATTTTCCAAAATCATAAAAAACGCCGCCAAAGTTATGGCATTTCTAAAACTGTAGATTCTGCCTACTTGTTTTGCCAACAATAAAATAGAGCCCATTACCGCCGCCCGAACCACCGAGGCTTCGGCTCCAGTCATAAGAACAAACACGAAAATTACCAAAACGCTTAAAACAAAAGTCCAACGCCGGCTCAAGAAATATCCGAACATCACACCAATCGCCAACCCGATAACGGAAATATTGTAGCCCGAAAGCGCTACTAAGTGCGTAGTGCCGGAATTTGCCATCGCGGTTTTTAGTTCTTTCGAAAATTCCGCCCGTTCCCCTAAAATAATTCCCGACATGAACGCCGCGCTCTCGGCCGGCAAAATTTTCTGGAGATTTTCCACTGTTTTGTTTTTCAAACCAAAAAGAATTGATTTTATTTTTGAACCCTTGTTTTCGGCTATCAGCTCCGTTTTTAAAAATGCGGCGGTCCCGGAAATATTTTCTTTCTTAAGATAATCAGCGTATTCATCCGCCGGCGGCTTTTCAATTTTGCCGGAAAAATTAATCAAATCGCCATATTTAAAACTTGGATAAAGCGGCAGCTTAACCGAAATGTTTCCGCTATAGGGCGGCACCAGCTTTATAACTAAATCCTGCCACTCGCCCCGCATAGGGTCATTTATTACCAATCCTTGAAAATCAATTTTCTCGTTAAAAACGATTTTTGCGTTTTCTTCCCGGTTAAAATCCCTAAAATCGAAATAAAAAGCTCCGGCGACGATTACCACGCAAAGCCCGGCCAGCCAAAACAATTTTTTTGAATTTTTATAAAACCCGATGAACAAAAATAAAACCGCAGCAAACGCGGCAATAAACAAGGTGACTGGCAAACTGATTTTTAAACTAGCTGTAAAAATTCCTAAAATAAAAAATCCTGCGGCATAAAACGCGATATCATAAATTGGCATCTCAAAATTCAACTCCGACTTGAGCCTTCGCGCCTTTATTAAAAGGATGTTTTATTTCTTTCATTTCCGTAACCAAGTCCGCTTTTTTTATAAAACTCTTTGGCGCTCCCCGTCCCGTTAAAATCACAACAGGCAAGGCCTTACGAGGCAAAACGTTTAAAACGTCCTTTTCTTTAATCAACTTTATACTCGTTGCCACATTAATTTCATCCAAAATAACCAAGCCCCATTTTCCGCTTAAAATCTCTTTTTTTGCCAGCCTTAAAGCGTTTTGAGCGGCTTTTTTGTGCTCGGAGAACGGCAGCTTGTCCCCCAAAATTTTCACAAATCCTTTTCCGGCCGGAATTATTTTAATTTTTGATTTTAAGGCGGCGGGAATTTTTTTAAAAAATAAATGCTCGCCGGTTTCAAGGTTCTTTATGAATTGAATTACTAAAACTCTCTTCCCTCTGCCTAAAGCCCTGACCGCCTGCCCGATAGCCGCGGTAGTTTTTCCTTTTCCGTTGCCGGTAAAAACAATAATCATAAGCTACATTTTTTCCAAAACGTTTATTCCCAAAAGATTCAGGCCTTTTTTTATAACGAGCGTTGTCGCTTCTATCAGCGCCAGGCGCGCCTCCATCAACGGCTTTTCTGATTTCAAAACCGGAGAAGTCTCGTAAAAAGCGTTGGCTTTTTCCGCCAGTTTCAAAAGATAATCGGCGATTTTATTCGGCTCATAAGTTTTTGCCGCGTCTTCAACCGCTTCGCCGAAACGCGACAAATGAAAAATCAAATCCATTTCCGTTTTTGTCCCAAGAAGCGAAAATTTGGCCTTTTTATCTATTTTAGTTTTAGACTTCTTTAAAACATTTTTAAAACGCGCGTAGGCATATTGAATATAGGGAGCGGAAGAACCTTTAAGATTCAGCATCTTGTCCCAATCAAAAATAATATCGGAAGTCCTGTTTTGAGATAAATCGAAAAATTTAACCGCTCCAATACCGACGATTTCGGAAATTTTTTTCTTTTCGGTCGCTGAAATTTTTGGATTTAATTTTTTAACTATTTCTTCGCTCCGCTTTACCGCTTCATTTAAAACATCTTCCAGTTTTATTAGTTTGCCCTCGCGAGTAGCGAACTTTTTTCCGCCCTCTCCAAGCATCATGCCGAATTTAACATGTTCCAATTGGCCGGGCTTCGCAAAACCTAAAATTTCCGCGCATTTAAAAACCTGGGAAAAATGAAAAGTTTGGTCGTTAGCAACAACGTATAAAATTTTGTCGGCTTTCCATTTTTTAAACCGGTGCCTTATTGCTGCCAAATCCCTAGTGGTATAAATCGTGGCGCCATCGGATTTTTGGATAATTTCGGGCGTTTCGCTGCCGGGAATCGGAATAACAACCGAACCGTCCTCGCCAATTTTGGCGATTTTCCTATCAACAATCTCTCTGACTAATTTTTTCAATTCCGGCTCGTAAAAGCTTTCCGGAATGACATTTTCTATTTTTACTCCCAAAACCTTGTAAATCTTTTCGAAGCCCTTCATCGATTCTTTTGAGAACCATTTCCAAAGTTTCAAATTTTCTTTGTCGCCATCTTCAAGTCTCTTAAATTCGTTTCTACCCTCGTTTAAAAGCTCGGGATTTTCTTTGGCGGCCGCCGAAAATCTAATATACAAATTCAACAACTCACTAATTGGATCTTTTTTTATTTTCTCCTTACTCCCCCATCTTTTGTATCCTGCGATAAGCAAGCCGAACTGAGTTCCCCAATCGCCCGGAAAGGAAAGTGAAATCGTTTTATACCCGTCCGCTTTCAATATGTCATTTATCGCCTGGCCGATAACAGTCGAACGCAAATGATGAATTCCGAGAGGTTTGGCGATATTAGGAGAAGAATATTCAATAATGATTGTTTTGTTTTTCTTTTTTCCTTTCCCGAATTTTTCTTTTTTGGAAAGAATTTCTTTGATGTTTTCCTGTAAGATTTTCGGCGAAATCCAGAAATTTATAAATCCCGGCGCGACAACTTCTATTTTTTCAAAAAAGTCCTTATTAATACTTAATACTTGATACTTGATACTTTCGGCGATTTCCATCGGATTCTGTTTGAAATTTTTCGCCAGCTTCAAAGCGGCATTGGTCGAATAATGCCCGAAGTTTTCGTTTTCCGGAACTAAAATCTCAAAAGGCGTTTCACAGGTAAAAAGTTTTTTTACTGCTTCGCCGACAAACTTACTAATTTCCGCTTTAATCATAGCCTTATTTTAATTGATAAAAAGATAAATTTAAAGAGATACTTGATACTTAATGCTTGATACATGATACTTAATGTATGGTAATAACCACCAATAAACGCGTGTATTTTGACCACGAAATCCTTGAAACATTCGAGGCAGGAGTTGAATTAAAAGGTTTTGAGGTTAAATCGATAAAAAACGGCAGAATAAACCTGGCGGGTTCTTATGTTGTTTTCAGAGAAAATCAGTTTTGGCTGCTCGGCGCCGACATTCCGGCATACCAGCCGAAGAACGCGCCCGAAAATTACGAATCAAAACGCACGCGTAAATTGCTTTTAAAAAATAACGAAATTAACGAATTGATAGGCAGGACGCAGGAAAAAGGCTTGACTTTGCTGCCTCTCAAAGTCTATACTAAGGGCAAGTCAAATCTGATAAAAATTGAAATCGGATTGGCTAAAAGCCGTAAAAAGGCTGATAAACGCGAGCTTCTCAAAAAAAGAGAGGCTAACAGAGAGATGGCTCGCCATCTCTGAAGCAACTGGGGATGCCAGGCTTCGACAAATGTTCATTTCAAAAAAACAGCAGCCGAGCCGATTGACTCGCTAAACCGATCAAAAAATACATAACTGCCAACAGAAATGTTGCTCCCGCGTTCGCTTTTGCGTAAATGCGGCATCCTTCGCTAAGCGCTCAGATTAGCGGCAAGGGTGTTATAACTTGAGCTCGTTCCGGTTTCCGCCGAAAACCGGGAGACAATTCAGGCAAAAGGACCAAGAGTTTTTCGTCCCGATTATACCTCTTAGTTCTTTAAACTATCGGGACTAAGCTTGTAGAAGTTTTTTAGAAAAACGTTTGGACGGGGTTTCAATACCCCCATCTCCACGGAATTAATAAATTAATAATTTGCAATTAAATTACAGAGTTAACAATCAAATAACAGCGCCCGAACTGAGAGTCGTGAATGAAAAAGGAGAAAGCATCGGGATAATGTCGCGCGAAGCGGCGTTTAAATTGGCGCAAGAAAGCGAACTCGATTTAATAGAGACCGTTCCAATGGCCAATCCGCCGGTGGCAAAGATGATAGATTTCGACAAGTTCCGCTTCCAAAAAGAAAAGGAATTGAAGAAACAAAAATCTTCGCAGAAAACCGGAGAATTAAAAGGTATCAGGGTCAGCCCGCGAGCGGCAAAAAACGATTTAGACATAAAAGCGCGGCTGGTTGAAAAATTTCTTTCAAAAGGCAATAATGTTGAAATCATGTTTCAGTTGAAAGGCAGGGAAAAAGCCAACAAGGACTGGGCAAAGCAAAAATTAAACGAATTTTTAAAAACAATAACCGTTGAATACAAAGTCGTTTCCGAGCCGAAATTCGGAGGCCGGGGAATGGCGATGCAAATAGCAAAAAAATGAACTTAAAACACAGCGTAAGAAAAAGAATAAAAATAACGAAAACCGGAAAAATTCTGAAAAGGACAATGGGGCAAGGCCATAATTTGGCAAAGAAAAGAACTACCCAAAAAAGCAGAAAGAAATTATACCGGGAAATGGGCGATGGAAATAAAATTATCAAAAAGTATCACTAAATCATGACAAGAGTTAAACGCGGAACAACAAGCAATAAAAAAAGAGCAAAAGTCCTTAAATACACCAAGGGCTTTAAATGGGGCAGAAAATCCAAAGAAAGAGCGGCTAAAGAAGCCTTGCTTCACGCTTGGACGCACGCCTTCCAGGGCAGAAAAGAAAACAAGCGTAATTACCGCCAACTCTGGCAAGTACAAATTAATGCCGCTTCAAGAACGCAAGACCTCCCCTACAGTAAGTTCATGGCCGGATTAAAAAAAGCGGGCATCAAACTTAACAGGAAAATATTGGCCGACCTTGCCCAAAACGAACCGGATATCTTTGAAAAAATAGCGAAGAAAATATAATCTTCGCTATTTTTTTATCATCTTCAATAATTTTTCGGCGGGCCAGCAATTTATTATGTCTTTTTTCTCCGCCCAGCCGCGGCGCGCCTGAGAAATTCCGTACTCCATAAGCCGCAAATGCTCTTTCTGATGGGCGTCGGTATTTATAACCATTTTCACGCCCGTTTGCTTCGCTTTTTTAATGTGAACGTCGTTTAAATCCAACCTTAAGGGAAAAGCGTTTATTTCCAAAACCGTTCCGGTTTTTCGAGCAGCTTCCAAAAGCTTATCAAAGTCGGCTTCATATTCATCCCTTTTCTTCAAAATTCTGCCCGTCGGGTGAGAAATAATATCAACGTTAGGATTTTTCATCGCCTTAATGATTCTTTCGGTCATTTCGGCTTTTGGCATTTTCATTTGTGAATGAACTCCGGCAATAACATAATCCATCTGCACTAAAACTTTATCATCAATGTCTATCGAACCATCAGCCATAATGTTTGCCTCGCAACCCTTTAAAACTACAAATGACAAACCACGAACTACAAACGACTTATTTAATTTATCAATTGCCTTATTCCGCTCGATTAATTGTTTTTCATTCAAACCATTTTCAATGCGCAAAAATTTCGTATGGTCGGCAATGCCAATATATTGATAACTAATTTTTATCGCCTCATTCGCCAAATCTTCTATGGAATTTTCTCCGCCGTCCCAATTTGAATGAACATGCAAATCGCCTTTAATGTCGCCATAATTTATTATGCCGGGCAGTGTTTTTTTAATAGCGGATTCTATCTCTCCGGTATTTTCCCTTAATTCCGGCTCAATATAAGCCATTCCCAACGCTTTATAAATATCCTTCTCCGTTTTACCGGCAATAATTTTTGGTCCCCTAAATAATCCGTATTCGCTTAATTTTAAGCGTTTATCAATGGCAATTTTTCTTAAAACAATATTATGCTCTTTCGAACCAGTGAAGTATTGAAGCGCCGAACCGAATTGGCTATCCGGCAAAACCCGCAAATCGACATCAAATCCGTCATTCAATCTGATTGACGCCTTTGTCGGACCCTTACCCCAAATCTTCACCACGCCGGGCATCGCGACAAAATAATCGATTACCTTTTTGGCGTTTAAAGACGTGGCCAAAATATCAACGTCACCAATTGTTTCTTTTCTACGGCGGACCGAACCGGCCTCGGAAACTTGCTTAACTTCTTTCAGTTTTTTTAAACTATAAATTATTTCTTGGACTCTCGGCAAAATTTCACCCAACAAAAACCTGCCCTTGCTGCGTTTTAGAAATTCAATACCCTCTAAAATATTTTGTTCTTTTTTCTCGCCAAAATTCGGTAAATTTCTAATTTTCCCGGCTTTGGCAGCGCGTTCCAAGTCTTTAAGATTTTTTATTTTTAAATTTTTATACAAATATTTTACGCCCTTGGGACCGATACCCTCGACAGAAATAAGCTCTTCTATGTTAACCGGTATTTTTTTCTTTAAAACTTGATACTCTTTTATTTTTCCCGTTTTAATATATTCGATTATTTTATCCGCGATGTTTTTGCCCACTCCGGGAATTTCTTCAAGCGCTTCCCTGTCGCCTTTTTTATAAACATCCTGAACGTCTTCTGAAAGCGTTTCCAAATTTATGGCCGCTTTTTCATACGCCTGGGGCTTAAAAGGCACGCCGTCCATCTCAAAATAAAGGGCGATGTTTTGAAATATTTTTGAGAGTTCCTGGTTAATCATAACAAGATTTTATTTTCCAATTCCGGCAGGAGTATGATCTCTTATTTCCGATACCGGCTCTTCTTTCGCGGCAACGGTGATTTTCGGAGGAACAATTAAGTTTGGAGTAAAAAAGATAAAAAACGCGCTTAATAAAGAAAGTGTACCGACTGCGAAAAAAACAAAAGAAAAACCGAACCAATTTGCCAAAACTCCGCTGAAAATCGCCGCGAAAAAAGATGTCACTCCAACAACAGTACTATCAAGAGACCAATCAAAAGAAATTTTCTTCTCATCTAAATGTCTTGAAAAAATCGCGGTCCATGATGGAATATAAAGCCCCATCGCCACGGCATATAGAAATTGAGTGAAAAATAATTGCCATAAACTTTTGGTCAGTGCAAAACTGAAAGATGCCAATGCCGCCAAAGCGAGCGCTATGACAAGAGCGTAAAAATCGTCTTTTTCTCCGTCGGTTTTATCCAAATAATTCGCCACTGGCATTTGAAGAAGTGACTTTACCAACCAATACAAAGCGGCAACCATTCCAACAATAACAACGCTCGCGCCCTCAACCTTTTCAATGATAAAAATCGAAAAAATCGGAGATATCATACTCCAACTTCCAAGAAAAAGTAAATCTGAAATAACCAAGTGCTTAATTATCCTATTTACTTTGATATTTATATCTATTTTAATTTTCATTTCTTGAAAAAATTAAAATCTCCTCCTTTGCCAAGCGAAACATTTAAATTACCGCCTTTTTCTATTTCGCCGCGCAAGATTTTTTCCGCCAAAACGCTGCGGATTTTTTCGGAAATTACGCCGCGTAAAGGCCTGGCGCCAAATACCGGGTCAAATCCGAGCTCGGCCACTTTTTCAACGACCGCTTTGTCAAAAGTTAAATTTATTCCCTGAATTTCAGAAACAGTTTTCGCCACATCATTAAGCTGGAAACCGGCTATTGCTTTGATATCTGAAGGTGAAAGCGTTTTGAAAACAATAATGTCCGAAAAACGGTTGAGAAGCTCCGGTTTGAAATAATCGGTAAGTTTTTTCTTCAGTTCATCGGTAATCGTTTCAAATGAAGTATGAGCTTCAAGATAAGACTTTATGAAATCCGAATGCGCGTTCGAAGTGGCAATTATAATGGTATTCGTGAAATCAATTGTCCTGCCCAAATTATCCGTCAATCTGCCTTCGTCGAATAATTGCAAGAATAGATTCAGAATATCGGGATGCGCCTTTTCGAATTCATCAAGTAAAATCAATGAATACGGCTTTTGAATCGCCGCTTCCGTCAACGCGCCGGCAATTCTGCCGTCCGGCGAACCGATAAATCTGGAAATACTCTGCTTATCCTGATATTCCGACATATCAAAGCGAATCATCAAATTTTCGGAACCGAACTGAATCTTAGTTAAAATTTTCGAAAGTTCGGTTTTCCCAACGCCGGTCGGACCGACAAAAAGAAACACCGCGATCGGTCCACCTTTACGCGAAAGCCCGCTGCGGTATTCCCGAAGAGCGCGGCTAACCGATTTAACCGCTTCTTCTTGGTCTATTAATTTCTGGTGAATTATATTTTCCAGGTTCAAAAGTTTTTCCGCTTCTTCTTTTGTCGCTTTGTGAATCGGTACGTTCGTTTTTCTCTCAGCAATGGCGATAATGTCATTCGCCGACAAAATCCTGCTTCCTTTTTGACTGGCATCGGCCAAAGCCTCTTTTAATAAATCCTCGGCGCTTGAAGGCAATAATTTTTGACGGAAATATTTTTTTGCCAGAAGAACCGCCTGCTTTACCGCTTCAAAACACACCACGACGCGAGTCTGATTTTCCAAAATAATGGCGCTATATGTTAAAAGTTTTACCGCCTCGTCTTCACTAATTTCGTTTACTCGTATATTTTCAAAAGCGCCGGCAAAATCGCTTCTCGGCTCGATAAATTCTTTGTATTCTTTCGGGGATGTGGCGGCGACAACCGGAAAGGCGTCTCCCGTAATCGCCGGAACCAAAACGTCCGCCGCGCTCATTGATTGTTCGCCAGAAGTTTTATAAAGATTATGAACGTCCGGAATGTAAAGAATTACGTTTCCCGCGGAAACTATTTCTTCGATTATTTTATTCACGCGGAGCGCCACCTCGGCATCATTGGCGCCGGAGACCAGATTGCCGAAAGACAAAGAAACAAGACGTTTATCAAAAAGGTTTTTTTGAGTCCTGTCTTTTATTAACTCGTACGCCAAATGACAAACCATTGTTTCTTTTCCACTGCTTGGCTCGCCGATTAAAAGCGCGTTCGGTTTGTTTTGACGCGACAAAATATTTACCAGACGGTCGTATTCCGTGCTATGGCCGATTAAAAATCCGATTTTTTCTTCGCGCGCCAAATCCGTAAAATCCGTGCCGTATTTATCCAACGTCGGCGTCGGCCTGGCAGTCCACGCCCTATTCATAAAACGATGACGTAATTTATACGGCTTGCTCGCAAAACCTCCCAAAGAAGCCGGCATTTTCTTAAGCCACCTGAATTTATTTTTGAAACGGCTGAAAATCAAGGCGTTTTTTATGTCCTCGGGAACGATTGAAAGTGAATTGAAAAGCCTGTTTATTTTTTCCTCGTTCATCGCTCCCAAAACCGAGAAAATGTTTCTTGGCTCGACGAATTTTTCATTTTCCGCAAGCGCCGCTTCAAAGGCCGTTTTCGCCAAATTATCAATTTTGGCGGCTAAATCTTGTTTCAATAAACCGGCATCTTTTAATTGCTCCTTAAATAATTCATCCAATTTTTCCTTAAATTCAGCTTGAGATAGACTCATCCTTTTAAGCCCTTCTTTTATATCCTTGTTTCTTGATAAGAAATCAGCGAGATAGAGAAAAAAGTCATTACCTGAAGCAATTGATTTTCCTAACGCGTTTTCCAAAACAGAAAGGCTCGCCGGAGAAAAATATTCCGCGATATTTATTTTTTTACCGGATTCTAAAATTCCATTCAAACCAAAAAGAGATTTATCGGCTTCACCTAAATGAATTACTCTGTAAATCAGAAACAGCAAACCAAAAACCCCAAGCCAAGAAACAAAATCGACGCTTGAAAGCAGAAATGTTCCGACTCCGGCCGTAAAAATCGCGTAAAAACAATAAATAATAAAACGAACCGCCATCCTGCCGAATATCGTCATTTTCAATCTTGGTTCGTCAAAATATATATTTAACATATAACTTATAACTCACAACTTATAACTCAAACCTTTTATTATTTCAAAAATTACTAAAATCGGAATTGCCAGCCAGAATAAATAAACCGCCAGTGCCAGAACAAAAACGAATAAATAAAAAATTCCGCCGAAAAACAGGCGGATCGTCCTAAAAATAAATCCCAAAAAATATCCTATAAAACTCCTGTCCTGGTAGAGCGGCTGGAAAAAGTTTTTTAAAGTAATTTTAAAAGCGACTTTCCTATCCAGCGCCTCCAACACAGACAAAAAAATATGACTTGCTATCTTAAAACTGCCGATATACCAATGCCGCCAAAAATCGACAAAGCGGTAAAAAAATCTGTTTATTATATAAATAAAAGCTATCATTATTAAAAATAATTACTTTATACTATAATAATATTAATTAGCGAATAATTCAATTATGAAGCCCAACTCCTTCACCCTTATAGAACTCGTCATAGTAATAGCGGTTCTCTCCATTCTATCCGCAGTAGTGGTAATAACGATAAATCCGGCAGAACAGATGAGATCAGCCAGAGATTCAAGAAGAGCTGAAGAACTGACAACCATAAATAAAGCCATATCTCTGTACGTCGCAGACGGAGGTTCATCCTTAGGTTCCACAAATACGGTATATGTCTCCATACCCGATTCAAGCGCAACCTGCGCCAATCTGGGTCTTCCCACCTTACCTACAGGCTGGAGTTATCATTGCTCTACATCAGTAAACCTTCAAAAAACAGATTCTACGGGTTGGATACCCGTCAATTTTTCAAGCATCTCCTTTACTACACCCTTAAGCTCTTTACCCGTGGATCCCGTCAATACCACAAGCACGGGTAATTACTATACCTATATCACCGGAGGTTCCTGGGAACTGACTTCTTCCATGGAATCAGCCAAATACAAGCTTGGAGGAGCAAACGACAAAACGAGCAAAGACGGAGGTTTATACACCGGATTATACGAACTTGGCACCAATCTTACCTTATTACCCTTGGATTACGGAGATACCTCCTTGGTAGGCTACTGGAAGTTTGATGAAGGTACCGGAACTACTGCGTATGATGCGTCGGGGCACAATAACAATGGAACTCTTGTTAATTCGCCAACGTGGGTTATTGGAAAAATCGGTTCTTATGCATTGAGTTTTTCTTCAAGTAGCAATAAATATGTGGACATGAACAATGGAGTAAGTTTAAATAATACGCCCAAATTAAGTATTGTTTTTTGGGCGCAAATTCCGGTAGCTGGGGGCGTTGAAATTACGAAAAGTTATAAAAATTACGAATTACGCATAGACTCTACGACGTTCGGTGGATATATAGGCATAAGTTCCGGCAATAATTGGTATTCTATCAGTGAAAGCGGATACAATATATTTCATGGTGTAACCGTATCCAATTGGAATCAATATGCTTATATTTTGGACTATAATGCTAGCAAAGTTTATTTTTACGCAAACGGGAGTTATAAGGGTATAATACCAATTTCTAATATGTTTCAATATGACCAAACGAAAAATTTTAATGTTGGCAGGAGAATTGATGATGGTGGCAATCAATACTTAAACGGTTTAATGGATGATATCCGTATTTATAACCGCGCTCTTTCCGCCGCCGAAATTTTAGCGCTTTATAACGCAACCAATAAATAAAGCCAGGAATAAGAAATAAGACATAAATTTTTAAGATAAAAAATAAATATTCTTACTTCTTATTTCTTAAACCTTAATTCTTACCGGTGTTTTGGAGTGACCCAGAAGCCCAGCCGGAATTTTCCGCCAAGCATCATTCTGGTTTGCGCCTCAAGCCCCGGAATGGCGCCGAAAATAATTAACGTTATAGGCATTAAAAGCCATTGAAGGGCATAAAATATATAATGTCTTTTTTTAAACCAAACAGGCTTCGGCGGAAGAAGAATAATACTTAAAATCGCCGAACTGACCACTCCCACCATTGCCAAAGTCATGATAAATTTCGTTACCTGCGGCAAATTATACGAAAGCAATGTGAAATTAAAATTCGCTCCGCCCAAAAATAACGGCAACCAGCCAAGCGCGAACAGCATAATCGTGTTTGTCGCCCACGAATGGAAACTTTCAAGAATATTAAACGTCCAATATAATTTCTTGCCCGCGGAAATTCTTTTTTCACCAGCTGAATCTTTTCTGAATCCCTCCAAAAAATAAGGGATATTTTCGCATCCCCAGCCCCAGCGGCGCTGTTGCTTATACTGATTAGCCATTGTTTTCCAAAAAGTCGGCGCCACATTGGCATCCATTGAAATCGGGTAAAAAAGCGCTTCTACCCGCCAATCCCCTCCATAATGAAGATAGCACTGCCAAAAAATCCGCGAATCTTCCGAAACTATGTCTTTATCCCAAAATCCTATTTCCACAATCGCCCTAAAAGGCATTGAATGGGAAGAGAAAGTCGTTTGACGCTCGGGCCGGGATTGCTGAATCATATGCCAAAAAGTTGAAGAGAAAGCTATTACCCTCGCCAAAGCCGGCGTCTGAAAAATATTGTTTATAAACAACGGGACCGGCTGAAAACTTGAACGTTTTGGATTTTCGCAAGTTAAAAATACGTAAGTTAATCTGCCGAAATAATCGATGGGCACTTGAGTGTCGACGTCAAAAACCGACAGCAAAATATTGTCGTACGAAATTCCCAATTTATCGATAATCATCTCTTTCACTTTTCTCGCTGCCCAATTCTGATTTGAACCCTTACCTGGAATTTCATCGGGCAAATTTGCCGGATGAAACACCGTTAAAAATTTAAAGAATTTATCACCGAATTCTTTTTCTATTTTTTGAGCGGTCTCGCGCGTCGCCTCTCCCGCTCTTTCTTCCGGCGCCAAAACGACAATTATTTTATCTTTTGGATAATTTGTTTTCGCCAACGCGTCAAAAGATTCCCGGACAACTTCGTATTGCTCATTATACATCGGCAAAATTATTAAATGGTAAACGTCTTTCCAGTTTCCGTTTCTAAAATTCGGTGTTTCGATTAATTTATTAAACCAATTTATTTTCAAATTTTCTCTGATTTTATTAAAACTCGCCCGTAAATGCGCCGAAAGATAAACAGTTTTGAGAAGCCAGTAAATATCAAAAAGTATTATAAAAATAGCCACCCACGCCGGCGCGAGCCACGAAAGCAAAAACATCAAAATTATCGTTATCCAGGCAAGAGCGCCCGGAAGAATTTCCAAAAATCGATTCATAAAGATTATTTTAATTTGTCCGCCAAGTCTTTTATTTTTATTCTTTCCTGTTTGGCCGTGTCGCGGTCTCGAACCGTAACGCTATCATCTTTTAAACTATCAAAGTCAACCGTAATGCAAAATGGCGTGCCAATTTCATCTTGCGAATAATAACGCTTGCCGATATTTCCCCTGTCATCCCAAGCAACCATAAAATCTTTCCGCAAATTATCGTAAATTTCTTTTGCTTTTTCCACCAGTTCCGGCTTGTTGGCGAGCAACGGAAAAACCGCCGCTTTGTATGGGGCGATTTCAGGATGAAGTTTTAAAATAATCCTGTCTCCTTCTTCGGCGTAAGCATCCAGTAATAAGAATAGAAAAGCGCGGTCTACTCCGCCTGAAGTTTCAACGATATTGGGTACAAACTTTTCGCCGGTTTCCGAATCGGTATAACTTAAATCTTGGCCGGAAAATTCCGCATGTCTGGATAAATCCCAATCTCCACGCCAATGAACACCTTCCATCTCTTTGCCTATGGGCGAAGCCGTATATTCAATATCAAAAGCTTTTTTTGCGTAATGCGCTAATTTTTCATGTTTATAAAAACCAAGATTCTCGGGATGGGTGAAAACACTCTTGAACCAGACCATTCTTTCGCTCTTCCAATATTCAAACCATTTATCCATTTCGTCGGGATGACAAAACCACTGCAAATCCCATTGTTCGAATTCGCGCTGTCTGAACAAAAAATTTCCCGGCGTAACTTCATTGCGAAAAGCCTTACCTATCTGACAAATGCCAAAGGGGACTTTTAACCGCGACGTGTTTAAAACATTTTTGTAATCTAAATATATTGTTTGACACGCCTCACCTCGTAAATAGGTATCTGTTTTTTCACCTTCAATTACCCCTAATTGAGTTGGAACTAAAATATTAAAAATTTTAGGCTCTGTTAAAGGACCGCCACAATCGGGACATTTATCGCTCTCAATATCATCCGCCTTAAAACGATGATGACATTTTTTACATTCAACTAGCGGGTCAACAAAACTTTTTATATGACCGCTCGCCTCCCAAACTTTTGGATTGGTGATAATCGCGCCATCGATACCGACAATATTGTCGTGCTCTTTAATCATCCATTTCCACCACAACCGTTTTAAATTATTTTTCATTTCTACCCCTAAAGGACCAAAATCATAAAAACCCTGTAGACCGCCATAAATCTCCGAACCGGGGAAAACAAAACCCCTTCTCTTACACAAAGACACTACCTTTTCCATTAAATTGTTATCCTGCTTTGTTTTTTTCATTATTTTATTGAACGACAGTAACCGCGCTTACAAGCGGAATCACTGAATTAGCTAATGTTTTATTGTTAAAATCGTCATTTGCCCGAATTATTGTTTCGCTTAAAAGAGGCATTACCTGGCTTATTTGAGTGACATTAGGCGTTGCCTCCACTTGAAAAACGGCCTCTACCGGACTTAAAATCACGCCTTGGGTCGCTAAAATTTTATCTATATTCCAAACGACTTCTTGCGTTCTTTCGTCATATGAAGGCACTGAATTTATACTGCTTTTGACTTTGCCTGTCCAGCGAACGCCCGATTGTAAAAACCCGCTCACTTTAACATTACTTATATCTGTTGAAAAATTGGTTATCTTCCAATGTATGGTGAAATTAGTCGGCTTGTTAACTTTTGGAGGAAACGGCCCGGTATTGGTTATTCCGGAAGCCGCGTCGGAATAAAAAGCTTTCGCGGAAACCACAACGGCGCCCGAAACGTTGTTTTTAAGATTGGCAAAGGCAATTGTTTTATCACTTGAAACGCCCGCGGGTACCGTTAGCGAAGATATTTCAGCGGCAACGTTTAACGTAAAATTTTTGTCGCTCTGCCGCCTGATCGGATAACCTTCTTTTGTCTGAATTTGAAATTCCACAAAACCTTCGTTTCCCGGATTAATCACGCGAAGATTTGAAGTATTGGCAACGTTCCAGGTTATCGTATTGGTCTTTGAATCAAAAAATCCATCACTGTCTAAAGTTTGCAAATCAAACACTTCACCGGTTAATTTCGCGGTTATAATAACGTCATTCAGTCCTGTATCCGAAGAATTGCGGTAATTTATTTTATATTTCAAATTTTCCCCCAAAGAAGCCACATAATTTACGCTGTCGTTCAAGCTCACGTTTAACGATAAAAGCGATGAAGTAATGCTTAATTGAGCGGATTTTTTATTTATTGAATGTTTCTGGCCGGAGATTTCTATTACAAACTCTCCGGTAATCGCGAAATTATTCAAAGCTTCATTCGGACTAATAACCTTGCCTCTGATTATAAAACTTCCTTCTGCGCCGTTTGTAGGCAGAGAATCAAACTTCCAAACGTTGTTTCCGGAAGAAGGATTTATCGTCGCGCTCTTAAAAGTAAAGAAAATCGGATATTCAAATTTTAATTCCGCATTATTGAATTGATAATCCGAAATGTTTTTATAATGAACCTCGACTTCAAATTCTTCGTTGTTTAAAACTTTTTGCGGAGCCGAGATGTCCAATTTTAGCGCCGGTTCGCTTACGGAAATTTCAACTGTTTTGGTTTGCTCAAACCGCGCTTTTGCTCCCAAAGCCGGAGTGTAATAAGAAATTCCAACGTCGATTTTCTCCAATTTTTGATCCTGGGAAATGATTATTACTGGAATTCGCTCCTGAAAATTGGCGTCTTTTTCAAGGCTACCGAAATCTTTATTGTAATATCTTTTATCCTGGCTTTCTCCGACGAAAAATACGCCATCAGGCAAAACCAGCGATATTTTCACGTCATTTAAAGCATTGTTAAAGTTATTTTTAGCCCCAACTTCAATGTCAAACGGCACGCCAGATAAAACGCTCTGCGGAGCGCTAAGGGTAAAAGCGATATCACGGTTTACTAAATAAGAATAAAAATAAAAACTTATTCCGGCGGCGGCCAAAACAAAAACGACAATTGCCGTCCAAAAAACCGGTTTGCTTAATTTATCTATTTTTGAATAAAGATTTGGAAAGAAACTCGATTTTTTAATTTTTTCTTCATCCCAGCCGGTTTCGCCGATTTTTTCTCCGCTCGCTTCGGGAACCCGATAAAAATCTCCATGTTCGCTTTTTTCATCGAAATCTTTTTGATAAAGTTTCTTGTTTAAATCATCTAGTGGCATGTATTAATATTACTTCATTTTTAGGTATTTTCAACGAGCAGCGACGGCACAAAAAAATTTGTTCGGTTTTTGAAAAGAATTCCGGTTTTTTGGCGGCGCAAACAGCGCATTCGGAATACACCGGGTCAAAACCCAAAACTTTTAGTAAATCCTTACCGGAAAATTTCTTGTTTTTTTTCAGAAGATTCCATAAATCGGGGTCGGGCTGGAGCTCAAAAGTCATATCTTTGACGAATTTAACCGCCGCCAAAGATTCCGGCGTCCGCTCCATTTTTTTAAAAGCCAAAGCATCGGTTATTTGAAAATTATTCTCTCCCATCAGACGCGCCCGCGTAAAATCAAGCGGTTGCAAATGGCCGTTCAATTTAGAAGTTATTTTTCTCGCGCCTCTGGCCTTGGCGGAAACTCTGCCTAATTCTTTGGTATACAAACTGACAATCTTATCGAATTCAGCCGAGTCTTCAACGTCCAAAACCAGCGCTTCCGTTAAAATTTCTTTCATTTTGGCTGTTGTTGACAATCAAAAAAAATCCTATAATATCATTATAACATTTCTACATGGATAATTCCTCGCAAAAACACGATAATTTTTTAGCGGCAAGCATCCTAATAGCCGCTATTTTAATTTCAGCTTCAGTTATTTACGCGGTAGGCGTGAAAAATCCCGGAACTCAAACTGAAAAAACGATTGAACTTTCGAAACCGCAGATAAACGACGACGTTGTCTTGGGAGATCCAAACGCGCCGGTAACGATTTTTATTTTCAGCGATTATCAATGCCCGTTCTGTGGAAAATTCTATAAAGAAACCGAATTGCAAATCAGAAAAAATTACGTTGAAACCGGAAAAATTAAGATGGTATATAAAGATTTTCCGTTTCTCGGCTCCGAATCGGTAGCCGCCAGCGAAGCGGCTGATTGTGCCAAAGACCAGGGAAAATATTGGGATTACCACGACGCGATTTTTGACGCCGAAGTTAAAGAGTTCACAGAAACCGGAAATAGCGAGAATACCGGAAATTTAAACCGCGACACGTTTAAAAAAATCGCCGAGAATTTAAAAATGAACGTTGATGATTTTCTTTCTTGTTTTGATTCCGGTAAATATTCTTCCGAAGTGGAAAAGGACGCTACTGAAACAAAGAGTGTCATGGAAGAAACCTCGACTCCCACTATTTTTGTAAATGATAAAATGATTCAAGGAGCTTATCCTTATAATATTTTTTCACAGGCAATAGAAGTGGAATTGGCTAAATAAAAAAATAAAAAAGAGCTTTAAGACAAGCGCCTTAAACAAGCTGTTTTGCCTTAAATTCGGAATAAATAAAAGGGCGAAATATTAAAATAAAAAGGCAAAAATGGCTTATAACGACAACCAACAAGGCGGTTTTCAAAGGCAAATGTTTAAAGGAAACTGGAAATGCTCGAAATGCGGAGGCGAAATAACGGAACTTCCGTTTGAACCGAGCCCGGAAAGAATGGACCAGCTTATGTGCAGAAATTGTTTCCGCGAAAAACGCCAATCGTTCGGAGGACCGAGAAGATTCTAAAACGATAAATAAATAAAAAATCCCGTGTGAGGCGGGATTTTTTATTACCTTAAAAATATACATGTGTTATAATTTTATTATTATGAATAGTAGACCAAACTCTTTTACTCTAATAGAGTTAGTCATAGTCATCGCAGTCTTAGCCATATTGTCTGCAGTAGTGATAATAACGATAAATCCGGCGGAACAGATGAAATCAGCCAGAGATTCAAGAAGAGCTGAAGAACTGACAACCATTAATAAAGCCATATCTCTGTACGTCGCAGATGGAGGTTCTTCCTTGGGTTCCACAAATACTGTATATGTCTCCATTCCAGATTCAAGCGCAACCTGCGCCAATCTGGGTCTTCCCACCTTGCCTACAGGCTGGAGTTATCATTGCTCTACATCAGTAAACCTTCAAAAAACAGATTCTACGGGCTGGATACCCGTCAATTTTTCAAGCATCTCCTTTACTACACCCTTAAGCTCTTTACCCGTG
>Ga0265297_10005286_pt1 | contig 19868 bp, 31 predicted proteins | sample Munlanlwell13791_FD_192502 | JGI IMG/M metagenome (GOLD analysis project Ga0265297, IMG submission 192502) | Leachate microbial communities from a municipal landfill in Southern Ontario, Canada - Leachate well 137-91 | ecosystem: Engineered > Solid waste > Landfill > Unclassified | place...
AACAGTTTGATGAACTGTAACAGAGTGATTAAAATTCTTAAAACGTCTTGTCAGGTTATCATACCATGCACTCTTATAAGACAGGCTGCTTCTTCAGCAATTGATAAAATAAAATTTTTATTTCTTACCAGGAATCTTAGCCCCAGCAGCATTGATTACTTCCCACAGAGGACCTGTCAGTCCCATCATAGGAACAATCAGTTTTGGATACTTTTTCTTGTAGATTTCACCGAGAGTCTTATCTTTGATCTTGTTAATGTCAATCGTTGTTTTGTTTGCCATCTTCTTTTTCACCTCCTTTTTTATAAAGATACTTTTTTATCTAAACTAAATCGAACATCATTTCTTTCTGTCACTGAAAGGTCCATATTTGATGAGTAAAGAACTTTTATTTTTTCCCCACTAAACTTGATCATACAATTCCTTTGTAAGCATTGATTTAATAAAAATTCATCCTCAATAGTATAAACAATATAAATATTCTCATAATTAGGTATCTTTGATAATATATATTCGGAACTTCCCATATGATCAATTTCAATTATTATTCTTCTACCTATATCCCAAATACTTTTTACCAATGATATATACTTATCAGGCAAGTAACATGTATCATTTGCTCCAAAATAAACATTTTCAATTTCTTTATGACTTTTTAAATATTCAAGTATTCTTTCAGGATCAACTGTATCAGAAGCAATAAACAATGTTAATATTCCTTTAAAAGGGCCTTCAGCTTCAATACCAGTAAAGTAATCTCTGCTATCTTCATTATTAATGAATGGTAATGACACTTCTACAGTTTTTCTTTCTCTTTGTCTGTATATAACTGCTCCAAAAACAAAACCAAAAAGAAAGAATAACATTATTATTATCATTATCAAAACAAAATAATCTCCCATTGTTCATAACCTCCTCATTTCTTCAATCATGTTTGGTATAGCTTGATGTGTTATTCTGTATAACTTACTACGGGTCTTTTCAAATTCAACTCCAAAGTCTTCTGGATGATTTACTATTTTCTGTATCAATAGCATTGCTTCATTTAACGAATGGTATTGAAAAACAGGATGATACAATTCTGTATAACTTAATCTATTTGGAACTACAGGAAAACAACCATCCATAACAGATTCAATCATTGCAATCCCAAATGTTTCTTGATCTGCAAAAGAGACTGAAATTTTTGATCTCCAAAGTAAATTATAGTATTCACTTTTTGATTCTGTATTTTTCTTAGAAAATATAAATGTCCAACCTGCTTCTCTAAGTACCTTACCTAAATAACTCTCTTTTAAAAGAGAGAACATTTCTGGATTTTTCTCAGAGTCCAATCTATGAGGGAACACTATTATATTTTCTTTATTTGTATTATCTGGCGGGGGATTAAGCATTGTAGGCAACCCTGTCACTACTATTTTCTTTGGATTAATATTCCTTGTTCTCAACAATAATTGCTTATGAAACTTTGTAGCAACAAATACCTTATCTAAAATTTTAAACCAAGATTCCTCAAGGGATTTCCCCCAATAATCCATCCCTTTCTTTGTTAGAAAATCATAAGGGTCATATGTACCTGCATGAAGAATTCCACAGATTTTAAATTTAAGATTTAAAGCATCTCTAATGTAAGCAATTGATTCTAACCCAGGGAACCAAGCATCCATTAAAAACACCACATCATCATCTTCAATATTTCCTTTATAAACAAATTCACTAAACTGTTTTATCTGAATTGATTTATACCAATTAGTACCGCAGACATCAAGAAAAGATCCACTCGTTATCTTATCAGACAGAGGGATAGGATTAAAAATATGAAAATCAATTCCTTGATTTACAAATTCTTCTATGAACCATATATACCAATCTGCTGAATATCTTTCTTCTAATGGTTCAATGGGGAAAAATAAAATTCTCATATTCAACTCCTATCACTAATAGACAGTTCAATTAATTTTAAAGCTTCATTCCTTGTGGATTGATCACTACGAAATGCTCCACGTGTTACTGAAGTCATCATACCAGCATTCGGTCCTGTCTTTATTCCCCTACAAGCCATGCAGCCATGAACAGCTCTCATTACTAATATAATACCTTTTGGGGCTATCTGTTCTTCAAGATAGTCAGCTATTTCTATAGCTAATTTCTCCTGTAATTGGGGTTTACCAGAGAAATAATGTATCAATCTAGCTGATTTACTAGCCCCAATTAGTCTATTATTTGGTATGTAAGCGAGCCATGCTTTACCAGAAAAAGGTAAAAGATGATGAGAGCAAAGACTTATAAAAGGTATGTTATCAAATAATATTATCTCATCATACTCTTTTTGTGTGAAACCATGAACTTTATTTTCATTTGGAAATGTTTTTAAATTTGGTGGTTCTTTTTCCAATGAACTCATTAGTTCATCAACATACATCCTTGCTACCCTTTCCGGGGTATCAATAAGGTTGGGGTCAAGCAAATCCAACCCCAACCCTTTCAACAATTCTCGAACATGATACTGAACAATTTCCTTTTTGTCCATCTCTTATCCTTTCATTGAGAATTTTCCATCTGTGTTAAGAATGTTAGTTCCTTTTTTACGCAAATCCTGAATGTGATTTCTCACTGAAGAAGCTTTACAACCAATAGCTTTAACTATTTGATCAATTGTTGCACCACCTTTTTTCATCATAGCATCCATTTTAGATGCATTTGATTCTTTTTTAACTGAGCTTTTCTTAACTTCCTTTTTCTCTTTCTTTGCAACTGCTTTCTTAACTTCCTTTTTCTTGTTAACCTTTTTCATTTTACTCTCCTTTATAGATTTTGGTTTATTTGATTTATTTGACTTCACGCTTGAACTCCTATTAGAGTTGGTAGCAACACTTGACTTTTCTTTCTTTTTCATTTCAATAATGAGATCATTATAAACATTAATAACCTCATCAGGAATTTGAGGTTCCAGGTCATCTGGAATTTCTTTTACCTTCCTAATAAAAACAGCAGTGAGATCGTTAGTTCCTAATGAAAGGTCAATAAGTTCATCCAAAAGATTTGATTCATTCAATTCTTTAGCTACTTCCATTAGTTTATTTTTATCAATCATTTTGATTCACCTCCTAAATTTTCATACTCTTGAATCCAATCAATGACTGCTTCAGAAAATCCATCAATGTGATTCCAAGCTCCATAACCAACACCATTGGCATTTGATGCTACATTAATCATGTAACCTTGTGCTTTTGGATTAGGTACTGAATCATGTGATTGTTCATCAGTAATCACAATGATTCTATCATGAGGAATTGTTATATTAGATAATGCTTTACCAAGATAAGTTCCATTGTGTCTTTGTGATCCACTTATAGCATCTCTAAGAGCAAAACCTCTACGTGGGGGAATAGACATACAGCTATCCGAGAAAGAAAAGATTTTTACATCCTCACATATTTCTCTTAGAAGAACTGCTAAACCATTGGCAGCATCCATTCCTGTCATTTCAGATTTTGCAGAAAGAGCCGCTTCCATAGAACCTGATACATCTACTAATAAAACAGTTGTACCAGATAATTTTTTTACTCCTTCAATGCATTTAAACATTGATTTCTCAAGGTGATTTTCTAATTGAGGAGCATATCTAGCAGCAGCAATAAAACGAAATGGTAAAACACGGTCAATTTTCACGCTGTTTAAAGCATTGACTATTGCTTTTTCGGAAACATTAACTTTTTGCATGTTCCTTAAATTACGAAGTAAAGCTAATGCTCCAAGTTTCTTTTCAGTTAATAATCTTTCCCATGTTTCTTTTTTATCTTTACCAGCAGAAAGAGCAACTTCCCATGTGTCAGGAATTTCTAATGTTTTATCAACTAGTTTTTTCCAAAGTCTCTCTTGTTCTTTGTCTTTTGGCTTTGCATGACAAAGAAAAAGAACGTCACGAAGTTTTATACTCCCATCACGATCATATTTTGCCAACTGATATTCATTAAATTTTGTAAAAGCTTTTGCTAATCCTTTTTTAACTTGGGCAGACAAAGGACATTTTCCATCTTTCCAATAGATAGCTAAGAACTCAGTAAGTTCATCAGCTCTTTGGATTACATTAAACAATGTTTCTCCTGTTTTCTCGTACCTTTGTCTTGCTAATTCTCTACATAATAATAAAGGAACATGCCTAAGCTTGAATTTTTCTCTAGCTTCAATTGCTAGAGAAGCAATGAATTCTGGTTTTACTTTTTTACATGTGTCAGCAATTCTTTCAGCAATACTTTCACCGTCTTCATAGAATTCATTTTCCCAAAGCATACAAGAACAAACGGAACGTCTTAATTGCTGTTCCACATTGATTCTTCTTGCAGGTGCTCCTTCATGTGTCACGTGACTTCTATCAGGAACTTTTCTATTTAATTTCGCCATGCTTAATACTCCTTTTTTTTTATTTTTTATTTCCTAAAAATAGAGGAACAAACGTTTTCAGCGAATTGCCTTTCGGCCTTCTTAACAGGAAGTAGCTGAGAACTTCACCATCTATTTTATTTATCAGCGGAAGAATAAACGATAAGAGGCTTTTCCCATTATGATTAGAAGTAACTCTTATCTTCGCTATCCGCATATTTTTTAAGTCAGGGAATGAGCAATGACAGAAATACGGATTTGAACCGTAAAGTTTACTTCTTAGGTAAATTATCAACCAATGATGTATCTGACATTTATCGCCACTGACATATATTGGGGAAGCAGGTCGGATTTGAACCGACGACCAACGGCTCCCAATGCGAAGTAACTCTTCTCTACGCCACTCTATTGAGGGAATAAGCGAAAAAAGTACGTTACGTTGCTCTACCAACTGAGCTACTGCTTCCATGTTTTTATTTTTTCTCTCCTTTTATTTTTATTATACACCCTAGCTCCTCTAACCAAGAGGAATTATTTTTGGTTAAATTTCTTTCTCACCCTTTGGGAAAATAAGCTTATGAATTTGTAAGGAGAACACTGCCCCTAAATTACAAAGCATTTTGTTCTTTTTCATCATATCAATGAGAATGTCAGATTTCATTTTTGGAGTAGGAGAAAAAGCAAACACTGGATGAGTGTGTCTATTATAAAAAGCTTCCATCATTGTAGTGATTACTACAATCGCATGTTTAAAATCTTTCTCGTCATTAATAACAAACTTGATAACGTCTTTTCTTCCTAATTCATAAAAATTATCCATATCCATTTTATTGTTCATTCCAGATGAAGGACACTTCCAATCAACAACCCAATTAGCCCAACCATACAAATGTCTTTTAATAGGAAAAGAACCGTTTGTTTCTACTGAAATAAAATAATCTCCTAAAGTAAGTTCTTTGAATAGTTCAATCAATCCTTCTTCCTGCATTAAAGGCTCACCCCCAGTAATCACAACATTCTTTGTTTCAATCTTTGAAATGGTCTTTTTGGGAGTCATGATTCTAACGGTATTGTTTGGGTCTTGAGCATAAGGAGTGTCGCACCAAGAACATCGTAAATTGCATCCTGCTAACCTTATAAAAGTACACAAGCTCCCTTGTTGCTGAGGAGAGACTTCTCCATTGATTGATTTAAATATACTATAAACATCCAAAGTTTTCATACTTTATTTTCCTTTCCCATGAATGGTACAATCACTAGCTACGCATCTACCTTCATGATCAACTAAAGTATAACCACAGCTTTCACAAATAACTACAGCCCCAAATCCTTTTTTTACTTCCTCTTCAGAAATCAAACCTTTTAAATCTCCAAAGTCTTTTCCAAAAAGCTCTTCACTGCATTGTTTACAAAAGTCTGCCATGTCATAACCCCCTTCTTCCAAAGAAGAACATCAGAACTTCTTTATAAAAATTTATAAAATGATCGGTAAAGACTCTTTCTGTTATGTTTACTGCTCTTGAAACATCAAGAATCTGATAATCAAACAATGAAAGATATTTATTCCTAAACGTGACAAACTGAGCATTCAGTTCTGGAGATCCTAAATGAAACTCACCTGCGATATGCGAAACATTATCTAATAAGAAAGGAATATTTTCTTCTTTAAATAAAGAATACTCCCCTCCTTCACAATCAGTTTTTATAAAGTCAATACGATCAATATTATTTTCCTTCAACAGAGTTTGAAAAGAAATCCCGTCAACCATCATGTGCTTTTCAACATCCATAGTTGTCATTACATATTTCATATTGACCTCTCCATCTTTATTGGAGAGAGCTTTGTTTATGCAAGTGATGGGCAGCCCTTCTGTATTTTCAATAAGAAAAGGAAACAGTTCTTTTGAAGGTTCGAGGGCATAAATATGTTTTGGTTTTGCTGATTGTATTGAACATACAAAATCACCAGTTGTTGCTCCTAAGTCAAGGACAACATCTCCTTCTTTGACTTGTATAAATGTTTCATATATCCTATTAACGTTTATTTCCTCATTAAGCACATTTTTCTGTTTATCTGAGACGCCCCATTTAAATTCATTCATTTTAAACTAACCCCCTTTCTGGCTGGGCAGCCATTATGATTTTCAACTTCCTCAACAATGCATTCGCTGTTTTCTGTTTCTTTCAAAGAAACTGATTTAAGTGACACCCAAGGACAGTTTCCGTATAAATAACTTTTCAATGTTTCAAATATCCAAGTGGCAATGTGTTCTGAAGTTGGGTTTTGAGTGAAAAAATTATTTAGGTCTTTGTGATCTAAAATGGACAGAATAGATTTTTCTATAGCATCTTTAAGGATAGTATAATCAATAATCATCCCTTTATTTGATTCAATCCAATTTTCTGTAGAAGAAACTTCTACAGTAAGAACCCAAGAATGTCCATGATTGTTAGCACACTTTCCTTCATAATTCAATAGATGGTGTGCTGCTTCAAACGTTACTCTTTTTTTAATTGAAATTCTCCTCATTAATAATCTCCTCTCTTTTCTTTTAACCTCTTTATAAAAATATCATCCAAAGTATCCTGCAAATCATTTGACATTTTTATATGAGCTTCTCTTATAAGTTTTGGATTCTCAGAAAGGACTTCTGTTTCAATTCCTAATTCTATCGTAACAGGTTCATATTGAACCTCCTGAACTGTCTTTTTTATTACAACTGAAACCTTTGTTGCTTTCATTCGTTTTCCTCCTCATCGTCTTTACCTCTGCTAATATGGTAATTCTTAGCGAATTCAGAATCCAATAAAGCTTGTCCTGTGTCAAGATGCTGTAAAATAATCACATTGTCTATTGGATTAAACTTTTTATGTCTGTGAGCTAGTAAACTGAATCTTAATACACCTTTTTTCTTTTCAATTGGAGTCTGATTCAATGCTCCAAACACATCAACGTGTCCTAATTTACCTATCCATTCAGCTAAATCTGTTTCATCCTTCTGTACTTTTTTCAAAGAAGCTCTAGTTCCTTGACTTGCTGTAATCACAGCACAATGCCTTTCCGATGCTAAAGCAGCAAGATTTTTCCATATGTCATCTATTCCGTGCCTAGGCTCAGCTTTAGCTAAACGTGAACTAGGTCTTAAAATATCTGCATAGTCTACCACAACAACATCAGGGATAAAGTCTTCTTGATGTTCAAGGGCATCAAGTGATGATCGAATATCATCTACTCCTGCTGAAAATCTAGGATAGATTTTGTAATATAGATTATTACCATACATAGATTCAAAAGCTTCCACTTCTTTTACTTTTTGTTTTATGGTCTGCTTCTTAATTGTAATAGGGGTAAAATAAGTTTCTGGAACATACATCTTTTTAAAACTATCATTATCCCGACAGTAGGTACATGGAGTATAACCTTCAACATATATTAACTTCTCTTTAGCTGACTCCCTTAACTTAACGTTATTTGAATTTGCTTTATTTGAACATGTGCCTAACTGATTTTTTAAACAATCAAAAGTGGGAAAAAGAAAAGAACCATCAACAGCATTGCCAGATATCCTATTATAAAATCTCATTCTGCATTCCTGAATGCTCATTTCTAATGAAAAGAAAGCTGTTTTAACTCCCCCTGTTAAAGCTGCAATAGCAAATTCCTGCTCCATCCAAGTCTTTCCTATTTTAAACCCACCGAGTATTCCTATAAGCCAACCTCTTCTGATATAACCAATCATTTCTCCCAATGCCCCAGGCATTTTAAAGAGTGCGTTTCTTGTTTCCTCCTCATCATAAGTCTTGATAATTGATTCTCTATCAAATACAGTTTCCCAACCGCTGACTGCTTTTGTCAGATCAGTCCTTTTATTTATAATCTCTTTTGCTTCTTCATCTCTTCCAAGAGAGAGAAGACCTAAAACCTTATTTGAACGGAGCTCCATGTCTCTATGATCAAAATACTTTAAAGTGTTGTCATAGATGAATTCATCATTAGTTCCTTGTCCTTCAGCATAGTCCTTACTTATTTTCTGAAGAAAGGAAGCAATCAGTTCTGCATTAGTTTTGTCAACCCTGTCTTTGTTCACTTCATAAATTTTTTGAATGTTAGATTCTGGAGCTTTACGATACACATCAAAATACTCTAATACCCAAGACGCAATTGTTCTTGCATAATCATTAATGAAAAAATCAAGATCAATTATTGGAACTGTTCTTGATAAAAATTCTGTGGATACTATCATTGCGGTTATTATTTGTTTTTCAACCGAGGAACTAATAACTTTTCTTTCGTAAGCCATCCCACTTCCTTTCAAGGTTTACTGATTAAATTATTTTCCAAACAACGAGTTATCAAAAAAGTGTCAATCTCTTCTAGAGAGACAGGCTTATAATCCCAAACGTCAACTCCTGCATTAATAAAATTTCCCATCGCCTTTGTTAGATTATGTAAATGACCACCAATCCATATTCTGTTCTTGTTAGTTATTGCTGCACAAGGATCATGGCAAAGAATAAAATTATTCCTTATTCTGTCACCTTCTTTATGAAATTCTAAACTCAAATCCAAAGCTGTGTGTACAGAAAGAAATCCTGCATTTACATAATCAAAAGGATTGAGCTTGTCATGGTTTCCTAAAATAAGGTGTTTCTTTCCATTTAATCTTTTAACAATTCTCTCCAATTCAATAACATTTCTTCCCCAATAAAAGTCACCAATAAAATAACAAGTATCATTATTGGTAACTCTTTCATTATACCTATCAATCAAAACATTTTCCATCTTGTGAATATTTTTAAAAGGTCTATTACAAATCTCGATTATGTTATGATGACTAAAATGATTGTCTGCTGTAAAATAATCCATAATACAACCCCAATTTAAAGTTTATTTTTATTATATACTAAAGACCACTTAAATAAACGAAGTTGATTTTAAGTAATCAAGGAGGTAAGTAGTATATGTTTTTTCTGAAGATAGAAATCCTGTATGAAATCTTTTATCTGACTTACTCAAATAGTCTTCAAACATCTCAATGGTTAATTTCGCTATTAACTCGGATATGTTCCTACAATCATACATTCCTATCCAATAATCAACATTGTTTATTGTTTTTCCTTTTTCCAAAGAAAAAGTTTTTATCTTTTCCGCAGCAGTGACAAAATCTTTCATCTCTGAAGGAGAATAACTTCCATTGTTTCCTTTCAAGACAAACTCACTGTACCAGTTTTTGATTATTTTTGTAATGTCCGGATTCTTATCTTTGGAAAGTATTTCAGAATTTTGTTTCTCAGCTACTAAAACTGGTTCTCTTTCAAAGTAAGAAATGAACAATGATTTATTTTTACTGTACTCACAATAAAAGAAATCATTAAGACGAACTCCTAATAAATATTTTTTATCTATTGGATAATAATCAGGACTTGTTGCTGCTAGTTGATGACGGCGAATGGTTTCGATAATCTCTGAACGTTTGAACTTTTTCCCTTTATATTTTTCAAAAGAAGGTATTGTATTGAAAAATGTACCATTCAATAAGCTTTCTATTGTATTTACAACTCTCTCATAAACCTTAGTTCCTGTCTGATGTTTAGGTAACAAATTTGTTTCATTCCATTTTTCAATGATTGCTCTAGTTGATTCAAAGTTATTATCAAAGTCTTCAGAATGTCTTTTTCTAATACCTTTTTTATTAGTACCTTCTTTGATTCTTTCTCTCAAAGATTTACCATAGCTAGGCGTTAGCCTAGTATCTATGTCTTTAGACATAGTTTTTATATTATATTCTTCTTCTTTATTCTTTGATAACAATTTCTTGTAATCCCCCCTTACAATTTCTTGTAATCCCCCCTTACAAGAATCTGTAATACTGTTATGGTAATTTTGAAGACAATCAGAATAGTCTTTTTGATAATCTTTATTGATAGACAACATTCTTTTTCCAGTCTCATCTTGAGTAGAAAAAACATAACCTTCTTTAACTAGATTTGCTATCCCATTGGATATAGTTGTTATTGAATTTGTCTGAGTCAGTTTTGCTAGGTATTGATTTGTTGCATAACAACCTTTTGGTCCGTCAAGACATTGAATAATCCCAAATAATGATTTTTCTTTTTCTGTTAGATTTTGATTTATATAAACTTCAATTGGTATAACAATGAATTTTAACCAGAATTTACTGTCTACTACTTCTCCGCTTTCTTTCTGTTCATCTGACATTATTTCCTCCAAAAAGAAAAAAATCGCTTTAGTAAGAATTCCAGAGTGAGACTTCAATTAAAACCTACCCGATAAAGTTTTAGTTGATGTCTCGTTTCAGAGTTAAGACTGTCAACATCTTGAATGCCCCACTCTGAAATACTTACTAAAGCGATTTCTAAAAATAAATGTATCGGGTAACTCATAAAAACTCCAGTGAACTCTGAAACACTGTATTAAGTGTATAGCAGTATACGAACACAAAAACAACTATTTTTTATAAATGATTGAAAAGATTGAAGTCCTTCCTTATTATATTTTGTCTCTGATAATTGATTCAACAAGTTCAACCCAATTATTATCGAAGTCATGATCTGCAAAACCTTTGAATTCTGGTTGTCTTCTCATCCAATTTCTCACTTGCATTCCTTCTACAAAATGAACAGGGTGAGGAATGATATCAACTTTGTTTGAACGTATTACTGGACTGACTGTATTATATTTACGATAACAAGAAATAAAAAATTCTATTCCTTTTTTTCCTAACCATTTCTCAAGTTCTTCTTTAATGTGTTTTGGATATTTCTCTTCAAAAGGTTCTTGACATTCTTCACAGTACCAAACCCATTCTTTATTTATAAAGTCATATATTTGGGTGTCTGTTGTTTGTTTACAACAAGGACATGTTGTTGGTATTGAAACTTTTCTTTTTTTCATATCTTTATTCCTTTATTATAAAGTGTTGATATACCCATTTTAACTCAAAATGGATTGTTCTTTTTTTAGTTAGAATATGAATGAACGCATTGTTCCATCTTGAATGAAATCCAAGCCAGACATAACAATCCTTATTAATTTTCATTTTTCTATCTCCTTATACTTTAAATCCATTTTTTCTTAAAATATTACAGATAGGACAGTCTGTTTCTGGATAAAAGATAGGTTTCTGTTTTGTTTTTATAATTGGGAAGAAAGACAAATCCTTAGGAGGGATTATTTGTAATGTTATCTCTCTTCCTTTTTCTAACTTCAGAAACTTTCCTTTCTTTAATTTTGAAGAACTAATCATATTCCTAACTCCTTTCTTAAATGTTTTACATCTGATTCCTTCATTTCTGCTGGATCTTTTTCGTCAATTGTTATTACCTCAACATGATCAACAATACCTGATAAATTGTAAGACAGTTGTTCGGCTTCTTCCTTAGCTTCTCTGTCAAACATGATAAAAACGTTTTTACATTTCCTCATCATTGATATTTGATCGCTAGTAACTTTTGTTCCAAAAGAAGCACAGCAAGAATCACCAATTCTCCATGCATCAAAAGGTCCTTCAACCAAAACAATTGATTCTTCTACTGTATCAAAGTTATACAAAGTTTCTTTGACTGCTAGGATAGACTTTTCTTTTGGATTATTTTTATACCTAACTGCTGCTTCTATTATTGCTCTTCCTGTAAAAGAAACTATCTTTTGATTTAAGAAAACTGGGATTATTATTCTGTATTGATAATCCTTGCCTAGTTCACAACCATAAAGCTCATATTTTTCTGTGAGAAGATCAGGGTCAAAGTTTCTTTTTTCAAGGTACTGTCTGTGTCTTTCAGGTAAAGGATGCTTAGCATGTTTAGGTAATATGACAGACTGTACTCTCCTCTTCTTTTCTGGCAATAAAATTCTGTTGGAATCAAACTGTTTTTTTATCTCGTAAGCTTCGGAAGTGGAACAATCATCTATTATTTTTATCAGCTTTATGATTGTGCCATTCATCTCAGAGCATTTAAAACATGATGTGTTTCCTGTAGCAAGATTTATTCCTAAATGATTGCTTTTATCTCCACAAAAAGGGTTGACACATTTGATTCCTACCCATCCAGATGAAACATTATTACCAACAGTAGTATAATCAATTCCTCTGCTTTCAAGGTATTCAATTACTTCAAACATTTTTTAACCATTTTTACATGATAAAGACCGTGAAATAAAGCATTGAGTAAGCCCCTTTGTTCGTAAGTTTGTGGAGTTTTCTCAACAACAAAATTGTTTTCATCAAACCATTTTAACCATTTATAAAGCTGTTCTTCAGCTTCTTTTCCTCTACTGAGAACAGCTATACATTCATGTTTATAATATGCATCAGGAGGAACCCAAACTTTTCCATTATTATCTATTCTATTATAATCATCATCATACCAATAATAATCAGGATAATGACCTTCAGCTATGATTCCTACACACTCTCTTCTAAATCCGCACTGTCCTTCTAATTCAAGTTGAACGTGATTTTTAGCAGCCCATGTAGCCATCCATTCAATCTTTTTCCTATGTGATATATCTTTTTTCATCTGTCTTCTCCTACCCATCCGTCTGCAATAAGCTTAGCATATTTAGAAGCTTCCTTATATTCATGTTTACTTCTACTTTTTATCCAAGAATAGAAAAATGAATAAAGAGGCTCGCAATCTCTTTTTCCAGAAGGAGAAAAAACTACAGGGCATTTACTACAAGAACCATATACACATGCAAAACACTTCAGACCAATTGGTATTGGTTCTATTAATAGACCCTTTCTATAAAGAAAGGAAATAGTTTTCCATCCAGGCCAATCACCTTTATCTTTATCTGGGTTTTTAGCTAACCAATTCCACAATGCTTCATGGCATTTTTTTAAATACAATTTAACTTTCATACATCCTCCAATTATAAACTTTCTGTATGTCTTTCTCGTTTATCTTTCTTAGGTCTAGGCACTTCAATTACTTTTAACCTGTAAAAGTCGCAGAAAGCATTCCTTTTTTCAATAGTCAATTCTGAAGCTTTACATATGCAAGCATCAGGTATAGCTTTAAAAACGAAATCAAGCTGTTCTAGCTGTGTTTTTTTCTTTCTTGCTTGAGCTAATATTTTTTCAACATCTGGAAGAAATTTTAACATTATAACCACCCCATGTCTGAATATGTAGAAATTCTTTCACCAAAGTGTTCTATCAAATAATGATGACTAGGATTAAAACAGTCATAAATTATGATCTCATCTTTGGTACTAGTTTTTCTTAATCCTCTACCTACTGTTTGAATAGTTGCAATTTCAGACTTTCCACCTGCTGCATTTATGATAACATTAAGTTCAGGTATATTAATACCTTCTTTCCATATTCCTGTAGCGATCACACATTTTAATTTTTTACTATTCAAATCATGTTTAATTTGCAAGCGTTCCTTTGTCTTTGTTTCACCTTCTGCAAAGTCAGCTAGTAAATCCTGTTGGTAAGCTTCTGATAGTAAATATCTTCCGTGTTCAATTCTACTGACAATTATTAACACAGAGTCTCCTTTTTCAACATGCTCTTTAGCTTTCCTTATTATTATAGCATGTTGTTCCTCATTGTTTACTACCCCGAAATCATACACATCTGAATATTTCCGAAGATTCTTGATGTCTTGTCGGAAAGGTATTTTAAGAACTTTAATTTTTACATCAGCTATTCTGCCTTTTTCTTTTCCTTCCTGATAAGTTATTTCATCAATGATAGGACCTATCATTCCTTCTAATGCAAGAGCAGCTTGTTTGTCTTTTGGAAAGGTAGCTGTTACTGCAAATCGAAGAGGAGCCATCATCTGGTTTAGAATTTGAAAATACTGCCCATCGAAATCAGTAATATGATGCCCTTCATCAACAAGAACCAAATCATATAGGTGTCCATACTCCTTAACATATTTAATGAAACTCTGTCTTGTAGCCATAGTAATTTTCTGTTCAAGATCAATATTACTATCTCCGATGATACCTGGAACTATGTTTAGTTCTTCTTTACAAACTCCGGCAGATTGATACATTAAATCTTTTGTATGACATAGCCATAAAGCTTTAAAAGCCTTATTGACAGAAAGAAATGCTGAAATAATAGCAATTCCAATCGGGCTTTTTCCTGAACCAGTAGGGGCTACTAGAGTTCCTCTTTGAGTTTCACAAGCTGTTTTTACTAATCTTACCTGCTCTTCTCGGAGAATAATCTTTTTAAGATTTGGTTCGGCAAACGGAATTTTTTCAGGCTTGTTTAATACAGAAATTGGGACATTTCTTTCTTTACAATATTTGACAACTCTTGGTAGAAGACCTGTTGGGAACAAAAAGTTTCCGTTTGAAGTTTCTAGCATAATTGATTTTTGATACTCTTTCCTCTCCTTATGATGGAAACCGTCTCTGTAATAGACTGCTGTGAATGATAATTCTGGTTTAATTATCCTTGCAAGGGCAGGCTGTATTTCACAATGTATTGGGTCAAGAATTTTTATTTCCATATTTTCCTTTCTGCTTTTGTTATTCAATAATTTCAAAAGCGTGAAACCACAGTGCTTCATTTACAACAAAGGTGTTTATGTATTTTAATTTGTCTTCAAGCTCTAATAGTTTTGTAAACTGTTTTCATTTCCCCTCCTATAATAAATCGTTGACAATAACGTCATTGTTATAATTTTTACTTCTTCCCTGAATCATAGGAGTAGCCTGTGCAGAAAAACTATCTATAACCAATTGTCTCAGTTCAAGGACACTCCAGTTCTCAGGCCACTTGTGAGAGTTTTTCAAAATGCCTTCCTTTACTTCTCGAATAAATCTTCTTACTAATTGTTCCTGATTCTTTTTTACCATTATAATCCCTCCAATCCCCTGCAAAACAAGGAGCTTTAAGAAAAAACCAAAGTTCAAATTTTAAGTCTTTAATTTTTGAAGAACTCCAACCTTTCCTCCTCTTTACATAGTTTGTAAACTCTCTTGGTTTAAAAGAGATTCTATTTTTTGTGTATATTCTTTCAGGTGCATTGGAGATTAATGCAACAAGTTCCTTGACTTCAGGGGATAAGGTTCTAAATATTTCTTTTTGAAGTAAGGAGTTTTCTGGATTCCCTTCTGCCAAAACTGTCGTTTTATTTATATCAATAAACTCTGATTTTAAGATTGCCAAAGCAGCATCTATATCCTCATCTCCTCTTTTTATCATAGTTCTATTCTCCTTCTGCTGATCCCTTAAAGCAAATTATAATATCTTCGCAAGTGTCTGTACCTGGTTTTACATACAGAGCTCCTGAAATATCATCTCCTAATTTACCTACAGTGTATCTTTTACAGATTCCTTCTTTGCAATCATATTTAGCAATGATTTTCCTGAGTTTAGATTCCTCAACTTTTTTCCTGATTTCCTGAGATTCCTTTTTTGAAGTTTCTTTTTTATTCTCTTTTTCTTTTCCTTTTCCTTTTGTCATAATCCCCTCCTTTTTTGTTTTTATGATAGTGTTTATTTCTAATTCATCCTTACCTTTTTTAGTAAAGGTAGTACTCCCTGCTTTAACACTGTTAATTCTATACTTCTCAAGCATGGAAAGAGAATCTAAAACAGAAGCAGCCATTTGCACTTTTAAATTAAAAGCTCTTTTTTTACTTCTATTCCAACGATTGAGGCCTCCTGCCTTTGCCGTTGCTTCTCTCTTCAAAGTCACCACTCTCCTTTCTTGATTTCATTTTCAATGCTTTAGAAACCATTTCCCCTTGTCTGCAATTATTACAAATCTCGCTTTCCTTCACCCGCCTTGCAGTACATACTATAACATCCAACCAAGCACAGCTTTTTACACACCAAAATGTGTCTTTTAAAACAAATTTATCACAAGCTTTGTCCTGCGAATCATTTATTTTTCCTTTTAAAAGACAAGCACCTGCTACTTGGGAATTACAAAGAGAACATGTAATCTCCATTTTTAAGAACCTCCGGTGAAATTTTTACTTCTTCTTTTTGATAGCAACTTTTGATTTAGGTCCTAGGTTTTGGTTACAGAAAGATTTGACAGCCATTCGGATAACTTGGGTAACGGAAAAGATTCCGAGCTTTACCCTAACTCTGTCAATGTCTTCCCATATTTCAGGTTCAAGACCTATCAGTTTTTTGACTACTGCTGACAATTTAACTCCCTCCTTTCTTTTTCTTTAATTAATCCCTTATAAAGTCAAGTATTATACTTGAACACACACCTTCAACTAATTCTGCCCTATCTCCTTCTATTATAACTTTAACATGAGGATGACAATTTTCATTAAGCCATTTTACCATAGGCTTGACAAGTTTATCAAATTCTTCCCTTTGTTCTTCATTTAAGATCATATTAATTTCCTCCTTAATAAACTTTCCGGTTTTTCTTTCCGCCTCGGGTATGTCTTATTGTTCGCTTTTTTCATAGCATATAACTATATACTATGTCAATATTTAATATATATCACACTCACCTTCTTATTTTAATAAATCAAATTCAATAACACCTACTCCAAATTGAGCAGGGTCAAATTTTTCCATTGCTTCACAGCCATTCCTTTTTGCTACAGTTCTACCTAGTTCAAAGTTTATCATTAGAGGTATTGGTTTATGACACTGGCAACACTCAAAACCTTTACTACTGAGCAGAAGCCAAATACAAGTATCAGAACCTTCTCCTGGTCTGCAAAGCACTTTCACTTCCTTTTTTGTCAGTAGAATGTCAGTATAGAAATCATTAATGGTAGCTTTCATATCTCATCTCTTTTCTTTTCCTTTTTTTAATGTTTGAGTTCAGCCATCTTTTCAGTTAAAGCCCACAATGCTCTGTTCAACCGAACATTTTCAGTAATAGCAGTAATAGGCCTAGCATTTTTCAAACCAATGATTCTTCCTGTTTCAGGATTCACCTTCTTTTGAAACCTGCCACCTTTCTCAACCAACTTTTCTTGAACAATGTTATAAGTGTTCCAAAGAGAATTCGTTCCCAAATGATTTGCTTGTTTGTCCAATGCATCTTCTGTACGAAGAGGGAGCATTAATCTTTCATAATTGAAATTTTTTGCTTGTTCCTCATCATACTTTACAGTTAAAGCCTGTTCTGCAAAGACAAGCTGTTCCGGTACAGAAAGTTCAATTTGCTTGAATTCATGTACCCTGTTCATGATTTTTGGAGTGTTCTCTGAAATTTCCCTTGCTGCTCGAATAACATATCTGTTTTGAAAACCTTGATGTCGAACTTTGATGGTTTCAAAAAGGGAGTCAGCGACAACTAAACCATTTAAACAAGCAAGTTTGAAGATCCCATACATAAACACAAAAGCCGCTGTTCCGTCATGTGCATTTGTAAGTACTATTTCAGGAAATAAGTCTCCAACATTCTGAACCTCAGTTCCAGAGTGTCTGAATCTGATTAAGTGTTTCTGAAATCCTAATCTGCTTTCATTCCTAACATGAACCTCATATGCTTTTACAGGCAGCCAATTTTCTTCTTTGAGAACATTAGCCACACGCATTGTAGGAATAAATTCATAATGCTCACCTACTCTGTTACTTGGATGTTCTGCCATTATTGAGGGCACTCTTGTCAAGTCAATCACATCCTGTTTATAGTTTACCGATTGTTTAAATTCATTGTTCATACTCTTTCTTCCTCCTTTTTTATTTGTCACTTGTTCAGGACTTAGGACCTGAACTGTGCATTAACAAGCCCAGTTTCCTGAGCTTGCCCTTCTGCTTTAAAGACAATCGTAAGGATTCACATATTCATCACTGATATATTTACAGGCTTTAGCATTGAATTTTTTCTTAATGTAATGCATAAAGCCTGTCCAATCAGCAAAGTGCCAGACTTCTGCATGGTATCGAATTTCATTCCCATCTAACTTTAAATTATCTTCAACATCATCCTCATCTCCAAAATCTAATATTCCAGCTAGTGCATTGTTATTATCTTCACCAATGAATTTACGGGATAAAGAATCTAGGTATTCTGACGTTAAAGGGAATTTCTGTGTGAATTCAGCCCAAAAATCTTCTCTTTTTTTACCCCTATTAGCCTGCCAATATTCATATGCTTTAGTTCCTTCTAAGAAGAATTCCTTAATTCCTGAGAACTTTTCCTCTGCTGTTTTTTCATCCTTAAAAAGTATCTTTGTATGGGAACTATATACAATGTTACCCTAAAGTTTATTGGCTTGTCCTACTTCAAATCCGCGTTGAAAAGCACAGATACAACATTTATGCCGACCGGCTCCGGCTTGCGAATCAGGGAGTTTATCAAAATCGAACTCATTAGCTTTAGAAACCGGACAATCAAACTCACTGCTTCTAATGCCTTTACTATATCCTTCCATATAAGCACACGTAGCGCATTTATGTCTTGTCCGGTCAGAGTGTTTTTGAGAATCATGAATGCTTCTTAAAATTTTATCACGATTAACATCTTTGGGATGGCCGGGGCATGTTTCAAATGTCTTAAATGTCATAATTCTCTCCTTTGTTTTTTTATGTTGTTGACATTACTACTTAAATGAAAGAAATGTCAAATAGAAAAAATATTTCAAAATAGTACTTGACAACCCTAATATGATCCATTATATTATAATCAAGAAAGGGGAGCACTACAATGGATACAAACTTTGCATCAATAGTAGAATTCATGAATCACTTTAGGGACGAAGAAACCTGCCATAAATTCTTTGAACAGATTCGTTTCAGGGACGGCGAATATTGCCCGCATTGTGGTTATAAGACTATTTACCGTTTCAAAGATGGTAAGCGTTATCGCTGTTCACGCTGTCACAAAGATTTTACTATTAAGACAGGAACGATATTTGGAGAGAGCAAAATCCCTTTACAGAAATGGTTCATTGCCATATATCTGCTCACCACTTGCCGTAAGGGAATTTCTTCCGTTCAACTTGCAAAACAAGTAGGTGTTACGCAAAAGACTGGATGGTTTATGGATCATCGAATTCGTAAGGCTTTGAAGCAAAACAACGGTCAATTATTCGGAATTGTCGAAGTAGATGAAACTTATGTTGGCGGTAAAGAAAAAAATAAACATGCCAAAAAGCGAATTGGTGGAACACAGGGGAGAAATACTAAAGGCAAAACGGCTGTTTTTGGAATGATTCAACGTAACGGAGAGGCTCGCGCACAGGTAGTTGATAATGTAAAAATGAGAACTATCGAAAAGCACATCATTGATAATATACAAATTGGCTCTAAACTTTACACGGATGATTTCCCCTCTTATGACAGGATAGGAAAATTATATTCTCATGAAAAAATTTCACATTCTCGCGGAGAATATGTAAAAGGCGATGGAATTCATTCAAACTGTGCTGAAAGTTTTTGGGCAATTTTCAAACGCGGTTACGTTGGAATTTACCATTTAATGAGTGAAAAACATCTTCAAAAATATGTCGATGAATTTACCTATAGATTTAATACGCGGAATGAAAAATTTAAAACCATTTTTCC
>Ga0265297_10005287_pt1 | contig 19866 bp, 18 predicted proteins | sample Munlanlwell13791_FD_192502 | JGI IMG/M metagenome (GOLD analysis project Ga0265297, IMG submission 192502) | Leachate microbial communities from a municipal landfill in Southern Ontario, Canada - Leachate well 137-91 | ecosystem: Engineered > Solid waste > Landfill > Unclassified | place...
TCATCGAATCAAATACAGGGTCTATGGCTACGACCTCGCCGTTAAATTTTTTATCCGGATACGCCGCTGCCGTAATGGTAACTTCTTGAGCAACCTTGACCCCTTCCAATTCATATTCATAAATAGTAGCGTATACCCATGACCGAGGAATGGCTAAAGAAGACAAAAGCAAAGACTTATCGCTCTCTTTTATGCTTGCCAATTCTTCGACCTGTCCCTGGCTTAAACCGCTCAATTTCAGTTTTAATTCCGCTGCATCAACTAAAGCCTCAGCCCTGGATATAATGCCTGCTTCTTTGGAATCTTGCACTTTTTCCAGGGTTTTAATCGCTTCAATATACTCTGTTTGGGCTTTATACAGATCAGGGTCAAACACCACCCTGCCTACAGTCCTGATTATTTTTTCAAGTGGCCTGGAGATAACCTTTTCGGTCTTGACGCCGATCAACTGCTGCTTTTCGGGGCTGATGTAAAAACCAGCCTCTTCCTTGGCTGCCCCCGCGGCAGCTTTTGCCTCTTCTCTTTTTACCAGTTTCATATTGCAAATCGGGCAATCTCCGGGCCTGTCAGAAGTGTAGGTGGGATGCATTGGGCAATAATATAGCTGATGCCCCTCGTGCTGTGCATAGACTTGACAGCTGCCGCTTGAGAATTGGTAGCCGATAATTAAAGAAAAGAGTATAAAAATTATGAACATTCTTCTTGTCATTTTTTCACCCCACTTAAGTTTATACCCACAGACCTTTCCAGGTCCGCCAAATTCATATTATATTCGACAAGCGCCCTATAATAATCCATCCTGGCCTCAACAAGCATCCTCTGGCTGTCTAAAAGCATCATGAAATCGCCTTTGCCCGAGGCATAGGCAGATAAAGAAGAATTGATGGAGCTTTCCAGGATCGGGATTAAGCTGGTCTTATAAAGCCTGATTTTATTCTTTGCGACTTCTATCTTCACGGCCAAATCCTTTACCTCTCTAAATGCCCTGTTTTCCATCACCTTATAAGCCGCTTCTGCCTCTTCTAAATTCGCGATCGCCTCTTTCACCTGGTAACGCTGTTTTGTCCAGAACCAAAGAGGTAAAGTAAAAGACAACATCAAATCCCACGGGCCTATTGTGCCTGTTGTGATACCGCGTTGCACGATCCCCGCCATCAAGTCCGGGAAAAAGCTTTTTTTTGCCAAATCCCTGGCATATTTGTTTTTTTCTATCGCATAAGAGAAGGTCAACAGCTCCGGCTGATTAAGAAGCGTTGCCTGATACAACGACCTGCTATCGCTATCGAACGATACGTCTTCATTCAATTCCGGGATCCCCAAATTTTCTTCCGGATCCTTATTTAGTAATGTATTAAGCCGCGTTTGCTTGGAAAGCCTTTCCTGCTCCAGATTCCTGATGGTATTGTTAAGGCGGGCTATCTCGGCGTCTATTTTATATATCTCTTCCTGGGACATATCCCCGAGCGAATACCTGGCTTCGGAGGCCCGCGCAATGTTTTCCAATAATAAAAGGCTTTGCCGAGCTAATTCTATTTCTTTATAATTCATAAACAAGTCAAAATAGCCGTTTTTGACCCGGTTTATGATTTCCAGTTCTTTATCCTTATATTGCAGCGCAAACATCTGGGATTCAACAAGCGCAATTTTGCCTTTAAGGGGCAGCTTGCCAAAAAAGGGAAAGAATTGGGCGATCGAAAGCATCCTGTCCTCAGAGGCTGTTTTCTGCAGCTGAAAAGGGCTGCCCGGGGTCTTTTCAAAGGTGAGCCCGAATACGGGGTCGTCCAAGGACTTGGCCTGGGGTATCCTCGCTTTAGAGGCCTCCCAGCGCTTTCTTGCCGCCAGGATCTCCGGATTATTTTTTTGCGCCTCTTCAACTAGGGCCTTCAAAGACAAAGAGTCCGCAGAATACGTGAACCCTATATTGAATAAAAATATCCAAACCAAGAATGCGGCTAATATTTTTCTAAACATGTCTTTTAATTATACCGAGGTTTTTCCAATAATGAACTGCGTATTTCTACTTTTCGTTGACATGTTTCTACTTAAACCGTCTTTCTAAACCTGGAAATAAGCTCTACTATTTCATCGACCTTCTTCTGCTTTTCCGCTTCGGATTTTCCCCTCAAGGCTTGCACCACGCAGCCGTCAATGTGTTTTTTGAAAATCTCGTCCTCTACTCTGTGAAGTGCGCCAATCACCGAGTGGATCTGGATGATAATGTCGATACAATACCTCTCTTCTTCTATCATCCTCTGCAGGCCACGGACCTGGCCTTCTATTTTTTTGAGGAACTCCAGCTGCTCTTTATGCGTTGTCCGCTGTTCCATTGTCTTCACCTCTCTCAAGCATAGTATAGCATACCCCCCTACCCTATGTCAAGGAAAAGAAGGGCTCTCTAACACTCTTCTTATCTGTTGATTTATGCAGCTTTTGTAATAAAATTAGGTAAGGAAAAATATTGGAATAAATCCAAAAATTGCAGTGTCTAATCTATGGATTCACACGCTGAAGATTACTTGCTGATAGACAGGTTCCTTGCCGGAGACGAGGAATGCTTCGGTACCCTGGTAAAGAAATACCAGAATTATGTAATAAATATAGTTTATTCTTTATCAAGCAACTTCCAGGCTGCCCCGGATATTGCCCAGGAAGTATTTATCAAAGTATACAAGAACCTACTTTATTTTAAAAAAGAGTCGGCTTTTTCAACCTGGCTTTACAGGATAACCATAAACACTACTTACAGTTTTATAAGGGCAAAAAGGGAACTTTTTGTAGCGGTGAATACGAGTGCAGAGCCGCTAAGGATAACGAAAGGTTCTTTGACGGAGCTGGAAGAAAAAGAAAGGCGGCAATTGGTCCAAGAGGCGATCGGGAGTCTTCCCTCCAAGTATCGAACCGTGCTGGTGCTAAAGGATATTGAAGGTCTCTCTTATATTGAGATCGCGCGCATACTCAAATGCCGCTTAGGGACTGTTGAATCCAGATTATCCAGGGCAAGGGAAGTCCTCAAGAGGGCCCTGTCATCAATTGCCGGGAAGGATGGCGAAATATGAATTGCCATAAAGTGAAAAAGCTGCTGCCCCGATACGTGGACAATGAACTGGCGGATGCGGAAACACTGAACAGGCTGGCTACCCATTTAAAAACATGCCTGTCTTGCAGCAGGGAACTGAACAGTATTATGGTATTAAAAAAGCTGGTTTCCGGACAGGAAAGGCTGCAAGCGCCTGATGATTTCCTAGCCCGGGTTAAGGACAGGTTGAAGCCAGAACCGCAGATCATCAGGCTGGAATGGGTGCCTGAGGCGGGGATTTTAGCCAAATGGCTGATACCTGTGCCGGTTACGGCATTTTTGGTGCTGGCTGTCGTATTATTCGGTTCTATAAAACGAGAAATGGCGGCAGAACAAAAATCCTATTTTGACCCCTTCAACACAGAAATGATCTTATCTCCAAGCATGTTATGAAAGGAGCAATTAAAATGAAAAAGGCTACGCTCTTTATTTTAAGTTTAAGCGCCGCCTGCCTGTTAGCCGGCATAGTAACAGGAGCGCTGTTAAATAAGTCATATACCAGAAAACATATGTCCCGGGTAATCAAGGCCTATTATTTGAACACGCCTACCCAAGAACGGCAAAAGGCTAATTTTGACGAGTTTATGAATATGCTGAAAACGAAACTCGGATTATCCCCTGAGCAGGCTAATGAAGTTGAAGAAATAATCAGGCAGGAAAAACCAGGAATGTTGTCCGCCATAGAAAAATTTAAAGATGAGACAACAGTAATACGGAAAAGGATCGCCACAGAAATTTATCCCAATCTTAATCAGCAGCAGCAGGAGAAATTCAAAAAGATACTCTCCGATACTAATTTAGAGCTTAACCTCCCCTCCCCTGTTTCTCCGTAACCCGCAGGCTTAAAACATAAAAAAAGTGGAATAAAACCGGTTTGTCCGTTGTCTTATCTATGGAAACACAAAAAACCGTTTTTCGTTGTTTGTTTTTTAAAAAAGGAGCCGAGGAATGGAAATAAATAGCCAGGAGAAGGAAAATTTTTTTACCCACTTCCTAAAAACATTGTTAAACGGTTTATGGCAACAACCGGCTCGCGAGAAATTAAAGGAGGTCACTATGAATAAGTCCTTCAGGCTCATCCTCTGCTTCGCAATTATCCCATTGGTATTGTGCTCTGTCTTTCCTCTGTCAAGCGCGCTGGCAACTTTGATTTTCAATGAAAAATATGTTTCGGGGAGAGGCGCTGAGAAAATCTTGATTTTATTGAATGAGAATTTCTACCCCGATATTGCCTCAAGAGACGAATGGCGCCAATATATTACCGACCTCGAATCAGAAAATTTCAATGTCTCAGTATTTACGATAAATATAACTATGCCGGATAATTCTGATCCAGCCGAGATAAGACGGTTCCTTGCGTCTATGCGCGGGTTAAAAGGCGCGATATTGATCGGGAAAATTCCGTCTGCTTGTTATGAAACAGAGCTCCATGGGCATCATATATTTCCTACAGACTTATTTTATGCTGATTTTAATGGGGCCTGGAATGATTCCGATGCAGATGGAATTTACGATAGCCACACTGGAGACATAGGCCCGGAGATCTGGGTCGGCCGGCTGCCGGTTAATAAACTGGGCGGTTATTCATGTCCCGCGAGATTAGTTGAATATCTGGCAAAAAATCATGCCTACCGCATCGGACAGCTCAGCGGCATTGATCATTCAAAGGCACTCTCTTTTCTTGACTGCGATGCGGCCCTTTCTATACCGGCGCCGATCTTCTTAGATGTCCTGCTTAATCTGTTTCACAATCTCTATGATAAGATACTCCTGGATATCCTTTATCCGGAAGTCATTCCGGTAAGTATTAACGCGGAAACAACGTTAGAAACATATAAACAAAAACTCAAAGAAAATTATGAGTGGGTTTTCCTTTCTGCGCACGGAGATGCAGATCGTCATATCATCGCCAATAACGGGGAAGGACAAGATCTATATTATGAAGGCGTAAGAAACCTAGAGCCTAAGCCGCTTTTTTACTATTTTACCGCTTGTTATGGCTCTAATTTTGAACATGATATGCCTGTAAATGCTGCTTATATTTTTCATGGAAACGGCCTAGCGGTGATCGGGTTTAGCGGCTTAGGCACTTATATAAATCCTGAAACCTTATATACAGACCTGGATAACCCAAGAAGAAATACGCTCGGTGACGCTTATAAGAACTGGCATCGCAATCTCAAGAATTATTTTTTGCCCTTGTGGCCGGCGGATTGGATAGATGAGCATTATAACGGACTAACTTTTCTGGGAGATCCGACTTTGACTTTAGACCCGCCTATTCCGATGATACAGGCGTATAGCCAGGAACGCATATTTAAAGGTCAGAGCGTGTCTTTTCAAGGCCTGGGCGGTATCCGGGAAGGCGATATTACCGGTTATTCTTGGCGTTCTGACTTAGACGGTTTCCTGAGCGATGCGAGCAGCTTCACTACTGATCTGCTTTCTACGGGAGGCGCTTCCGGCAGTAATTACAACAATGTTCGCTTTAAAGTAAGGGACGATAAGGGCCGCTGGTCATCAGAGGCCGAGGCCAAAATTAAAGTTTTACTTCCTCAGCTCGGAGGGACGGTATCGACTCCCTCTGGCCAGCGCTTAGCTAACATTGAACTAATTATTAGCCCTTTGGGAATACATGCTTTCACCAATCAATACGGCGTGTTCCAGGTAGAAATGCCGGGCATCGGAACTTATGGCATTACTCCGGTAACGCAAGGATATACCTTCTCACCGACTTCTCAGTTAATAGAAGTAAATGGCGATAACACCGGCACAGACTTTACTGTAACAAACATGGGCGGCACTGTTTCAGGGCGAGTTACTGACCAGTCTGGAAACGGCGTATCTGAAACTGACTTAAACTTCTATAAACCAGGCGGTACAGTTTTATGCATCACAACCAATAACAGCGGAGAATATTCCATAAGCAGCCTTACAACCGGCACCTATACGGTAAGCGCCGTAAAAACAGGTTATGTGTTTGAGCCGGGGTCAAGAACAATAATTCTTGGCGCAGACGCGGTTAGCGGAGTAAACTTTCAGGCGTCTCCGGAACCCACCTATCAAGTCACCGGCAAGGTTTCAATAACAGAGTCGGCTGGCTTAGCCGGTGTAACCATAGCCGCGCACGGGCCATCTGGCACGGTAACCGCGCAAACAGATGCAAACGGAAATTATGTCTTAAGCGGTTTAAGAAAGGCGAAATATGCGCTTACTGCTTCAAAAATGTCTTATAAATTTGTCGATGCGACAGTTTCAGACGTGGCGGTTCCGAATACCATTAACTTCTCCGTGATTACCTCCACTGTCTCCGGCTCCCTGGAAACACCCTCGGGCAAGATGCTCTTTGGGTTTGTTAAATTTACGGGGAAAAATATTGATTACACCCGCACTGAGCAGACTATTGTGTCTGGCGGCCACTACCAGTATTCCGCGGCTAATCTTCCGGTTGGAGAATATACGGTGAACGCACAGGCCGCGGGATACACATTCCAACGCCCTTCTGTGGACATTGACCTGCGCGACCCCATGAACTGTTCTTTTCTCACCTATCCCGGCCACTCCGTTTCCGGCATGGTCGTTAATGCCGATTCGGGCGGCATGGAAGGCGTGAGGGTGATATTCTCAGGCGTAAATGAAACGGCGGTTACTACAGGCACCGGTTATTTTTCAATCAGGGATCTACCCAATGCAACATATACAATCAGGCCTTTCAGGCCGGGCTATAAATTTGAGCCCGCCAGCCTGCAAGTGGGCTTGAACGGACAAGACGTGTCGGGCATTACATTTACAGGCGTGACCTTCTCAATTACAGGAAGCGTAAAAACCGTCCACGGGATACCCGTCAGCGATGTTACTATTGATATTGCCGGTCCTTCAACACATACTACAACACAGACTAACGGCTTCGGCGTGTACAAAAAAATGGACCTGCGCTATGGCGTTTATACCATAACTCCTTCAAAAACAGGTTACACCTTCGATCCGCCGTCCCGCGCCATAACTATCAGCGCAGGCAATGCCACTGACATTAATTTTACCATGCGTACTGGAACGATTTCCGGGATACTTAAGAAATCAAACGGCCTGCCTGTTGCAGGCGCAACAGTAACATTCTCCGGCGTTCCAACTACGGCAAATACCGACCATCGCGGATGGTATATGATGACCGACCTGTTGAACGGCAATTATACTGTAACACCTTCCGATACCCAGGGCTATCTGTTCTCACCAGCTGTCCAGAATGTCACCATCAATAACGCGGCTAACCTGGCTGAAGTTAATTTTGCTGTGAATGTCGGCGCGGTCTCAGGGACCGCAATGAATATGTCGGGGACAGCTCTTCCGGGAGTGAATGTCGAGATCTCCGGAGTGGGCAGTATATTGACGGACGCACAGGGCAATTTCCGGAAAGAAGGACTGGCTGACGGAACGTATACCATTACCGCCTCCAAGGCCGGATATAACTTTAATCCTCAAACGATAGTGATTGCCAACGGTAACCGCCTTGAACGCGTTAATTTTGTCGAGCAGATAAACAGCACTCCCGTCAGGAGTTACCTGGATTCCCTCAGGAGCACTGTTGCCGCAGGTTATCAAGCGCGTATTGAACCGGCTCAAACCGAGGGAAGATTCTGGATTACGATCAGTGCTGCTACGCCTGTCCAGGGCAGGCTTGAATCCGCCAGGTACCAGATCAGCGCGCCCAGAGGCGAAGTAGAAATCGACGAAAACAGTATTTCATTACGTTTCTTCAATCTGCCGGTTCAACCGGATATAAAAACGATTTTCAGCGGTATAAACTCGATTGCTAAGTCCCTGCAGGTGCAGCTTGATCCCTTCTGCCTTATGACTTTCGTAACTGTAACTGGAGTTAACGCAAACAGCGTAGGTGGGCAGGTCATTGATTTTGATTATTCCGGATATCTATACACAAGATTCTCAATAAACTATCAAAATACCCCCGGTAACCCTGCTTCGTCTCTACAAAGGACAGGCTGGCTGCATTTCCCGAATAACCAAGCCAATGTACCGGGCAGGGCCGCAGTCTTGAATTTCCACGGCGGCCTCAGTAATGCTGCTTATCAGATGCTCCGTACCGAAATGAACAGGTCCTGCGACCAGAACGGCTATATAGCGGTTTATCCCGATGCTGTGTTGAACGCATGGAGCACCCCCATCTTAGAAACAGCTGCGGGGAGGCTCGGCATAAACGACACGGCGTTCATAAACGCGCTCCTGGATTGGCTGCTGCCTACCTACGGCATAGACAGGAAAAAGGTTTTTGCCACAGGCATATCTAACGGCGGGCAGATGGTCTACGCCTTAGCTACACCGGCGCAACCCCTTCAGACTTCTTTCAAATATGTATTTTCCGCTATCGGAGTCGTGGCAAGCGGTATTGTCTCAGAAGACAACTTTCAGCCGGCATCCCCCATGCCTGCAATGATAATACACGGGACCGAAGACCAATATATTCCTTACGCGGGTGGACCCGGCACAGCTGGCTTGAATGCAGGGGCAATAAATTATCTGGGAGTAGATACCGGTTTACTGCCGCATATACTCAGGCATTACCACAACGGCGATTCTTCAGGCGTCCTGCCTCAAGCCTATACGCCTTATCCCGGATATACTGCTGATGCAAATGTAATCCCGCTAAGCTGGGGCAATGCTTCAAAGCAGGTGGTGCGCATTAAAATACACGGTGCAGGACACACATGGCCCGGAGGCACATTCCCTGCTTCTTTAGGCCAGACAAATATGGCCGTCATTGCCAATGCGGCGCTTTGGAATTTCTTTGCGAATCATCCTTTGCCTGGAGCGCAAGCTGCGCTTGAGACACCCGCATACATCAATGCAACCCTTGCGGCCCAACTTTTTAGAGGAACAGACCCGGTGACCGGTAAAAAATTGTTTGCGTTGACATATAACGTCAACGGCTCAAGACAGGAAATAACTGTGCCTCTGGAGGAAGGCCAAAATACCGTAGAGAAAAACTTTCCCGACGTAAACGGTGGTACCGTCACAGTCATATCAAATATTACTTTAAAGACTATCCCTTCCGCCCCTTCGAACCTGTCCGCACAAGGCATCTCCCCCTACCAGATCAACCTTGTATGGGCGGACAATTCCGAGGATGAAACCGGATTCAGGATCCAACGCAGCTCCGATAGCGCCTTCTCTTCATTTACAACTCTTCTTGCCCCGGCAGGCGCAACAAGTTTCACAAATACCGGCTTGACCCCGGGCACAAGATATTATTACCGAGTGTTCGCATATAGCCAATTCGGCCCCTCTGAGCATTCTAATATCGTCAACGCCGCAACCCAAAATATCCCCACCGCGGCAATCTTAGGCTGCGTAACAACAATCGCGGGTATTGCGGTCGGTGACGTGACAATAAATTTCAGCGGGCCCGGCAATCCCGGCACGGCTCAGACCGACACTCTCGGCCGTTATGAAAAACCCGGGCTGGTCACCGGTACATATACGGTTACTCCTTCAAAACCGGGCTATACTTTCACCCCGGCGTCATTATCCGTGAACTTGACCGGCTCCAACAGAACTAATGTGAATTTTATAATGAAAACAGGCTCTCTATCCGGATTTATTAAAACATCTTCAAATTTACCCGCCATCGGGATAGGAGTCACCATAAGCCCGCAAGGAGGCACTGTTACTACTGATGCGAGAGGTTATTACTCAAAAACCGGCCTCTTTAACGGCAGCTACACAGTTACTCCCTTTGTTTCATCTGGGAACTGCATTCCTGCCTCAAAGAATGTTACCATAGACTCTGCTTGCGCGATAGGAGATGTGCATTTTACCATTCCCGTGGGGAAAATCTCGGGAGTTGTCACAACTGGCTCAGGCACAGCCATACCTGGCGTAACAATGTCTTTTGCGGGTGCTGCAGGTTATGTAGTGACAGATGCCCGGGGCTACTTCGAGAAGGCAGGGTTGGCAGATTGGACCTATACCGTATATGCTTCAAAGGCAGGGTTGGCGTTTAATACCCAGACCGTTGCCATCTCTCGCGGTGAAGCAAAGACAGTCAACTTCATTCCCGCGCAAGGAGGGATATCGGGAACTATCCGGCACAATAACGTAGGCCTTGCGGGAGTCAAAGTCATCCTCACCCCGACCCAAGGAGGCGCAAGCACGGTTTGTTTTACCAATCTCTCCGGTAATTACGGCAAGGAGGGACTTGCTAATAGCGCATATTACGCAATCCCTTCCAGAGACGGCTATACCTTTACGCCTGCATTGCGCATTGTAATAGTTAATGGCGGGGACACAACCGGTTTAGTCAATTTTACGGCGACGAGGCGTTAAGCCGGCGGCTGCGATCAATTCCGCCTCAACGCTCTTTTTGACCCGATAATCTTCCTGAAAGATTCCTCTATTCTACTGTCGCTGATCTCTCCGCTATTGACTGCCCGTTTTATTGCCTTGATTACTCTCCGGGGCAAATCATTATACTTGCGATTGTCAAGATGATAGACAAAAAGCAGGATATCGTTCCCTGCACTAACGGCCTTTACGGCGCTTTCTTCAAGCGAAAATTGATTGGTTATCGCCGGCATAAGCAGATCGTCGGTGATAACCAAGCCCCTAAAGCCCATTTCCCCCTTCAGCATCTTTTCAATATGGATAGCCGATAAAGAAGCCGGATTTGCTGCATCTACTTTTGAGTTAATGATATGGGCACTCATGACCATGTCGGCCATGCCTTCTTTAATCAGCTCGGAAAACGGATATAATTCAATGTCATCGAACACCTTTGTTACATCGACGCCTCTTTTGTGAGGATCGCTCTTTGCGCTGCCCATACCGGGATAATGCTTGATCGCGGTCAAAATATTGTTTTTCCTGTGGGCGGCGATAAATTCCCTGGCGAATCTGATTACTGTTCCCGGGTCTGAGGAAAATGCCCTTCTCCTGTCCCTGAAGGTCAATTCAGGGCTTAGATCCAGATCAACCACCGGGGCGAGATTTAAGTTTATGCCTGTTTCTTGCAGCATTTTTGCCATCCTTAAATAAATCGTATATGCCTCTTCGGGGGTTTTCGTCGAAGCTACCTCCCCGCAGGAAGGAAAATGCTCAAAGCCGTTGTTTGCGCCGAGCCTCCCGACCGAACCCCCTTCCTGGTCTATGGCGATAAATAAGGGTTGCTCTGCCCTGATACCGGTGATTTTTTTTATCAAGCCCGATACCTGCGCAGGATTAACCAGGTTTTCCGAAAGCAATATCACCCCGGTGATCTGCCCGGATTTAATCTGTTGCCTCAAAGGCGATTTTTCGCCGTCTAGATCTGATTCGTTAAATCCCACCAGGATCATCTGTCCGATTTTTCTCTCTAAATTCTTTTCTCCGGAAAATGCCGGCAGGCAAGGAAAAATTTTGATAGAAACCTTGATAATTATGAGGGCGACAAAGAAAATAATGACAAAATAAACGATTTTTTTAGCGGGGATCCTTTTCTTGTAATCCATATGATCAATACTATCTTAAACAAAAACCCTCTGCAACATATTTTCTGCAAAGGGCTAAAAAATAAGACTCCCCATTATTATCAAGGCTGCCTCTTGTCGGCTTCCTGAACAGCCTCCTGAGGATTGATCACCCCGGCCGAAATCACCAGCTGAAGCGCGTCTTTAATGGACATATCGAGCATGATCACTTCTTCGCGCGGCAGATGGAGTAGAAAACCCGAGGTAGGTGTCGGGACGAGAGGAATATACACATTGAGGAGATCACGTCCCGTTTTCTGCTCCGCCTCTTTAAAACCTTCATTGGTAACAAAGCCTACCGACCAGCACCCCTTATGGGGAAATTCTATCAAAACGACTTTTTTGTATTTACCATACTTATCGGAAAATAGAAATTCGGTGATCGTCTTAAAAGAAAAATAGATCGACCGCAAAAGTGGGAATTTGTTGATAAGGCCGTCCAACGACCTAGCAAAGACCCTGCCCAAGAAATGGGTACTCAAAAAACCCGCAAACAGCAGAATTATGATAAATAGAATCAGGCCCGCCCCCGGAACGTAGAAACCGAATTTTTGTTCGAAATAAACGCTTACCAGCGGCCCCAGGACACCGTCGAAAAACTTAAAAAGCAGCACGAGTATATAGGCGGTAAAAAATATGGGCAGTATGATTAAAAGACCGGAAAAGAAATAGCGCCGCAGCCTCTTTAGCATGCGCCCTCCCTTGGATTATCCATTAAGAGCCCTTATGCGGATGGAAACCCACCCTTATTTCCGGCAAGGGAAGGCCGGATTCTTTAAATTTTTTTATCAAGCTCTCCCTCACCTCGCACCTCAAGTCCCAGGTCTTCCCCGGATTCGGGCCCTTGACCAGTATTCGCAATACCATTGCGCGCTCCGTAAAATCAACCACCTGGACAGCGCACATGCGCTCGCTTGTCGTATTTGAGCTTGAGGCGACGATATCCTTTACCCAGATTCTCACCCTATCCACATCGCAGGCGTAATCCGCATAGAACATGACAGTCCCGATCAGGGTCGAGTCTTTGATCGTCCAGTTTTCAATAACTTCGCTCGCCATCACACTGTTAGGCACGATGATCCTTCTATTATCCCACGTAAGAATGGTGCTGTGCATGAGAGAAATTTCTTCGATCACCCCGAATTCATTTTTAAAGATCACGGCGTCGCGCAGCCTTACCGGCTGGGAAAATGATATGGAGATCCCGGCGATAATATTGGAGAGCGTATTCTGTGCCGCAAGGCCTAATACTACGCTGGCTAATCCGGCCGAAGCCAGAAGCCCTACTCCGATACTGCGGACGGCTTCAAATTGCAGCAGGATCAACATCAATGCAAAGGAATATATACCTACGATAATGATGCGCCTGGTAATATCGAACCGCGTCTCAAGAGATGATATTTCCCCTAATGGGTCTTTGAGTTTCTTGGCGGCAAGCCTCTGCCCCCGCTTAAGCGTATTGCTGAAGATCTTAACGGCAAGCTGGGCAAGGAGGAATATCACCGCTATTGAGATGATCTTAGAAATCAGCGTGCTGTTTATGCTACTGCCGAATTTTTCCCACAAACTTGAGCTCATTTCTGTTCTCCCAGAGGAAATATTTCTTTTAATCCTTCTTTTGTTTTTTCAAGAGCTTCCTGCTTTGACTTTTCTACTGCCTCCTGCGCCGCGGCACCCGCATCTCCGATAGCCTTCCTGGCTGCCCCGGAAACATCAAAATTAGCCAAATTTTCAATACCTATCCGGGAAAGGACCTTATGCAGGATCTCTGCCGCTACTTTGGAAGGATTGGTTACGTCGTGAAAGGTTTCCTTAATTTTAAGGTTAAATTCCCCGGATTTAGCTCCTACAAAGGGAGTATACCCTTTATAGGCTACCTTGTCTATCTTTATCATGAGCGTATCAATTTTAACTTCCGGAGGCTTCCCGGCGCCTCCTTTTGGCACAAGAAGTGCCAGAGAGTTAACGTTCAACTTGCCCTGTTCGTTTAAAATTACATCCAGTTCCTCTATCTCCAACTCTAACTTCCTAAGATGCACCTTTTTCTTAAAGAATGCGGGCAGGTCAAAATCCACATAAACCCTGGGGATGTCCGCCAGCAACCGGTCTTTGAAACCGGAGGGGTTATAAATCTTAAGTCCTGAAATTGATACATCCGGTAACCCGATATTCAGGCTCTTGATATTGACTCCCAGGCCACAGGTCTTTTTAATCCCATTGACAATGATGAACCTGGCCAGGACGTTCCGGTTAAAGACCACGACCGCCAGTCCTAAAATAAAAACAAGCAAAAATGTGATGATGATTTTTTTCATATTCCCTCCTTTTTGGCCCACACTCTTTCAGGAATATTGTAGGATGCTTTTGCCGATTTAGGTATTGTATTATTATACTTTTTTATGACTTTTTTCCACATTGGCCTTGGGCCTTTGTTCTCGCTGGATATAAAAAATGGCCGACGGCGTTTATACCGTCGGCCTGAAAAAGCTGCCCAATGTTGTCTTCCGCCGCACCGCAGAACCCCAAGTGGTTCAATTGGTTGTGAAGATGGATATCCGGAGAAGCAAGCGGATTTTGCTTAGTTTAGTAGATCCTCTGCCGCCGGTACCCGTCCGCAAGCCCCGAATCTACCCAAACACCATAGTAGAGGCCCTAAAGATTAAGGCCTTCATTAACAGCGGCCAGACCAAAATAACCTGGGCAAAAACCTGTAGAGAACTAAATATATCAGAGTCTAAATTAGCCCACTTGTTGAAAATAGTCAACAAGCTACCTCCGGAATTTGTTGAAAATATGAAGCAATGCGGCAATCAAGAGACATTAAGAATCTTCACCGGCAGACGCCTTTTGAACATTTCCCGCCTAAAAACCATTCAAGAACGCCGGGATATGATAAACCAGCTATTATTGCCTAGGTAAAATTGTATTCCTACCTATTCCTAAGAACTCTTCGGCCAACTTTATAAGTTTTTCGCAGCCTGCTTGGGACCAACGGTTATAATAATCAGCCTCTTCCCTTAAAGTTTTGGCCTGCTGGAAACCTTCAAGGATATATACCGGGATAACCTTCGTCTCAACGTACAAAGTCTTAATGGCAGCGACAAGGCAATAATGGCTGTGTTCCCGCAGGCTTTTGGCGTATAACAAGGCCCTTGCGCTGTGAAACATCGAATAATAGGTCTGAATAGTTGCCCATTTATAGTCGGTTTCGCTGTAGGTTTTATGCGCCCGACTTAAGTCTGCTTCTGCTGCTTCTATTTCCTTTGCTGCCAACGCAGGCCCGCGTGAAAACGGCTTAATCTTGCCTCTCTTTAGGCAATCATCATATTCTATGGTCATCCCTTCTCCTCCCAGAGCACTATGCCACGTTCTACTTCCTGCATGAAGACTTTTTCGCTTTCTTTAAAGCTGGCCATTTCAGTTGCAGTCTTAATTACAGTCTGGAGTTTTTGCTTAGTTTTAAGGGAAGAAAGGGCGTCTTTTGTTGCCTCTGGATCCTTTGAGAGTATAAAAAGGTCTATGTCGCTGGCAGGATCATTCTCACCGCGGCTATAGCTGCCGTAAAGCACAATCTTACGCGAGAAAGGTTTAAGCTTGGCTACGATAGGGCGTAAGGAAAACACATTCTTCAATATCTTAAACTGCTTTATAGCTGCGTCATCATAGACAATGCGGTAAAAGATAACCTTGCCTCTTCTCTCTTGCGAAACCAGACCCTGCCGCATAAGCTCTTTTAAAGCGAAATACACCCCTGCTCTGCTGGCAAGGGTAGTCTTCTGAATTTCGCTGGCTAAGAATTCCTTACTCGGGTCCTGGGCAAGATACGAAAGCACCTTAAGGGAATTAGTCGCGCCGAATATATCTATTACCTTATTATTTCTTTTCCCCATCTTCTCTCCTGTCTAATGTATTAGACAATTGTTTATTATATTAGACAATTAGATAAAGTCAACACAATTTTGATTTGTTTCACCGGCAGAGAACTTTTAAATATTCACACCTAAAACCCATCCAAGAACGCCGGGAGATAATTGAATACCTATTGCCAAAAGCATAAACCAGCATTTCGGTAATTCTTGTCTATGCATGCGCTATGCCGTTATCTCCTTTGAGGTTTCTTGTTTCAGATAAAAGAAAGCCGCTAAGGCCAGGCACTCCACAAAAATAACTGCCGTGATAACGAATGCTATCGAACGATCATACAAAAATCCCAATAAGACACTCCCCAAAAAAACTGCCAGACCATATGTGGTGTTAAAAATGCCGTAACCTGTTCCTCGCTTGTTTAGAGAGGTAATATCTGCAATCGCCGAGCGCATAATTGTCTCGTGAACGCCCATTACTATCCCCCAACAAAGCACTCCGATAATAACAAGGATATGGCGTTGGGAGAATACGAATAGCGACATCAAAAGCGTCATAATTGGAATGATAACCAATAAATCTAATCCAGCATTGTGGTTATTCTTGCGGGTTTTCATTACATCGTATAGTTTACCGACCGATAAAGCAGCTACGGCATCAATGCCCATCGCTATTGAATAATACAAAGGAATCTGCGCGTCAGGGAGAATATTAGAAGACTTAAAATGAAAAGCAAGCAGTAAAAAAGAGCAGAAACCCAACGTCGTAACAAAAGTAAACAGCGTATACAGCCAAAAAACTTTGGAGAGTCTATCTAGAATTTTTGCTTTTTTCCCCGCGGCCTCCAAAGCAGCTGGATGAGGGACCTCCCGGTAAGAAACAAACAGGCAAAACATGACCAGTAAAAAAGGAATCCAAAGAAAGGCATACCCTTTCTGATAAGCGACAATTCCTATCTGCTCTTTGCCTATCAGCATAAAAAAGACCGTAAAAATCAAAGGCCCGGCAACCGCGCCAATCTGATCCATCGCTTCATGCAGGCCAAACCCAAATCCGGTGCCAACCTGTGAGCTTGCCTGCGAAAGTATGGTATCCCTTGCGGGGCTGCGGATGGCCTTGCCTATTCTTTCTAAAATTATAAACAGCGCAGCAATCTGCCATATGCCAGCCAGAGAAAGCAACGGCACACTCACCAACAAACCATATCCAACAATAGTCAGAAGCCAGTACGATTTTGTCTTGTCCGAAACATACCCTGAAAGTAAACGCAAGGTATATCCCAGAAACTCTCCTATCCCGGTTATCACCCCTAGGGTAACAGCGTTTACCGCAAGCAGTTTTAGATAAGGACCGTTGACGCTACGCGCCCCCTCATAAGCAATATCACCAAAAAGGCTGACCAAACCAAAAAGAATAATAATATTTAAGGCTCTCCTTCTTGCTGCGGTTGGAGAATTAAAAGTCATAAGTGCCATTGAACTATTTATTGTCTTTTTTCGTTGAAGAGTCATCCTTTTTGTCTGCTAAATTACTTTTGATAATTAACCAAATAATCCATACTACTGCTCCTCCTAGCAATACATATACAGGCCAATCCTGATATAAATTACCAGTCATGCTAAACACCCCTCCCATTCCTTGTTACGCCGTCCGTTGAATTAAAAAAATTATATGGGCGGCTATTATATCTGCGTCAATCGACCAAGGGCCAGCACCAATAATAAGAAAAATACTTAGACTAATTCAGCCAAGAAGCCCTGCGCTGATAAATAAGATTGATTGCCCCTAAAAGAATTATTACGCTTCCCACAACCACAAGCATGATGAAAGGACCGTATTTTGCGCTTAAGATGCTGCTAATAAACATAAATATAAGAAACCCGAGATGCATTACCATCTCAAGGGAACTGAAAACTTTGCCCATCATTTCATTGCTGCTGACATTATGTATAATGGTATTACAGGCAGATAGAATCGGCGAAACAAATATGCCGAAGATAAAAGATAAAAATGCCGCCATATAGAATTTAGGGTAATTCTTTAGCGTTACGGCAAATACAATCAACACCATACCGCTTAAAATTAAGGCGGAAAATATCGCCTTATATTCGGAAACCCGGCTGCCAAACTTGCCGTAAAGCATAGAGCCCGCAAAAAGCCCGGCACCCAAAAACATAATTAATAACCCTACGTCTTTGGTCGCGGATTGTAAAACCTGCTGCACAAAGATAATCAAAACCACATACACCGAACCCAGGGCAGAGAATACCAGAAACATCACTGCGGCGATGAAACGAATATTTTTATGGCGTAAAAAGTAAATTATACCTTCCTTGATCTCAAGCCAAATAGACTTTCTGATCTTCTGCACGATATCCCGGCTTACTAAAATTACATCTTTAAACGCCGGATGTTTTAAGGAAACAGCAGTTTTGCTGGAAATAAAAAATATAAATGTGCCAGAAATTAAAGAACTTAAAGAATCCATGTAAAAACCTTTTTTGGGGCCAGCCACCTCTACCAAGATACCGCTGATACCAAAACCGGCGATAGTGGCGATCATACCGGTAATATTCACTAAGGAATTTGCCATCAGCAAATTCCTGGGCTCAACTAACTCAGGGATAATCGCCAGTTTTGCCGGCACAAAAAACCTGCCGATACAGAATGATATAAAAACGATGATATAAATAGGAATCATATTTTTGGTATAAAATAGAAAGGAAGGTATAGTGAAAATTAAAATCATTTGCAGGAATTCGCATGCATACATGGTTTTACGCCTATCCCATCTATCTACATAAACACCGGCAATCGGACCGATTAAAAATACAGGGATTATTGTAAATGACAGTATCTTGGCGATTTCATAAGCTGAACCCGACGCCCTTGAATAAACAAAGGCAATCAAGGCCATCTGTGAAAGCCTGTCCCCAAGTTGCGAGATGATCTGCCCCAGCCAGAGGCAGAAAAAATTACGGGATTTTAAAACCTCAGAGAATTTCGACATCTACTCTTGATCCCTTTTAAGCTATGCTACGGTTTGCTGAAAAATAGAAAGATCTGCCATATTTGCAAGCACCAGCAAAACATCTCTACCTTCTATAACAACGGTATTGCCTGACGGTATCATAAACTTGCCTTCACGAGAAATAAGCACAATAAGAAATTTTTTAGGTAACTCTTAGGCATATGCGAATCTCCTAACACAAATGATTTAACATTATTACACTTTAGATAATACCAAGAATTTTTCTTATTAGCAATCAAGATTAATGCGCCGGATTATAGTTAGGTTAGTTTTTTAGCGAGCTTCTGAATACTGCTATCGGGGTGCTTGAGGAGTTTTTCTCTGTCGTAGGTAATAAAATCTGGGTGGAGCGATATCCGGTACTGCTTTGAGCCGTTGTTCTCTATAAACTTCTGGCCGTCCTTATCTAATAGACTTCCTTGCAAAGCCGTCCTAAGATTGCTGTAAATCTGGAATTTTTCGACATCCATAATGATATTGTCTGAACCCAGGCTATGCCTATGAACCCAACCCTCCTTTTTCTTTTTTAATTCTAGCACAAGGCGCAGGAATAATTTAAACATAGAGTCTCCGAGTTTTATTTTGTGGTTGTTTACTTCAATTTCATTACTCCGTTTCATTGGAATCGTGCCGGGTATATATATTTTATCATAGCATTTGTATTCAAAATATTTATAGTCCTTATTTTGCCTTTCGGTAAGCTCTCTAATAACAAGATCTGCGCCGATATCCGGCTTCAACATGCCGGAAATAATCTCCCCGAGTAATTTACAAATTCGGCTGTCAAATGTTCTATGAAAAATACTGCTCCGTTTCAAATGTTTTGTTAAAATACCGGATTCGCTATTTGATACAGGCGTAAAAATAATGAGAATGCTGTTATCATTACAAATATATTTTAAAGTAGAGAGCTTTAGAAGCTTCCCATTCCCAATATTAAGGATAAAAACCAACCCTATGCGCTTTCCGCTGCGGGTTTGATTTGCTATATAAAAATACCCTTTCCGCATTCTTTCACTTTATTGCGCGCCTGTTTTAACTTAATTCGTCTATCCATTTTTCTAAAGCCTCGGGGTCCCAAGCCAAGCGTTGCGTCGACCTGCATTCCAAAGCCTTAGGAGCTGTCGCTTTTTCGCAGCCTTCAAGAAACATACCACGAATATTCATCCACGCTTTACCAGGCAAAAGCGCATCTTTCATCTTATAAAAATTGTTGACTTCCCATTCAACCCATGCGTCTTTATAGGTTTCATTCCCCATTAAAACTACCAGCTTAGAACACTGCTCGAATTTCTTGATAATTTCTTCGCGCATTGGTTTTGAACGGCCTTCGTTTATCTGGCATATAATTAATTTTTCGCTGCCGTCCGGCGATACTT
>Ga0265297_10005288_pt1 | contig 19861 bp, 15 predicted proteins | sample Munlanlwell13791_FD_192502 | JGI IMG/M metagenome (GOLD analysis project Ga0265297, IMG submission 192502) | Leachate microbial communities from a municipal landfill in Southern Ontario, Canada - Leachate well 137-91 | ecosystem: Engineered > Solid waste > Landfill > Unclassified | place...
GCGTTTCAATCATTTCTAACGGCAATATTGCCACATCATCTATCAAGTTCCGAAAACGCTGACTTCTCAATCAGTTGAGAAAAATCGAGTTGTCGGACGGGATTCAATATTGATCATCCCGAAAATAGGACAATACAAGTGGATTCAACCTCCACTTTATAATAAAAGGAAATTATACAATGAAATACCCATGAGAGAATATTCACACCAACCGAAAATGATTACGTGGGTATTCCATCAGACAATTAAAAAACAAATTATTAACTGATGAAAAAAATTGCCATCGTCTACAGTTTTAATTCAACCAAATCAGCAAAAATTGCTTCGAAAATTGCTGAAAACATTAAAAATCACAAAGTTGAAGAATTGAATGTAGAGAGTTGTAAAGGAGAAGAGTTCCTTTTGTATGACACGTATATTCTAAGTGTCCCAACATGGTTTGATGGTGAGCTGCCAAATTATTGGGATGAAATATTACCGGCATTGAGCACATTGTCGTTAAAAGGCAAAAAAATTGCTGTTTTTGGCCTTGGGGACCAAAAGAATTATCCTGAAAATTTCTGCGATGCAGTGGGTATTTTGGCTGATTTCTTTGAGAATTTGGGCGCCACAATCATCGGATACACCTCTCCTGAAGGATATAAATTTGAATCATCCAAAGCATTGAAAAACAATGTTTTAAGAGGATTGTTGCTTGATCAGGAGAATCAATCCAAACTTTCTGATGAACGTATTTTAAAGTGGACCAGGCAACTGGAAAATGAGATCAACTAAATCTTCGGCGATATTTCCTACCTTTGTGGCGAAGAAGCAATAAAAATTTGACCTGTTTTCATGCTTAAATCACTCAAGGTAATCCTGTTGGTTCTTTTATTGGTAATCGGTTATGTGCTGGTAAACGAGAACTCATCGATCAATTACATTTATCCTGAATACAAAGTTAAATCCTATGAGATTGAGGTTACCAACAGCAAATCAATCCTGGGTCAGGATCCAATCTCGCTAATTCCTGTAAAATACCTCGGAACGCTTGATTTTGATACCATACCGGAGGTTGTCCGCAAGGAGGTTTTCATCAATTATATGCTTCCGGCCATTGTGATCGAGCGGGATAGACTACTGGACCTTCTGAGACATGTCGAATTCATTGAAAACAGGATGGTCAATAAGCTACCACTTCGTCACGATGATCTCGTGTTCTTCAAGGAGATGATGGAGAAATACGATGCTGCCTCGATCAAAGATTTAAAGATGCGCCTCTATCCTCAGCCCGTCAGCCTGATATTGGCACAGGCAGTGCTTGAATCCGGCTGGGGCACCTCAAATGTCTTTTCGAGGGCCCACAATCCATTTGGGATCATGTCCTTTGCAACAGATGAACCCCGGATGAGGTTTGTCAATCCCGAGTTGAAAACGGAGGTGTTTGTTCGTAGCTATGTAGATGTATTCCAATCTGTTGAACACTATTTTTTCTTTACGGCAAAATTATCATCGTATGAAAAATTCAGAAAAAAACGGTGGGAGAGGGGTACTTCTTTCGATTTGGTAAAACTGATGAAAAGCTACCATAAAAGCAACGAATATCCAGACCTCATTGGATCAATTATCCGAACAAATGATTTCGAGAAATATGACAATATCTCTATAAATAAAGACTATTTTGGATACAAGAAAAACTATCTGCAGTTAATCAGAAGTTATTTCGAAGATTATTTTTAACATAATTATACCAACAATTTTTACTTTTAAGATAAGGTAAAATATTAAAATACTGAAAGTTAAATGAAACATCACATGAAATCAAAGAAAAAAATTGCCATTGTTGCGCACGACAACCGAAAACAGGATATGGTTGAATGGGTTAGTTACAACTGGAAAGAATTGGCGCAACACAGCATGATCTGCACAGGTACAACCGGAAGGCTCGTGGATGAAACAATTCGTCATAAATGCAAGGAAAATGATGCTGTGCCACCTGAAATATTGAGACTAAAATCCGGACCGCTTGGTGGAGACCAACAGCTGGGCGCCATGATCTGTGAAGGTAATGTCGATTTGTTGTTTTTCTTTTGGGATCCTATGCAACCACAGCCGCATGATGTCGATGTAAAAGCATTGCTGAGAATTGCTGTGATGTACAATATACCGACAGCATCAAACCGTTCTACGGCAGATTTTATCATTTCTTCTCCGCTTTTTCATCAGGAATACAATCCACTCGTGGTTGATTATTCTGATTACACCTCCCGGATTTTATAAAATAGAGTGACTAAAGTGAACTAAAGTGACTAAAGTGACTAAAGTACTTGATTTTGAATAAGAACTCTATTAACTCTAGTCACTTTAGTTCACTTTAGTCACTTATTCGCTCTTGTCTTATAATTAATATTATGATAAATAAATAAAGGGTGGAAAAAGGAGCCAATTTCAGACTCCTTTCCTTTTACTATTTGTTCATCTTCTCGAACTTATCCATCATCTTCAAACGATAGTATAAGTTTTTGAGTTGATCTTTGATGTAGGTATCTTTTGGATTGTACTCAACGGCTTTCTCCAGGTATGGAACTGCTTTAGCAAATTCGTCATCCGATTTTTTCTTTTCTGCTTCGAACTTTGCCTGTTCATTGGTTGGAACAGCGTTGGCTACGTCAAACTGTTTTACACCACGATTGAAATAGATTACGCCAATATTGTAAAATGCGTCAGCATAATCGGCCTTAACTTTGATGGCAAGTTCATATTCTTTGATTGCATCGTCTTGTTTTCCCAATTTGTCAAGGGCAATACCTTTAGCAAGGTAGAAAGATGGATTGTCTTTCTCTTTTGCAATAGCTTTGTCAAGATAACCAATGGCCTCTTCTGTTTTTCCGGTTGTAATATAATAGTTAATTAATTGTACCAAAATACTTTGATCCTCAGGGTATTTGTTGAATGCCTCTTTCATTATGTTAACAGAAGACAGTGTATCCCCCTTTTGCTGGTAAGCGCTGATAATCTGGGAATAGGATGAACCCGGGTTGTAACCATGCTGTGCTGTAAGTCCAAAATACTTGATTGCCTTATCAAATTGTTTGGCATTCATCGCAGCAAGACCGGTGTTGTACATGATTGCGGTATCAATCGTATTGTCTGCTTTAAAAAGAGATGTAGCTTCAAGATTAAGCACTTTTTCAAAATAATCACTGGAAACCACATATTTTTGTGCCTGAAATGCTTCAATGGCAGCATTTGAAAGCGTTGGAATAAAACTACTTAGCAATTTAATCTTTAAAGCCGGACTACCCCCCTTTGGGTCTAATTCAATCGCTTTCATAAATGATTTGTAGGCTTCTTCAAGTGGATTTTCTACCAATTTTTTGTAGTTTTCATCCTTTGATTTGGAGATAGCTTCGAGGATTTCACCTCTTGCTTCCCAGGTGTCTGGCCAGTTGATTGATTTTTCTGATTTTGGATTAGCCGGATTGATTGCTTCCTGGATTGCTTCCCATGCTTTGTCTAATTTACCACTCTCTTTGTATGACAAGGCACTGCTAACTTTTCCTTTTTGAGCGAACAAAAAACCGTTCACCGAGAGCAGGATCACTACTAAAAGAATTTTTTTCATTACGGACAATTTTTGATTTTAATTATTACTAATTGAGATTATCTTCAATCTTATCATCTTCATTTTCAATATCTTCTGATTCAGAAATTAACTCCTCTTCAACATCCTCTATTTCTGTTATTTCCACTCTGGCAACAGAGGCGATAGAATCATCTTCCCTAAGATTGATCAATTTCACACCCTGCGCGGCCCGTCCAGTCATCCTGATCTCATCAACTGATAATCGGATTGTAACCCCTGCTTCGGTAATGATCATCAGATCGTCCCCGTCAGTTACGTTTTTAATGGAAACAAGGGCGCCGGTCTTTTCCGTGACGTTGATGGTTTTCACTCCTTTCCCACCTCGGTTGGTTACCCGGTAATCTCCAATCTTGGATCTTTTACCATAGCCATGTTCGGATACAACCAGAATATCATCCTCTTCATTGGCTACACAAACCATTCCAACCAATTCGTCCTCCTCGCTTCCTAATGTGATGCCTCTTACTCCCGAAGCTGTCCGGCCAATTGCCCGGGCATGGCTTTCATGGAACCTGATGGCTTTGCCTGATTTGACTGCCAGCATCATCTCATTATCCCCATTCGTTAACCTTGCTTCCAAAAGCTGATCGTTCTCCCTGATTGTTATGGCATTGACACCATTTTGCCGTGGTCTTGAATAGGCTTCAAGAGAGGTCTTTTTGATGGTACCCTTTTTGGTACACAGGATAATGAAGTTGTTGTTGATGTACTCCTCATCCTTCAAGGATTTAACATTGATGTAAGCCCTAACCTGGTCTTCCGGTTCGATACTAATCAGGTTCTGTATAGCCCTTCCCTTGGAAACCTTAGTTCCTTCAGGTATTTCGTATACTTTCAACCAGAAACATTTTCCCTTTTCAGTAAACAAAAGAAGGGTATTGTGCATCGTGGCAATAAACATGTGTTCCAGGAAGTCTTCATCCCGGGTACTTGAACCTTTTGAACCGATTCCTCCCCTTGATTGGGTCCTGAATTCCGTCAATGGCGTACGCTTGATATATCCCATGTGTGAAATGGTGATCACCATATCTTCATCGGCATAGAAATCTTCCGGATTGAACTCTTCAGACGCATAAACGATTTCTGTACGTCTTTCGTCGCCATACGATGCTTTGATTTCGGCCAGCTCGTCTTTGATGATCTGCATTCTCAATGGCTCTTCCGACAATACCTGTTTGTACCATTCGATCATTTTACTCAACTCGATATAATCCTGGTGGATTTTATCCCTCTCGAGACCTGTCAGTTTTTGTAAACGGAGGTCAAGGATTGCGCGTGCCTGGATGTCATCCAACTCGAAATTAGCGCACAGGTTTTCCCTGGCTTCATCTGGTGTTTTAGCCGCGCGAATGATGGAAATTACAGCGTCAAGGTTGTCAATCGCAATAATTAATCCCCTGAGGATGTGCGCTTTCTTCTCAGCCTGATCCAAGTCATATTCTGTACGTCTAATGACCACTTCATGCCGGTGTTCAACAAAATAGTGGATCAGGTCTTTTAGGTTAAGCATTTGAGGCCTTCCCTTCACCAATGCAATATTGTTGACATTGAAGGCCGTTTGGAGGGCAGTGAACTTATAAAGTTTGTTCAATACCACACTGGCCATCTCCTCGCGTTTGATATCAATGACAATCCTCATCCCTGTGCGATCCGATTCGTCGTTGATGTTGCTAATACCGTCAATTTTCTTTTCATTGACCATTTCAGCAATTTTAATGATCATCTCCGCTTTGTTGACCATATATGGGATCTCCGTGATAATCAACTTTTCACGGCCATGCTCGGTGGTTTCAATTTCGGCCCGGCCACGGACTACAATTCTTCCCCGACCCGTTTCGAATGCTTCTCGCACTCCAGAATAACCATAGATAATTCCCCCGGTAGGAAAATCCGGGGCCTTGATCTTATCAATCAACACATTCATTGAAACCTGGGGATCATCTATGTAGGCGATGATTGCCTCAATGGTGTCAGAAAGGTTATGCGGTGGCATGTTGGTTGCCATTCCCACAGCGATTCCCGAAGTTCCGTTGATCAATAAATTAGGGAATTTTGTCGGCAGAACGGTAGGTTCTGATAATGATTCATCGAAGTTAGGCTGAAAATCAACTGTATTCTTTTCTAAATCTGCCAATGCCTCCTCTGCAATTTTTTTCAGCCGGGCTTCTGTATAACGCATGGCTGCAGGACTATCTCCATCTACGGAACCAAAGTTACCCTGTCCGTCAATTAGAGGATAGCGCAACGACCACAACTGTGCCATACGGACCATTGCATAATAAACCGAAGAATCACCATGCGGATGATATTTACCCAACACCTCCCCCACTATTCTGGCGGATTTTTTATAGGGTCTGTTAGAGAAATTACCTAACTCGCTCATTCCGAACAATACCCTGCGGTGAACAGGTTTCAACCCGTCACGAACATCAGGAAGAGCCCGCGATACAATAACCGACATTGAGTAGTCAATGTAGGCCGTTTTCATTTGCTCTTCAATATTTATCGGAACAATTCTTTCTGAATCAGACATATAGATCTTATTTGTATTAAAATTTGTCAAAAAAGCAACACAAAAATAATCATTTTAAAGTTAATGATGGAATAACATCTTGATAAATTAGGGATATTTAACCTGTAATTTATATGCATTTGAATAGTGACAATATGACAATTCTAACCAGCAAATGGAAATAATATTTTTTTTGGAGTGACATCTGAATTAATAGGCTCATTACCTTTAATTTAACTGAAATACTCCTGGATTAGACAATATTATTTGTATTGAGGGGATGGCTTTTTTTATTAATATTTTTTGTTATTTTGTTAAGGGAACGATTTTTGATGGGAAGTATTTAAAACAATAGAATGGACTCAAAATTTTCGCCAAGAATTAAGGATGTTTTGACCTACAGCAGGGAAGAGGCCATACGTTTGGGCAATGATCATATTAGCACCGAACATTTGTTCCTTGGAATACTGCGGGATGGTGAAGGAATTGCTATTGATACAATGAAGCAGTTGGGTCTGGACTTTTCCAGCCTGAAAAACGAAATAGAACTTCATCTTAGAAAGGGGGCCTCCCTTCCCATGGATGCATCAATCCCATTGTTGAAAAATACGGAACGCTCCCTGAAGATTGTCTTTTTGGAAGCAAGGTCCCTTAATGAAGATACGGTTAATACAGGCCATCTGCTTTTGGCAATTCTGAAAGAAAAGGATGGTTTGGTTTTTGAACTTTTTAAAAAGAATGATTTGAATTACGATGAAGTAAAAACCAAGATTATAGAGTTATCCAAGGTTGAAAACAAATCAGATTTTCCCGAAGAGGGTGATGATCAGGATGATATGTTTGGACGAAGTAGTGGCTCCTCATCGGGCTCTTCTCAAAGCCAAAAGGGAAGCGTCAATCCCAAAACTGACACTCCTGTACTGGATAATTTCGGTGTAGACATAACCAAAGCAGCAGTGGAAGGCAGTCTAGACCCGATTGTTGGCCGCGAAAATGAGATTCAAAGAATAGCGCAAATTTTGAGTCGAAGGAAGAAAAACAACCCTGTTCTGATTGGAGAGCCCGGCGTTGGAAAATCTGCAATTGTGGAAGGTTTGGCCTTGCGTATTTCACAAAGAAAGGTATCGCGGATTCTTTTCGACAAAAGGGTTATCAGCCTCGACCTTGCCTCCATTGTCGCAGGCACCAAATACCGTGGCCAGTTCGAAGAGCGTATGAAAGCCATACTCAATGAGTTGGCCAAAGTTGACAACATTATACTTTTTATAGATGAAATACACACCATTGTTGGGGCCGGGGGAGCTACAGGATCGCTTGATGCGGCCAATATGCTCAAACCTGCACTGGCCAGAGGTGATATTCAATGCATTGGGGCTACAACACTCGACGAATACCGTCAACACATCGAAAAAGATGGCGCATTGGAGCGGAGATTTCAGAAAGTATTGGTTGAACCTACCTCGATTGAGGAGACCATAGAAATTTTGCACAACATCAAGGAGCGGTACGAAGATCATCACAACGTTACCTATACCAAAGAGGCAATCGAAGCATGTGTCAGGCTTACAGCCAGGTATATATCGGACAGACACCTTCCGGACAAGGCCATTGATGCCCTGGATGAGTCCGGATCAAGAGTTCACATTTCCAACATAACGGTTCCAGAGCGTATTATAAAACTTGAGGAGAAGATCGAAGAGGTTCGGGCCTCAAAAATTCTGGCGGTGAAGGGTCAGAACTTCGAGCTGGCCGCAAGCTATCGCGACAATGAAAAAAACCTTCTCACCCTTGTTGAAAAGGAGAAAGAGATATGGGAACGAGAGCTGGAAAGTCACCGTGAATTGGTGGATGAACCGCAGGTGGCAGATATTGTTGCCATGATGTCAGGTATTCCTGTCCAGAAAATTGCTCAGGCAGAGGGTAAACGTCTGCAGGTGATGTACAACGACATGAAGAAGAACATCATCGGCCAGGATGAGGCCGTTGAGAAAATTACCAAAGCGATTCAAAGGAACCGTGCCGGATTGAAGGATCCGAACAAACCAATCGGCTCTTTTATCTTCCTTGGGCCCACCGGCGTTGGTAAGACTCAGTTAGCCAAAGTATTGGCCCAATATCTATTTGATACAACCGATGCCTTGATTCGGGTGGATATGAGCGAATACATGGAAAAATTCTCCGTATCGAGGCTCGTCGGCGCTCCTCCCGGATATGTTGGGTATGAAGAGGGTGGCCAGCTAACCGAAAAAGTCAGAAGAAAACCCTACGCAGTTATTTTGCTTGATGAGATTGAGAAGGCCCACCCGGATGTCTTTAATATACTGCTCCAGGTGATGGATGAGGGCCGTCTCACTGACAGTCTGGGTCGAAAGATCGATTTCCGTAACACCATCCTGATCATGACATCAAACATTGGCACCAGGCAATTGAAGGATTTTGGTCAGGGTGTCGGATTCAATACCAGAACAACGGCGGAAGATGAAAACGAGCACAATAAGTACGTCATTCAAAAAGCGTTAAAACGTGCCTTCGCACCGGAATTTCTTAACCGGGTTGATGATGTGGTAATGTTTAATTCACTGGAAAAGAATCATATAAATCAAATTATTGATATTGAGTTAAAAGGATTCTACCAAAGAATTGAGGCTTTAAAATATAAACTCTACATCTCTGATGAGGCCAAGGATTTCATCGCTGATAAAGGTTTTGACCCGCAATTTGGCGCCAGACCGCTAAAACGCGCCATTCAAAAATATCTGGAAGATGAGATTGCCGAGGTTATTATTGGCAGCGAAATCATGGAAGGTGACACCATTACTGTTGAATTGAACGAAGCAAAAGATAAAATTGTAGCCAAAATTGTCAAACAGGAGGCTGTAGATATTCAACTTCCGGGTTTACCGGAGTTGCCTGCTGAAACCAAAGAGTAACCTTACTTTTTGTCCAATTTTTTGGCTTCATTCCAATAGACATCCATCTCTTCAAGGGTCATCTTTTGAAGAGATTTTCCTTTTAATAAGGTCTTCTCTTCCAGATAATTGAACCTTCTGATAAATTTCTGGTTGGTTCGTTCAAGCGCACTTTCCGGATCTATGCCATACAACCTGGCTGCATTGACAATGGAGAAGATAAGATCACCAAATTCGTTTTCCATCTCCTTTTTCCTGCCTGCCTTGACCTCTTCCTCCAATTCGCCAAGTTCCTCTTTTACTTTATCCCACACCTGTTCCTTATATTCCCAGTCAAACCCCACGCCCCTCACCTTTTCCTGTATCCTGTTTGCTTTTACAAGCGCCGGCAATGCCATCGGAACTCCTTCCAGCACACGCTTGTTTCTCCCCTTTTCGGTGAGTTTCAAGTTTTCCCAGTTGCGGATTACCTGATCAGAATTTTCGACTTCCGTAGATCCAAAAACGTGCGGATGACGATATATTAATTTGTCAATGAGGTGATTAATGACTTCTCCAATATCAAATGAACCCTGCTCCTCCCCTATTTTGGCATAAAAGACAATGTGAAGCAAGATGTCCCCAAGCTCTTTCTTTATCTCCTGAACATTGTTTTCCAGAACGGCATCTCCCAGTTCGTATACCTCTTCAATGGTCAGTTTACGCAACGATTCGTTGGTTTGTTCGCGGTCCCATGGACATTTTTCACGAAGTTCATCCATGATATCCAGCAACTTACCAAACGCTTCCATTTTCTCTTCCCGCTTCATTCTTCATAGATTTAATTTGCGAAGATACACTTTTGCCTGTTTTATTTTTCTGAAGCCCCGCAACAGAAAACGGTATCAAAAAAATCTTTAATTTGCAGAAAATTCTATGTTGGTTTTTCTGGCCTATGATTGAAAACGCTTTTTACCTTGACGGTATTGAACCTGCTGATTTTTACGGAATCAGGAATTCTAAACTGGATCTCATTAAGAAATATTGTCCCAATCTATCATTGGTTGCCAGAGGAAATCTTTTGAAAGTGAAGGGGGACGAAATACAAGTCACCTTGTTTTCCCAAAAATTTCAGCTGATCCTGGAACATTATTATCGCTTCAATACGCTTTCTGACGAGACGATCCATCAAATCATGATGAATGACCCTGAGAGTATGGATCAGAACATCCTTAACAACAGTGATGTGCTTCTCTTCGGGAATGCAGGCAAACCGGTAAGGGCGAGGACGCTCAATCAGAAAAGGCTTGTGGAGAGCTGCTCCGATGTCGATTTGATGTTTGCCATTGGACCTGCCGGGACCGGCAAGACCTATACTGCAATAGCCCTGGCTGTTAAATTATTGAAAAACAGGGAGATAAAAAGAATTATCCTCAGCAGGCCGGCAGTGGAAGCTGGTGAAAATCTGGGATTTCTTCCGGGCGACCTTAAAGAAAAGATTGATCCGTATCTGCAACCGCTTTACGATGCGCTTTTGGATATGATTCCGGCAAAAAAACTTGAAGAGTACCTCAAAGATGGAATTATCCAAATTGCCCCGCTTGCTTTCATGCGTGGAAGGACTTTGAGTAACGCCTTTGTGATCCTGGATGAGGCCCAAAACACCTCCGTCCCGCAATTGAAGATGTTCCTTACCAGGATGGGGCTCAATACCAAGTATGTGATTACCGGCGACGTAACGCAAGTAGATCTGCCCAGAAATCAACAATCCGGATTAATCTTTGCCTTGAAGATTCTCAAGGGAATTGATGGAATAGCAACCATATATTTTGACCACACAGATATTATAAGGCATAAACTGGTCAAGGACATCGTGATGGCCTATGATCGGTACGAAGAAAAGAGAGATGAACACAAAAAGTTATAACAAATTGATAAAAAGGAATTTAATATGAGCACAGCTATTGTCACAACAAATTTTACTTTTCCCGGATTGAAGGACGTCTACAAAGGAAAAGTTCGTGATGTGTACAACATCAACAATGAATACCTGGTAATGGTTGTTTCGGACCGTATCTCGGCCTTCGATGTTGTTTTACCCAAAGGGATCCCTTTTAAAGGTCAGGTATTAAACCAGATCGCTTCAAAATTTCTGGATGCCACAGCCGACATTGTCCCCAATTGGAAAATTGCCACCCCCGACCCGATGGTAACTGTCGGTCACATGTGCGAACCTTATAAAGTTGAAATGGTCATTCGGGGTTACTTGACAGGCCACGCATGGAGAGAATACAATTCCGGAAAACGGACCCTTTGCGGCATACAACTTCCTGAGGGAATGAAGGAGAACCAAAAATTTGCTGAGCCGATCATTACCCCAACGACAAAGGCCTCAGAAGGACATGATGAGGATATCTCCCGCGAGGAGATCATTTCCCAGGGATTGGTGTCTGCCGACGAATACACTATATTAGAGCAATATACGAGAGCGATTTTCCAGCGTGGTATCGAAATGGCGGCCAAAATGGGCCTGATTTTGGTAGATACCAAGTATGAATTTGGGAAAAAGGAAGGCGTCATCTACCTCATTGACGAAATTCATACACCCGACTCTTCGCGCTATTTTTATGCCGATGGCTATCAGCAAAGGCTTGCCAAGGGTGAAAATCAGAAGCAATTATCCAAGGAATTTGTTCGCCAATGGTTGATTGAAAACAATTTCCAGGGCAAAGAGGGACAAGTGGTTCCTTTTATGAGCGATGACTTTGTCGATCAGATTTCGGAGCGCTACATTGAACTCTTTGAACACATTACAGGAGACAAATTTGTCAGAGCAGAACTGGTAGATGTAAATGAGAGGATCTATCAAAATATATCCTCATATTTAAGCAAAAAGCTGTAATTCAACGAGATGAATCAAAGTTAAAAATTTGCAAATACTTGAATTCTTCGTGTTTCCTTTGTGCTTTCCTTCGTGTCCATTGTGGTGAAATTTAAAAACTTAACCACAAAGGGCCCTAAGGTACTCGCCAAGGACACAAATGAAGATTGTATACATACATGAATGTAAAATACTTACAATCAGATATTTAATTTAATGAGAAAAAGATTCCAATTCAGTATACTCCTCACCTTGTTTTTTGCATCAATAGTTTGTGCACAAACAGCGCCCAAAGGAGCTGCCACATTTGTTGCCATGGGCATGCAGGTTCCGAAATTTCAATTTGAATCAACTAAGGGCAAGACAACATCTATCAGGGATTTTAAAGGCAAGTTTGTCTTAATCAATTTCTTTGCAACATGGTGTGGCCCTTGCAAAATGGAGTTACCTAAAATTCAGGCTGAAATCTGGAACAAACACCACGACAACCCCAAATTTGTCATGTTGACTTTTGGGCGCGAACATAACTGGCAGGAGGTGAATAAGTTCAAAAAGGACAATGGTTTTCTATTTTCTTTCTATCCTGATCCCAAACGGGGCGTTTATGGGAAATTTGCCGCACAGACTATCCCCAGGAGTTTTTTGCTGGATGAAGAAGGAAAAATCATCTACATGTCTGAAGGATTTGAAGAGAGTCACTTCAACGAGCTGGTTAAGCTGATTGACAGTAAGCTATAAACCCTGCTTTGATTGTGGAAGTGCATAACCCTGGTTACTTTATAGAAGAATAGGTGAGCTGCAATTTTAACGCCATTACGCAATTTTAAAAAAAATGAAATAAAATGTCCCCACTCTGGATTTTTAATCGTTCATAGGATGAAATATTTAATTTAAAAAACAATGAAAGAATTCGTATTAATTTTCAGACTCACCGACACTTCAGATGCCAAACCATCTCCGGAACAAATGCAGGAAAGGATGAATTGGTTGGGAGGTATTGCATCACAAAACAAATTGGCTGACAAAGGGAAAGCGCTTTCAGTCGGTAATGCAAAAACTGTGAAGCCCGGCAATGTTGTGACAGATGGCCCTTACACGGAAATAAAGGAGTTCATTAGCGGCTTTATGATTGTAAAAACAGAAACTATTGAAGAAGCAGTTGAATTGGCAAAAGCTAATCCTATTTTCAAACAAGGTGGTAATATTGAAGTAAGGGAAGTAATAAACCCCTTGGGAAACAGCTAGATCTAATCGCAGAGATGGCAATGAAGTACAATGAGCTATTACCCCACCTTTTTAGGTTGGAGTACACTAAAATGACGGCTGTATTATGCCGTCATTTTGGTTTACAGCACATTGAAATAGCCGAAGATATTGCAAGTGAGACTTTTTTAAAAGCAACAGAAGAATGGGCCCTTGGTATCATTCCTGAAAACCCGACTGCATGGCTTTATACAGTTGCGAAGAACAAAACCATAGATTATCTCAAACGGCATACGATTTTTGAAAAAAAAATTAAGGGTGCAATTAATAAAGAGGTATTTGAAGTTGAACAGGACTATGATTTTAATAAGCAAACGATAGCGGATAGCCAATTGGGTATGATTTTTGCCGTTTGCAATCCAGTTATCTCAACAGAAGTACAAATCTGCCTGGCACTTCAAATTCTTTGCGGATTTAGCGTGGAAGAAATTGCGGATGCGTTCCTCACTAAGACAGAAACTATTAAAAAAAGGCTATTTAGAGCTCGGAAGAGTCTTCGTAATGACAATTTCGAAATTAAGGTGTTGCAGGAAGCAACAATAAAGTCAAGGCTTGACACCGTTTTATTGACATTATACCTGTTATTTAATGAAGGTTATTTTTCGAAATCGAACAATCATTTAATTCGCAAAGACCTATGCTCTGAAGCTATTAGGCTTACTCTTATTTTAACCGAAAACCCAATGACAAATACATCAAAAGCCAATGCACTTCTCGCCTTAATGTGTTTTCAGAGTTCAAGGCTTGATGCCAGGGCAGGTGTCACCGGAGAAGTGATTCAGTATGAACAGCAAGATAAAAATTTGTGGAGTAAGGAGCTAATCGAAAAAGGTAATTATTATTTGGTGAATTCCTGCTCAGGAAATGAAATTTCTAAATATCATTTGGAAGCAGGTATTGCTTATTGGCATACTGCCCCCGCTGATAAAAATAAATGGGAACAGATATTACATCTATATGATCAGCTTATCCTTATAGAATATTCTCCAATAACAGCATTAAACAGAATATTTGCCTTAGCAAAAGTACGCGGTAACGAGCTGGCAATAAAAGAAGTAAAAAAACTAAACCTGAATGAAATTAACTATTACCATTCTTTGTTAGGCTATTTGTATGCAAACATGGACGTTAACAAATCCATTAGTTATTACAACAAGGCCATTACTTTGACAAAATCCTTGGCAGAGAAGGAAATACTGATAAAAGAAATAGAACAACTGGATAAAAGGAAAGGCAATACCTAATACAATCAAGTCATGCCATATCCATCATGTGATAGAATTAAAAGCCGTCTTGACAGGGGCATCAGACGGCTTTTTGCTTTCAAAAATCTATGAAAAAACGGTTTCGCTTACCATGCAAAGTTGCATCAAATATTCGTTAAACCGTTTCAACGTAGTTTAAATAACGTTAAATCTCGAGGATCTAAATCCCTAATTTAATGACGATTCCAGCTTTCCCCCAGATACCTGGCTGTTCCACATTTCCGTAATCAAAATAGGTGATATTCAGCAAATTGTTGGCTTCAACAAAGAAGGTAAATTGATTTTTGACCCAGTTTATGCGGGTATCCACAAGCCATAAAGGTTTGTATTTCACTTCATCCCCATATTTGCTGCCGGTCCAGGAGGTATATGTTCCATTTCGATCCTGGTAGGAAAATAGCCAACTGGCATTCAAATGTTTGGCAATGGCGTGTGTCAGTCGGATGTCAACTTTGTGCTTCAGATAATCCAGCAAATATTTTGAGATGAAGGTACCTGACTCCTTGTCCTGCGTCATGAAGCCATACGAAAAATCCAATGATTGGATAAATAGCTTCTTTTCGAACAGTTTCGATGGATTTAGCCTGGTGTTGAATTCAAAACCTGCAGTATTCAGGTTGGTCAAATTTTGTGCGTTCCAGACTGTTTCAGTGGGTTGTCTGACCCAATCGATCATATTTTTTCCCCATCTTTTGAATAGGGTTACATTGGCTGTTATCCATTCGTTTCCATATTTCAATCCGGTTTCGACCGAAAGGGCCTCCTCAGGACGCAGATCTGAGTTTCCAATGTTGGTTGCACTTTTGTAATAAAGATCGGTAAAAGTTGGGAGACGTAACGACTTGTTCAGCGAAAGATATAATTTCAATAGACGAACAATTTTCCATCCCAAATCAAAACCGGGATAGATTTGCCATTTTCTGCCTAACGAGGAGTTATTGTTGACCATGGCCCCAGCTGAGAGATCAAACGCACCAAAATGTTGCGAATATTCGCCAAAAAGGCTGAGATTGGTCCTGCTGTCAGCATATTTAAACTGAATACCTGATTCGCCCGGAACATTGGTTGGCGTACTCATCACCTTACCAAGGACAGTACTCCAGATATTTTCGCTCCTGAAATCGGTTCCGAAGGCGAGTTTTCCAAATCCGGCCGTGACCCAACCGCTTAGATTAGAGCCATAAGTGTCCGTCAAATGGTAGTTGTGTGATTTATACCAGGAGGGTGCATTTTCGAAGTCCCTGAATAGCTCAAACCGATCCTGGTTTCTTCTCCAGTAAAATGAAGGAGAAAGGTGGAGTGTGCCAATGGAGACGGCTTTTACAGAGGCGAAGGTGGTTGTAATCCGTTCGAACTGGTTGGGATAGGCAGGAGTATAGAAATCATTGGCGCCAAATGCCCGATCAGTGTATCCACACTGGAATTGCAGTTTCCCGGTAGGATATGCCCAAGTGCCACTGTAAAAAATGTTACCTGTTTTGAAGTCCCTGTTTGGAAGTGAGCCGTCGGCTCTTTTGTAATCGCCGGACAAACTGTTGGTCAAATTTCCTGACTTAAAAGAGGAGTTGAGCGCGGTCTCCAGAAAGCCGTATTGGCCTGAGCCGAATCGTCCTGTAATTTGAGCGGGGGATGTCTCTCCGGTAATGATGTTTATGGCCCCGGCGAAGGCGTTGGGCCCATAAATTCTGGATGAGGGTCCTTCGAGAATTTCGATGCGGTCGACGGCATCGAAACTGACCGGCAAGTTTAGGTTGTGGTGTCCGGTTTGGGGGTCGTTGAGCGGAATGCCGTTCAGTAAGATCAATACCTGGTCGAATGAACTTCCGCGGATGCTGATATCTGCCTGTACCCCATTGTTTCCGCGCTGCCTGACATCAACAGCGGATGCGAATTTTAGCAGATCCTGAAGATCGTGAACGGGAGCATTCGCAAGCTCCTCCCTGGCAATAATTTGTACGATGCGCGCTGTCTGGGAAAATGCGACAGGAGTGCGCTGTGCACTTATAACAACCTCTTCCACCTCCACCTCTTTGATGTGTTGTAGTGTGTCGCCGGTTGTCACCAACAATAAACGTTCGGCATGGGCAGGCGCCGAGAAAGTCAAATAGCTGATACTCAATGTAGCTATCTGTATGACCTTGTGCATACTGGAAAAGACCGAGAAGCCTTTTCTACCCCATTTCCTGAACGTTACTGCCGGCTTTTGTGTGCACAAAAACCTTTTTTGATTCATATTTAAAATTTTTAATTAAAACTGACCAAAAATATTCTTTTTATGGATTCAAATGATCATTTTTGTCGGGAGGGAGATGGAAATTCAATTGACAATTGAAAATTGACAATTGAAAATTACGGCTAACGCAATATTGTAGAATATGTTAGCAACCACAAAAGGAGATTGTCTTTTCCATGCGATGCATTAAGTACACACATATTTATAACCAACAAATTAACAGTATGAGCACCAATCGAAGAGAGTTTATCAAACAAGGAAGTATTGCCGGGGTAGGATTAACCGGGTTGACCATGGTCAGCGATGATCTATTTGCACAGAAAAAGGAAAAGGGTAAAAAAACAGCGCCACGGGATGAAAGCATCGTGCGCGTTGGATTTATTGGTGTGGGTGGCCGCGGTCGGGGTCATGTGCTTGATTCTATAACCGTTGGCGGTATCAAGATCGTCGCTGTTTGTGATATCAGCGCTGAATCACTCGACAAAGCCAAACAAATAATTGCCAAGGGTGGCATGAAAGAACCCAAACTTTATACCGGGCACGACCATGCTTATGAGGAGATGCTAAAAAATGAAGAGTTGGATGCGGTTATCATCGCTACTCCCTGGGAATGGCATGTACCTATGGCCGTCGCATCGATGCGGGCAGGAGTACCTTATACAGGTGTGGAAGTATCTGCTGCCAATACACTTGAAGAGTGTTGGGACCTTGTCAATGCGCATGAAGAGACCGGCAAGCAGTTGATGATCATGGAAAATGTTTGCTACCGCAGGGATGTGATGGCCATTCTCAACATGGTCCGCAGCAACATGTTTGGTGAAATCGTGCATTGCAGGTGTGGTTACGAACATGATTTGCGCGCTGTCAAATTTGATTTATTGAAAAACGATCTCAAAATTGGGAAAGAGGCCCATTCAGAGGCTCAATGGAGAGGTCTGCACTCGGTTCGCAGAAACGGTGACCTTTATCCGACGCACGGATTAGGGCCTATCGGTACCTATCTCGACATCAATCGTGGTAACCGGTTTTTGACGCTTTCGGCAATGGCCACAAAATCCAGGGGACTTCATGATTATGTCGAAGATCATGCAGCGAAAGATAGTATTTACAAAAATATCCAGTTCAATCTCGGCGATATCGTCACCTCCATGATTAAATGTGCCAATGGGGAGACGATCCTTGTTACACACGACACCAACCTTCCCCGCCCCTACTCACTGGGTTTCAGGGTGCAGGGAACCAATGGTTTATGGAGAGGTGAAGGGGCTGGCAACTGGCAGGATCCTGCCCAGGCAATTTATGTGGAGGGCCAAAGTAAATCTCACGTTTGGGACCCCTCAGAACCCTGGCTAAAAAAACATGACCACAAATTGTGGAGAGAGAAAGGGTCACAGGCAGAGGGTGCTGGTCACGGGGGAATGGATTTCATCATGTTGAACGACTTTTTTGATGCCGTACGCGGCAAAAAAGAGGTTCCACTTGATGCTTATGATGCTACAGCATGGAGCGCTGTTTCCGCCCTTTCAGAGATGTCGGTTGCCAGAGGTGGCGCATCCGTAGATTTCCCTGATTTTACCAGAGGACAATGGATTAAACGAAGGCCGCATTTTGCCATGGACAGCCAATTCCCGATCAACGAGGAAAGGGCATTGATCAACAATCTTTTCTAAACAAAAATGGGAGTTTTTCAACTCCCATTTTTGTTTATTTTTTATCCACTTTGTTGAAAATCGTTTGGTTGACCACCAACGGTGTTGCCCAAAAAGAAAGAAACAGTAGGTAAGAAAGAGTTACATAATTGAACAACATTCCGGTCCTTAATCCAAAATGATCGGCCAAAGATCCAACAATTAAGGGTGTAACAGCGCCACCCATGATTCCGGAACAGAGAATCCCCGAAAAGGAACCATGGTGTTCTGCGATCGAATTCATTCCCAATGAAAATACGATCGACCACATCACTGAAGCACAAAAGCCCATGGCAATAAAAGCATAGAAAGAGATCTTTGGATCGGCAGTAAACAGCGCTGTTGCCAAACATGTCATTGCACTCAATACAAATACCCGTAACACGATTTTACTGTCTACCAGTTTCAATAATCCCAATCCAAGGATACAGCCAATGGTCATTAAACCCCAGTACCATTGCACAGCCTGGGCCCCTTCAACTTCAGGGCGTAGTCCGTGGTATGTTTTCAGAAACTCCGAAATCCAGTTAGCGACGCCTTGTTCGGTCCCGACATAAGCAAAGATTCCAAAAAAGAATACAATGACCGTCTTGTTTTTAAGTAGGTGAACAATGGTATCCCAATTCCCGGTTTTTTCATCCTCCTTGAGTTCCACCTTTGGAAATTTTGAGGCTGCAACAACAAAAATCATCAAAAAGGCTATGATAGCAAATACCCAATAGATCGAAACCCAGGTAAGATTGGCCGGAACGAGTCCACCCAGGAATTTTACGATACCTCCCGGGGTACCCTGCGGCCCAAGTTCGCTAACCAGATGGGAGTATAGCATTGGACTAAGGAAGGAGGCACCACCAAAAAACAGCTGAGCCATAACGGAGTTGAAGGCAAAATGTTCTTCCCCACCCGAAACGCGCAGCAATGGGTTGATTGCAACCTGCAGGATGGCCATTCCGGCTCCGATAAAGAAAAGGGAACCCAGCATCACACCGAATTTCGGTACCAGGCCAAAGATCAACGCTCCGGCAAACGCAGAGATAAAGGCTGTCATCATGACCCTCTTTTCTTTGAACCGCTCCGTCATCAAGCCTGCGGGTATCGACATCACGCCGTATGCCACGAAGAAAAAGAGAGGCAGAAAGGCTGCCATCGTATTGCTGGCATGAAAATCATCTTTAGCCACCGGCAGAATAGCGCCCAATATGTTTGTCAAAAATGAGATCACAAAAAAGACGATAAAAACCAGGAAAACTATGTAGTAGTTGCGCTTCATTTATTTGATATTTAATTAATTACAAATTACAGATTACAAATTACAGATTACAAATTACAGATTACAAATTACAGATTAAATGAGATCAGTTTGAACTTTGTAGAAATCCCCAATCTTTAATTTGTAATTTGTAATTCAATGTCGTTTAGTTAACGTTTATTTATAATCGTTTGTAGTTCATCGAGTAAGGTCGTTTTGGTTTCATCTTTCTGGGTTCACTTCTTCCGGGTCTGATG
>Ga0265297_10005289_pt1 | contig 19854 bp, 9 predicted proteins | sample Munlanlwell13791_FD_192502 | JGI IMG/M metagenome (GOLD analysis project Ga0265297, IMG submission 192502) | Leachate microbial communities from a municipal landfill in Southern Ontario, Canada - Leachate well 137-91 | ecosystem: Engineered > Solid waste > Landfill > Unclassified | place...
GCTGACTTCGGCGGACAACAAAGTTCAGGCGGAGGTGACAAACAAGGTGATGTAACCGATGTGGATTTTGAAGAAGTAAAATAGTTAACTGGTTAATTAGTTAATTAGTGATAAAAACTGCTCAATCTGAAATTTTCAGGTTGGGCAGTTTCTTATTTTTAAAATCACTAAAAAATGTTATAAGTAGTGACTTATTTTAGACAAAAAGCTGTATAAAATGGACATTGGTCGAAAATTAGTATATAAAAGGGATTTAGTAAATGTTGGTAAGCAATAAATGTATTATCTTGCATCAAAAATAAAAATCAACGACAATACTTGTCCACCAACCACAGCTATGTTGTTCGGAATACATCGAAATAAGTAAGGGAATTTGATAACACCAATCCTACGAGCAGAGGACTACTGAAACTGCGAACCAACTTCTTTTGGATTGGATTGTTAAACAGTTATTTTAAAAAAAACTTTAATAATAAATCATGAAGAAAATATTACTTTTACTGACTATAGCGTTATTCAATTTAATCGATCTGAAGGCACAGACAAATTCTGCAACAATCACCAACGATGTATTCTGGTACACTACCAAGACCACTCCTATATACAGTCAGGGTGGCGGAATATTCCGTTTCCCGGATCCTGTTACGGGAGTAGAACATTATTATTGGTATGGAGTGCATTATGCCGGTGCTGAGACATACCTTGCCAGTCCTACAGGAAAGAATAGCAATACTTCATTTGTTTCGGTCACTTGTTATATGTCAGATGACCTTGTAAACTGGACCTTTGTCAATGATGTGCTCACATCCTCTTCGCTGGGTGGAGCTAATTGGCTCGGTCGACTCGGTGTGGCATACATTGCGGAAGCAAAGAAATATGCCATGGTTGTACAATACAACAGCAGTGTGCTCATAGCAGTATGTGATACACCTACCGGCCCTTTCGAAAAACATAACACCATTGACATGACCTCCAGGATCGGAACTTCCAATACAGGTGATCAGACCGTTTTCACCGATGACAACGGTAAGTCATATCTTGTTTATTCCTACGGTAGTGGTCGTTCAAGAATATATCTATCTGAGATTGGAGTTAAGGATGGTATAGTGACATTGCTCGACTGCATTGAGGTATATAAAGGTTCGGGCAGGGAGGGCAACTGTATGTTCAAGTATAAAGGAAAATACTTCATCTGTGCTTCTGACTTGTATGGCTGGAATGCATCCAATGTATATTACCTGGAATCCAGCAGCATATATGGCCCTTATACTCCAACCAACAACATGCTGATGATGCCTGGAGAAGAAAGAGACTACGGGCACGTAACACAGACAGGATTCTTCTACACTGTGAAAGGCAGTAAGGAGGAGACAGTGATCTACTGCGGTGACAGATGGGCCGACTTTGCCGGTAATGGTAATGGTTATAACCAGTGGAGTCCATTGTCATTCGTAAACAATGCACCCTTTTTCAATTCCCTGAGTCAGTGGAGTCTCAATGCCGAGACTGGCGAATGGACTGTTGGGAAAGACAATAACTACGTACGAAATGGCAGCTTTGAAGCTGACAGAGTGGATATTCCCAGTGGGAATAAACCCGTACAGACTTATCTTACCGGTTGGTCATTCATAGTCAGCAAAGGTAACACGATTGCAGTTGGATCAGCTGTTTCACCTGTACTGAATGCCTCAAACTCCAGTACCGACCGCAAAGTTGTTATTGGCAACAAATGCCTGAATATAACAGACAAGGTTAACTTTACCAGGAAGATATACCAGAATGTTGCTTCTACTTCATATGTTCCTCTCACAGACGGCAAATACACAATGACAGCCAGGATGAAAAGCGGAACCCTGTTCAACGTGTTGTACATGTATGCATTAAGCAATAACGAAACCTTTAAGTCAGACATGCCATACAGCGACAACCAATGGCATAATGTAGAAATAAAGGACATCATAATAAAAGATGGGAACGCAGAGATAGGTTTCATGGCCGATGGTGCTGCCAATGCATGGTGCCGGATTGATGATATAACACTAATAAAGACCGGTGAACTTGTTGAGCAAACTTCTGTTAATGATGTCCGTCAATCAGTCGATACTGCTTCGAAAATTGAATATTTTACACTTACTGGCCAGAAAATCGAATGCCTACAGAAAGGATTAAACATCGTTCGCAAAACATTCAATGGTTATATTGAGACGAGTAAAGTTTATAGATAAAAGTTAAATGTATAGTTTTTTAATGTGATTTCGATAAAAGCATATAAGCTGACTTATTAAATCCGACTGGATTCGAATATTTACAGATAATATTGTTGCGAATTATGCTGTTTCATTCTGATATAAATACATTCATTTATTCTACAAACATATGAATCCTTAGGCAAACCTTCTACCAGCAAAGTAAATACAATTAAAAAGAAGAAGAAAAATAAAACCTCCCCCCTATCCTCCGCCAGTGGGCGGACAGGCTCTAAAGGTGACTTAAGATAAGAAACCACCCAATCTGAAATTTCAGATTGGGTGGTTTTGTTTTATCTTTCAAAGCACATTCAATAACAACTTAAAATCAGCACAATATCCCGGGTTTTTAACGAGAAGTATTATATTTTCGTATTAAACTTCTTAATAAATGTTCTCTTAAGCTCGGAATTTGTTTTTTATGATTGAGAGAAACTATTATGTATCAAAACAATGTCAACATCTGTTCCGTTTCAGAAACCAACCAATGAGTTAATCATTTGTACAAGTTGGACAGAAGAGGAGATTAAGATAAGGAAGGGGAAAAATTGATCTTTCAGCATAGTGATTGCAACTCAATTTACTCCTCATTCCAACACTGTAATTTCAGAAAAATTCCTCTAAGTATTGTAACATACTGTTGATATTTTCTCATCAGTCAATATATTTACTACAGATTTTGGTTATATAAACTGAAATAGTTTACTTTGTGGAACTAATACTACCGTATGTACACACATCGAACATTCATTAGAGTTATTTCTTCTCTACTACTGCTTTTACTGTTAAACTTCCAGTCGGTTGCACAAAAAAATGAATCAAATTTCATTCATAGATATTCCACCGAACAAGGTCTGTCGAGCAATACTATTTTTAGTATTTTACAGGATAAGTACGGATTAATATGGATTTCGACCGAAGAGGGATTGAACAAGTTTGATGGAAAAAATTTCACGAAATTTGCTGTAAATAAAGGCCGGTATTCACTTTCTCACAATTATGCACAAACCATGCTTCTGACTCCTGAAGGCAATATTTGGGTAGGTACTCCGGATGGGTTAAATATCTACGATTACAAATCGGACAGCATAATTCAGGTTCGTAAGGATACTAAACCACTAAAACTGGTTTATAACGATATAACCTGTCTGGTGCAAGGGAGTGATAAAAACAGAATATGGATTGGAACGTATGGCGATGCGATAAATTATTACAGTAACAACACGAGGAAGTTTTATAAACTGAATTTGCCTAAGTTATTAAATCAACCGCAGCCCATAAACGTGATAAGCCTCCTGGAAGATGACAATAAAAGATTGTGGATTGGAACACAGCATGATGGAATATATCAGTATAATCTGGGAACACGAAAATTAGCAAAATACCATCTTACTGAGAATGCATCAACCATACGCACTATTTATCAGGATAATTTCCGTAGAATCTGGTTTGGAACTTCCGAAGGGTGTTATTTATTCAACGAAACGATACAAATGCCCGAACGGGTTAATTACCCGCAGAATTTGAGCGAGACATCAATTGGCGCTATACGTGAAGATTGTAACGGGAAAATATGGATTGGCACAGAGCTTTTTTTATTGAGCTTCGATGCAAGATCCTTTTCGTTGACTGAAAAATTTCCTTATCAAACCATTCTCCAACAAAAATCTACTTCCAACTTAGATTGCGCCTATATTAATGCCTTGTTTGTTGACCGCGACAATAATATATGGGTTGGTACAGCCTGGGGTGGACTATCAATGCTGGAGGCTACTTCTCCAAAGTTCAAACTGATAAAACATAATCCGGGCGAGATAAATGATTTACCCAATTATTCGATTGCATCATTATGTCAGGATAAAAAAGGCAATTTGTGGATTGGAATTGATGGAAGTGGCGTTTATATTCTTAATTTACAAAGTGGAGGAATATCACGCTATCCATTGGATGAAAAAAAATACGGAAGATACTTTAAAGTAGTGGCTACTGATAGTGACGAAAATTTGTGGTTTGGAACCTATAAAAACGGGCTGTTGAGAAAGAAAAAAAACAGTTCACAAATAGAAGTTTTCAAAAAAGAGAAACAAAAAAACTCATTACCTGATAATGAAATTACCTGTATTTTTGAATCGAAGGATAAAACTTTATGGATTGGAACAAATAATGGTTTGGCAAAGTACGACAAAGCTAAAAATCAGTTCATAAGAATAAACATTCCCCGTAAGCTCATTACCATATTGAGTATAGCAGAAACTTCGGATGGAAAACTATGGTTGGGTACTTATGGCGGTTATGTGCTGTCGTATAATCCCAAAACATCTGTATTGAGAAATAATGCACTGCCATTTGATGCCAGAATAGTTCCCGACATACTGGTTTATAAAGATAGCATTTGGATTGCGACATCGGGCAAAGGATTATCTGTTTACGATTATAAAAAGAAAAAATCTAAAACATTCACTGAAACAACCGGATTGGCTAGCAATTATATAAGTTCTTTGTTACGCGATTCGAAAGGTAGAATTTGGTTGGGAACCAACAGGGGTATATCCCGGTTAATTCCCGGAACAGGAGAAATACAAAATTACAATACGCAGGATGGCGTTCAGGCTCTTAAATTTGCAGGAAAAAGTGCCATCAAATTGTCAGATGGGCGAATGGCATTTGGTGGCTTTGGTGGGATCAATATTTTTGACCCTATGCTTGTTGATAAAAACGACAAATGTCCACAAGTCATCTTCACCAGGTTACTGGTTTCAAACACAATAGTAAATCCCTCAAACAACATAAAAAAACACTCACCTTTACAGGAAAATATTACTTCGTCTAAAAGCATTGAACTGAATTATGATCAGTCTATCTTTACAATTGAATTTATTGGGGTTAATTACAATGCAACTCAGAAAATAAACTACTCCTATATTGTAGAAGGAATTGATAATCACTGGAACAATATTGGCAATCAGAACAATGTAACGCTACGAAACCTGAGTCCCGGTGAATATCGTTTCAAAGTAAAGGCTTCAAGTCCCGACAACGTCTGGAGCGACAGCAATATAAACTCAATAACAATTATCATTAAACCACCTCTATGGAGCACCTGGTGGGCTTATTTATTCTACTTTCTGGTGATAATCGGAGTGATATATTTTATTTGGCAATATGCAACTATTCGGGTTCGGACTTCAAATCATTTGAAAATAGAACGTGCAAAACGGGAGAAAGAAGAAGAGTTGCATCAGGAAAAGCTGCAGTTCTTTACCAATATTTCGCACGAATTCCGCACACCGCTGACATTAATAATCAGCCCGTTGGAAAAAATGCATCAGGATGAGTTGGCAGAAGATAAGAAAGCACATCTGAAACTCATGCTACGAAATGCCAAACGATTGCTGAATATGGTAAATCAATTACTCGATTTTAGGAAAGCAGAACGTGGACAAATGAGATTGAAGGTTCAGCATCAGGACTTCGTTGGAGCAATTAATGAAATTATTCTTTCATTCGATGAATTACGAGTCCAGAAAAACATACAACTCGACTTTATTTACGAAGAAGAAATATTGTTGGGATGGTTTGATCCTGAGTTTTTAAATAAATTACTCTTTAATCTGCTTTCGAATGCCTTTAAATTTACTCCCGACTATGGGAACATTCTTGTTGCACTCAACATCGACAAAGATACGCCGGGAAGCAGAACGGTTCATATCGCTGTTTCGAACAATGGCAAAGGCATTCAACCCAATGAAATTCCATACGTCTTTGATCGGTTTTATCAGGGAAGTGAACAAAGCAGCATACAAGAGGGAACCGGTATCGGATTGCATTTGACCAAAAATTTGGTTGAGTTGCACCACGGAACAATTGTGGTAGAAAGTAAGCCGAATGTGAAAACAAAATTCACACTGACACTTCCAATAGAAAAGAGAGCTTATCTGAATAGCGAGCTATTGGCCGAATCGGAATTGCAAACAAAGTCGGAGACTGAAGAATACAAAGTTAATCGTGCTGAAACGGCTGAAAAAACAATAGCCAAAACCGCGAGAGAACATCGTAAACGGATCCTGATTGTTGAAGACAATCAGGATATTCGAAGTTATATCCACAGTATTTTAGATGCGGACTACATAATAGACGAAGCCGAAAATGGACTTATTGGACTTGAAATGGTTGCCTTGCACGATTTTGACCTTATCATAAGCGACCTAATGATGCCGGAAATGGACGGAATTGAAATGTGCAAACAATTGAAAAGTTCCATTGAAACCGACCATATCCCTATCATACTGCTCACAGCCAAATTGGATATCGAAAACCGGATTGAAGGCTTAAGTATTGGTGCTGATGCGTATATTACCAAACCATTTCACCCAAATCACCTTATTATCCGGGTTGCCAAACTTATTGAAACAAGGGAACTGCTAAAAGACCGCTTCAGCCGCAGATTGTCGTTGGGAGAAGTGCAAAAAACTGAACCAGACCAGGAATCAACAGACGTACTTTTTTTACAAAAGACAATTTCAACAATATTGAATAAAATGACTGAAACAGAATTCAATGGAGATGCACTGGCAGTAGAACTTGGTATAAGCAGAATGGGGTTGCACCGCAAAATAAAAGCTCTTACAGATCAAAGCACCGGCGAATTTATACGTAATATACGGCTCAAAAAGGCATACGAACTCTTATCTATTCCGGGGAAGAATATCTCTGAAGTTTGTTACGATGTGGGCTTTAATTCACCTTCCTATTTCACTGCCTGTTTTGTCGAAGCATTTAAAATGACACCCAGTGAATACGTCAAAAACTTAAAATTTAAACCCTGATAAATAGCGAATATGACGATTCAGAAATAGATTCACTATTACATACAATTGGAATTACAGCTATATTCAAGTTGAAAAAAATCAAACACAGCAATCATGAAACACATTCAGTTTTTAATTCTTCTCTTCATTACAACTTTATTTACTTTAAATGCACAGGAAATCTTATCTCCGAATAAAAACATTAAAGTAGTACTCCAATCAAAAAAAACATTTGGTAATTTGTCTTCAGGACAGATATTTTTCAAAATCCTGTACAAAAACGGATCAAAATATGTCGAAGTTTTGCCCGATTCTCCGTTGGGTTTATCACGTGCCGACCAGCAATTTACTGATAATCTTAAACTGATTGGAGAGTCTAAAGCCGTTGCAATACACGACAAGTACGAAATGATTTGCGGTAAACGAAAAATATGTGAAAACTTTGGTACAGAGAAAGTTTTCTGTTATACAAATTCAACCAATCAGTCATTGAATATTGTTTTCAGGGCTTATAATAACGGTGTTGCTTTCCGGTATATATTTCCGAATCACTCCGATTCGTTGTTCAATATTATCAATGAATCCACATGCTACGTTTTACCCGATAGCACCTGTCGTTGGATGCAGCCTTTCGAAATTTCGTACGAAGATTATTATCCCTTAAACATGAACGGATTAAGCGCCGGAAAAAATCAGGAGTGGGGATTTCCCGCTTTGTATAAGGTAAATAACAACCCTTTATGGGTGTTAATTTCAGAAGCAAACATTACGGAGAACAACTGTGCAACAAAGCTGTGTAATTCAAAAAATCCGAATGAATATAACGTAGTTTATCCCGCACCGCGAAAAGATTTCAAGCAAACTGGAGTTAAGACTTCGTTGCCCTGGAAATCGCAATGGCATACACTTGCCATCGGCAAATTATCCGACATTGTTGAATCAACCCTCATAACGGATGTCAGCGAACCCAACCAACTGAAAGAAACCGACTGGATAAAGCCCGGTCCCGTGTCATGGATTTATTGGGCCAACAATCATGGATCGAAAGATTATAAAAAGGTGATGGAATACATCGATTTTGCAGCAGAAATGAACTGGCCTTATGTACTTATTGATTGGGAATGGGATATAATGAGCAATGGTGGGAATATTACAGATGCTGTAAATTACGCTAAAAGCAAAGGCATTAAACCCATGTTGTGGTACAATTCGGGTACAGCATGGCTTGACCCAACCCCGGTAGACCGGTTACTGACTGCCGGTAAGCGTGCTGAAGAGTTTTCATGGCTTAATAAAATGGGCGTATTCGGAATAAAAGTCGATTTTTTTGCAGGCGACCAACAGGATATGATGAAATACTATATTGATATTTTGAAAGATGCTGCGAAATATCATTTGATGGTGAATTTTCACGGTGCCACAGTACCGCGGGGTTGGGCACGTACCTATCCAAACTTAATGTCAACAGAAGCTGTTCTCGGAGCAGAATGGTACAATAACAGCCCGACACTCACCAAAAATGCTGCCGGTCACAATACGACACTTCCTTTTACACGCAATGTGGTTGGGTCAATGGATTATACGCCGGTTACTTTTTCAAACTCGCAACATCCTCATATCACTACCTATGGTCACGAACTGGCATTGTCGGTAGTTTTTGAATCTGGTTTTCAACATTTCGCCGACAGTCCGACAGCCTATAACAGTTTACCATCCGAACCAAAAGAATTTCTAAAGAATGTTCCTGTCAGTTGGGACGACACCAAATTACTGGACGGTTATCCCGGTGAGAAAGTGATAATTGCCCGTAGGAAAGGAAATAAATGGTATATAGGTGGATTAAACGGACTAGACAAATCTCAAACTTTAAACCTTAAGTTTGACTTTATTGGCAAAGGAAAATATAATTTAAAGCTTATCAGGGATGGGAAAGATGATAATTCTTTTTCGACAGAGCTAATAAAAGTAGAAAAAGGGGATAATATTGACATTGAATGTCTCCCAAGAGGTGGTTTTGTGGCTGTTTTAGCACTGTAAATAGCAAAATATTATTGCTTACTACCCTAAAAAATCTCGCCCTGTTACAATAATCTTAGCTTTTGGTATTATTGAGATAATAGAATGATTGGTTTAAAAATAATTTTGCAATTCAATATATCAATTGAATCAATTAATTATCTTTTTAAATCAATGTATCATGAAAAAAAACAAACTTCTTTCTTATTTAGTACTTGCATGCATGTTGCTGGGATTTTCAAATGTTCAGGCACAATGTCCCTTTGTTCCTCTTTCCACATCAGGAAATTTGATTGTTGATCCCGAATGTGGTTCTATTACTCCTTATGATGCCTGGGGTAATGAAATACTAATTTCAGATGCAACTGCTTATTGTGGAACCAGTGTTCAGGTTACAGGTACAGGTACCTGCCCCGGTTCATTAAATTATAATTTTACAGGTTTAGTAACTGCAAATACTGCTTATAGGTTGAGAGCCATGATGTATACGAATGGTACTGCGGGCATCACTTTAAATGGGTTTGGCATCAACGGAACTACATCTGATTATTCATATGCGGTAAACACAGGTAGCACCTGGCAGTTGGTTGACTTTGTATTTACTACAGGTACATTAGCTTCGAACCAAAACTTCTGGTTTAATAGTTGTGGTAGTGGTAATACTGCGACCGACATGCGTCTCGATAATTTTGAGGTATATCCATATACAGCACCTACACTATCTACATCTATTTCAGTTATTTCGTTTGAAGGCACTACAAGTGCTTCATTTACCGTTACCGGATTAAATCAAACAAGTGCAGTTACATTAACCGCTCCGGCAGGAGTTACGTTGAGTACTTATTCAATTCCTGCCAATCCATCGGCTGTATCAGTTACTGTTACATATGATGGTACAACAACCTTAGCTGACACTATCAGATTGACCAGCGGTACCGCAACAGCAAAAATTGCTGTAAAATCATTTAGTTCGGCGTGTTTTACTCCACTGGCACCAGCAGGGACTAACATGATACCTGATCCTTATCTTAATTCCATATCTGGATTTGGTGGCTGGGGTTATAAAGCTACTGTTACAGGTACAGAAGCTTATTGTGGTATGAGTAGTGTTAAATTTACAGCACTTACAAATGGATGGCCTGATGGAGCTGCGTTGGATGTGTCAAACATAACCTGGACGGCGAACCAGACATATCGTTTCCGTGCCATGGTTAATGCAACAGATGGTTCTGTGGCTTTTTTGGCTAAGAATGCTGATCCTGATTTTCTGCTTGTTGTTCCTCAATCGACAGGTTGGGTTCAAATTGACCAAACATTTACAACAGGAACGAATCCAACATCAGGCTTCTTCACCTTTAACAATGTTGACGGATCGGCCACTGGAAAAATAGCTTACATTGATAACTATGAACTGTGGCCTGTTTCACCGGCTACTGCTGTAAAAAAAGTAAGTGGACTTTCGAAACCCAATATTTATATAAAAGGAAATGCAATTGTTGCCGATTTTAATTTAGATCTGTCTTCAAATGTAGAAATTTCCGTTTTCAATGCACAAGGTATGTTGTTGAATAAAATAATTGGTACATTTAACGGAGGTAAAAACAGCGAAATAGTTGCTGTTAATTTGACATCAGGTTTATATTTAGTGAAACTTGTTCAAAATGGCAAATCATTCACTACCAAAGTGATTAAATAATCCACGGGATTGCAATTTATTAAAACTCCGGGCGGTTTATTTAATATGTCATTAAATAAACCGCTATTTATCAACACAGATTACAGTTGGAAAGATATTGTCGTATAATTGTAGTTGTCGATTCTCAAAGACTTAGCAGACAGATGTGATAGCTTCTGATTGTTTGATTAAAATTCATTTAATCAATTTTTTATTTTGAGATGCTGTTTATATTGTCAATATTTTAATGAATCAAAAATAAATTTATTATGAAAAAAATCAAGTTCTATTCCTATGCAGTACTTGTGTGTATGCTACTAGGAATTTTAGGAGCACAAGCACAATGTTATACTCCTCTTTACGCTTCGGGAAATGTAGTGACAGATCCGGAATGTAATAACTATCCGAATGCCAGTAGCGGATGGTCAAAAGGTTGGGGTAATGCAACTGCGATTACCGGTGCCAACGCCTATTGTGGTACCAGTGTTCAAGTAACCGGTGCTTGCGGTGGTTCCATCGATTATACACTTACAGCTAAATTATTGCCAAACACTTCTTATAGGTTGAAATGCATGTTGTATAGCGATAAAGAAGCATTTATCACATTGAATGGTTGTGGCATCAATGGATTGACATCGGACTTTCAAATAACAAAAAATACCGGAAGCATCTGGCAGGCAGTGGACTTCTATTTTGTCACAGGTACTCTTGCATCAGGGGGACAGAATTTCTGGTTGAATAGCTGCTCGGGGTCAAATCAGGCAACCGATATCCGTCTGGATAACCTTGAAATTTACCCGGCAACTGAACCAGTTGTTTCAATACCAATGGAGCCCATGGATTCCGGAAAATTTGTTCCGACATGGGAATCTTTGAAACAGTATGGTGAAGCACCCGAGTGGTTCCAGGATGCAAAATTTGGTATTTGGGCACATTGGGGACCACAATGCCAGCCGGAACAAGGCGACTGGTTTGCAAGATTTATGTATTTTTCCGGATCTCAGCGGAACTGGTTTACAGCTAACTACGGCTCAGATACGAAACTTGGATTCAAGGAAGTGATCAATGACTGGAAGGCAGAGAACTGGAATCCCGAAAGCATTGTAGAACTTTACAAAAATGCCGGTGCGAAATACTTCTTTGCATTGGGGAATCACCACGACAATTTGGATTTATGGGATAGTAAATATCAGCCATGGAATTCTGTGAATGTCGGTCCTAAAAAAGATATAATCGATGGATGGGAAAAAGCAGCCAGAGCAAACGGATTACGTTTCGGTGTAAGTATTCATGCTTCTCATGCATGGTCGTGGTACGAAGGGTCACAGAGTTATGATGGAAACCTGACAGCAGCCGACGGTGCAGGCAAATGGTGGGATGGCCTTGATCCGCAAGACCTTTATGCCCAAAATCATGCGCATAGTACAGGCTGGAATAATTCCGGAACAATTCATTCACAATGGAATTGGGTCAATGGAGCATCTATTCCAACAAAAGCCTATTGTGCTAAGTTTTACAATAGAACGATGGATATGATTAAAAGATACAATCCGGACCTGATCTATTTTGATGATACCTCTTTACCTTTTGTTGCAATTGATGATGCTGGCAATAGGTCCACTACTGCCGTTAGTGATGTTGGATTGAAAATTGCAGCAAGCTATTACAATAAAAGTGCGAATGCGAATAACGGAAAAGTAGAAAATGTTATTTTCGGCAAGATACTCAACTCGGATGAAAAAGAATGCGAGGTTTGGGACGTTGAACGCGGTATTCCCGACAAACCTCAGGCAAAACACTGGCAGACTTGTACCTGCATCGGCGATTGGCATTATAACAGGTCGGTTTATACCAATAACCAATATAAATCTGCCAATACCGTTATACACATGCTGATTGATATTGTCAGCAAAAATGGGAACTTATTGTTAAACATTCCCCTTCGTGGTGATGGAACTTACGATGAAAAGGAATTAGCTGTTGTTCAGGGAATCACTGCATGGATGAATGTCAACAAAGAGAGTATCTATGACACCCGTACCTGGACAATATTCGGAGAAGGCCCGACAGCTGAGCGTGCAAATGCACTTAGTGCTCAGGGCTTCAACGAAGGTACTTCTTATAATGTAAATGATATCCGTTACGTTAAAAAAGGAGATAGTCTGCTTTACGTTACAGTGATGGGCTGGCCAACAACCGGTAAAGCTGTACTAAAAAGTTTGGCTACAACCCAACCATATTTAGTGAAAAACATCAAAAGTGTTCAAATTCTCGGTGGTGGAAATCTGACTTTCACTCGTAATGCTGACGGTCTGAGTATCAATCTGCCAACAACAAAACCAGCTACCGCCGACATTGGTATCGCCTTTAAAATCACGCTGGATACGATTGTTTCTTTTGAAAGCTTGCAAGGTATGATAAGAATAGCTCAGGTAACCGACAGTATTGCTAAATTAAATGCTGGAAACAACTCGGGTCAATATAGTCCTGATGCTGTTTCTACATTGGAAACTGCAATTGTTGATGCACAGGCATACACATCAGCAAATAGTAATAGCGAAATAAGTCAGGCAGTTACAACATTGCAAAATGCAATCGTTGCATTCAAGTCCAGCTCCAAAACGCCCGGGGGTATTATCAATTATTCAAAATCACAAAATATCACGAACAAATACCTGAAAGAAGCCCGTCTTTTTCCCCGGGTAGGTACAACTACAGTGCGTTTTGGGCAACCTGCCAGTTGGAGTGCCGACTTTAATATCCCGCAAACCGATGGCAGTGGCACAAAACAAGGTATTGACAAATATCCGGGTTTTAGTAATTTGATGTTGGGAGCCTGGGGTGATGTTGCCCGTTCGACTGTGGATGCGACTAATGCAAGACTTTATAAAAAAGTAACCTTACCTGCAGGCAGGTATTTCTTTGGAGCCAATTACAATACACTTTATAACATGTCGAAAGCATACATTTTTGCATCTAAAACTATTCCGACCATTTCAAATGTTGAATCAACAGCAATCGCTTTTCACAGTATCAGTGGTGATGCAGCTGATAATGCGATGTACGGTATTGAATTTAATCTTTCGACAGAAACAGAAATATATCTGGGTTGGGTGGCGGATTTAACCACCACGGCAAATCTGGAATTCAGAGCAAAAGAAATTGAATTGCTTCAGGTTTTAGAGCCGACTGACACCTACTCAGCAACAGGTGCTGTTTCGGCTTCAGCAAGTACTGATATTCTTTTGAACTTCGCTGAATTTGCCCGTGTCTATAGCACCAGTGGAACGTACAGTATGAAGTCGGATAATACCGGTTATCTGGTAGGTACATCAGGTGGAAGTTTAGACTTAGGTGTAATCGATTTTGGGACAAATAAGTACAACAAAGCATTTGTAAATACGGCTAGCGCCAGTACTGCACTAAATGCTGCATCTTACGACCTCTATTCAGATGATCAGACGACACCCTTTACTTCGATTCCCGCGGTGAGTACAGGAAGTGCGACTGCTTTCGTAAAATCTGAAACCGCCATTAGTTCAATAAGCGGACTACATAAAATAACATTGAAATTCAATAATCATACTTCTTCTTTGTTGTCGGCTGGATTTGCTGATGCAGGTACAAATGCTGTGAAAGAAATCAAACTTTCGGATATATATAAAATTTGTACATCTCAAAACTCAATTGTAATTGATGGTTTAACCAATAATAAAATTGCGGTTTATTGCAGTAACGGTGCATTGATTGGGTTAAAAACATCAGTTACCGGTAAAGTGGAATTTAAAGTTAAACCAGGAGTATATCTTGTAGAGATAGACGGAAATGCTGTAAAGGTTGTTGTTTGATCATATTTTGATTACAGAATAAATGCCTCGACTCATTATTATTGAGCTCGGGGCTTTTACTTTCTATACAAATCTGGTCTAAATTAAACATCATTTGAATGACGTATAAAATAACCACGAATTATCATAAGTAACCGGCAATCGAAAAATATCAAGAAAACATTTATGTTTTTACTTATAATATCATTTGAATAATCAGTTTTATTTTATCTAATATTCCTTACCTTTGTAACCTAACATATTTTTTTCCAACATGCCCGAAATAAAGAAAGAACATCCGAAAGAGAAAACCGTCTTACACCCACGTAACAAACACAGGGAACGTTATGATTTTAAAAAACTCATTGTTACCTGTCCTGAACTGGCTAAATACGTAAAATTGAATGCTTACGGAGACGAATCGTTGGATTTTGCCAATCCAAAAGCGGTAAAATGGTTAAATAAAGCGTTATTGAAGCATTATTATAATATAGAATACTGGGATATTCCCACCGGGTATTTATGCCCGCCCATTCCCGGGAGAGTAGATTATTTACATCATGTTGCCGATTTGCTGGGAAACTCAAATAATGGAAAAATACCAACCGGTCCAAAAGTAAAATGCATGGATATTGGTGTTGGTGCCAGTTGTGTTTTCCCAATCGTTGGAACTAAAGAATACGGTTGGGCGTTTATAGGCTCTGAAACCGATCCGGCTGCTTTGGAATCGGCAAGTAAAATACTGAATAACAATCCATTTTTGAAAAGAAGCATAGAACTCCGTTTTCAGGAAAATCCCATGGATATTTTTCATGGCATCATGGAACGCAACGAGCCCGTTGACTTGACCATTTGCAATCCGCCTTTTCATGCTTCACTGGAAGAAGCCCAGGAAGGAACACTCCGCAAGCTCAGCAGCTTGAACCACAAGAAAGTCACTACTCCCACCCTCAATTTTGGAGGACAAACTACTGAATTGTGGTGTGAAGGTGGTGAAGAACGTTTTGTGCGCAGCATGATTCGTCAGAGTAAACAATTTGCATCAAACTGCTTTTGGTTTACAACACAGATTTCGAAACAATCGCATCTGAAAAGCGTATACGAAGCACTCGAGAATGTAGGTGCTTTAGACGTGAAAACCATTCCCATGGGTCAGGGAACGAAGACAAGTCGTATTGTTGCCTGGACATTTCTAAAAGAGGATCAACAAAAAAGCTGGTTAAATACCCGTTGGAATGCATTCTGATTAATAATTAATTACTTACAATTAATAATTATATGAAGATCTTTGCAACTAGCCAAATTCGCGAAATCGATCAGTTAACCATTAAAAACGAAGCTATTACTTCGATAGATTTAATGGAGCGGGCAGCTGATGTTCTGTATGAAAAGTATTTACAAACTATTTCGTATAATTGCCCTGTTTGCATTATGGCCGGACCCGGAAATAATGGTGGAGATGCACTGGCACTGGCAAGAATGTTTTTGTTAACCAGTTTGAAAGTTGAGGTTTATTTAATTCATACCGGATCGTTATCAGATGATTGTAAGACAAATAAAAAAAGACTTTTTGATTCTTTTCCTGAAAATTTAATAGAACTTCAAAACGAATTCATAGCTCCGGTTTATACTGAAGAAACGATTATTATTGATGGACTTTTTGGCTCAGGACTAAGCAGACCGTTGACAGGAATTTTTGCAGAAGCAGTAAATTGGATGAATCAAAGCGGTTGTAAAATTGTTTCTATCGATATACCTTCCGGTTTACAAGGTGAAGAAAACATTTCAACAAACTCATCGGTCATTGTAAAAGCTGACCTTACTTTCACTTTCCAGTTTCCAAAACTATCTTTTCTTTTTGCAGAAAATGAGCCCTACATTGGGAAATGGGAAATTCTTGACATTGGTTTACATCCCGAAGCTATAAAACAAACTGCAAGTGACTATCACTATCTGGAAGAAAATGAAATTAAGTTATTATTAAAAAAACGTTCGAAGTTTTCTCATAAAGGGACTTACGGACATGCACTGATCATTGCAGGAAGTTATGGAATGGCCGGAGCTTCAGTTCTGTCGGGAAGAGCAGCACTACGCGCAGGCGCAGGATTGGTAACAGTACATGGTTGTGCATCCAACCGTACAATCATTCAAACAGCTGTGCCGGAAATCATATTTCAGGCTGACCAGTTTGATCATTTCATAAGTGATGTGAATGTACGGGAAATCTACAATGCTGTGGCAGTTGGACCGGGTATCGGGACGAGAACCGAAACAGCCGACATGCTACGTAAATTACTGGGGCAACTCAATAAACCCTGCGTTCTGGATGCCGATGCGCTCAATATTATTGGTCAGGAAAAAGATTTACTCCAACTTATTCCCAAAAACAGTCTGTTAACTCCGCATCCAAAGGAATTTGAACGTTTATTCGGCAAATGTAATTACTCGCACGAACGAATGATTAAAGCACAGGAAGCAGCCCGACAATTTGGGATTATAATCATTTTAAAAGGTGCCAACACACTGATAGCCATGTCGGATGGAGAATTATATTTCAATAGTACCGGAAATCCGGGTATGGCAACTGCCGGTTCCGGAGATGTTTTAACCGGAATATTGATTGGATTATTAGCACAGGGTTACTCACCTTATGAAACGGCCCTGATTGGAACTTTTATACATGGACGTGCCGGCGATTTAGCATTGGAAAATGAATCGGAAGAATCATTGATTGCTGAAGACCTGATTACTCATTTGGGAAAAGCATTCAAATCTTTGATAAATAATTAAATAAACAATATTTTCATATTTAAAATACGGTTTCGGATCAATCCGGAATCGTATTTTTTATTTTTCAAAAGATTACAAACAAAGAAAAAGTAATAATATTTCTTAAAATACAGATCTTCTTTATTGATTACTCAACAAAATGAACTTCTTTTGCATCCGATTAATAGTTCTATTAAATAGTTACATTAAATATGGATATTAAGACCGAACAATCTACTGAAAAAATAATACTTGAAGTTGCCGAAAGACTTTTCCTTGAAAAAGGTTTTGCGATGACCTCAACCACTGAAATTGCAAAAGAAGTCGGATGTAATCAGGCTTTGGTTCATTATTACTTTAGAACGAAAGATAATTTGTTCAATACCATTTTTGAACAAAAATTCAAAGATTTTTTTCAGTGGATATTTGAAATAAAGAGCACAGGAGAATTGGAATTTCTGGATAAATTAAAACTTATTATTGAATCTCATTTTGATTTGCTCATGAATAACCCCAAAATGCCAGGACTGATATTGAATGAATTATCTAGAAAACCTGATCAGATTAGCATGTTGAAAGATAAATTAGAAACAATTCCGGTGAAACTATTTTCGGAATTGAATGAAGAACTACAAACAGCCATTACGCAGGGAAAAGTCCGGAAAATTGATTTGATTGATTTGATTGTTAGTATGATAACCATGAATGTAGCCATTTTTGTTATGATGCCTGTTGTAGAGAATATTCTTTCGCTGGACGAATCAAAAAAGAAATTTATGATTCAACACAGAAGAGCCGAAAACGTAGATTTTATTTTAAAAAGTTTAAGACCATAAAAAAGTAATTTAGAATTCATGAATATGAAAAACAAGATTTTATTCATTTTACTGGCCATTGTCGGTTCTTTGAGTTTAAGCGCTCAAAGTCTGACAATTGAAACCTGCCAGGAAAAAGCCAGAGCCAACTATCCGTTGGTTAAACAGTACGGGCTGATTGAACAAACGGCTCAATACAACATCAGTAACGCCAACAAAGGTTATTTGCCACAATTGACGCTTTCGGCAAAAGCAACCTATCAGTCGGCAGTGACTGAAATACCTTCCAGTTTAGGCGATGTTTTATCAAAACTGACAGGAAAACCGTTCTCATTTCCTTCCTTGGCAAAAGATCAGTATCAGGCTGTGTTGGAAGCTTCACAGCTTATTTGGGATGGTGGTGTGATTTCAGCCCAAAAGAAAATTACAAATGCCTCAACACAAATTGAAAAAGAAAATCTAGAAGTTAGCTTATATGCTCTGAAGGATCGGGTTAATCAACTTTATTTCGGAATTCTGTTGCTCAACGAGCAACTTAAACAGAACAGTATTCTGAAAAATGATTTGAAAATAAATTCGGACAGGATAAGTGCCCTGATTCAGAATGGAATTGCTATTCAGGCGGATTTGGATGCCATAAATGTTGAACAACTTAATGCTAATCAACGTGAGTCGGACATTAAAAATTCCCGCCAAACATACTGTTTAATGCTATCGGCTCTGACCGGATTAAGTATTACCGACCAAACAGTTTTGACCAAACCCGAAACAGATCTTTCGGTGCTTAGCAAAAATGACAATCATCGCCCGGAACTTGCTTTGTTAGATGCACAAAGTAAACTGTATGAAAGCCAAAAGTCACTTTTAAATGCGGGGAACTTACCTAAAATCGGGGCATTTATTCAGGGAGGTTACGGACAACCGGGTTTAAATATGTTTACAACCGGATTTTCACCTTTTTATATTGGAGGAATACGGTTTTCATGGAATATTAGTGGTTTGTATAGTCAGAAAAACAATTTGAATAAATTGGATATTAGTAAGAAAACAGTTGATATTCAAAAAGAAACTTTTCTTTTCAACAACAACTTAGTGACTAAACAACAGCAAAACGAAATCGGAAAACTTCAATCGACATTAACGAATGACGATGAAATTATCCGGTTGCGGCAGAATATCAAAAAAGCCACTTCGTCGAAACTAGAAAATGGAACCGCTTCAGTAAGCGATCTCGTTCGTGATTTGAATGCTGAAAACCAGGCCCAACAACTAAAATCACTTCACGAAATTCAACTTCTCCTGACAATTTACCAACTAAAGAACAATACAAATAATTAATAAACATATAACCCATAAATCCCCTAAAAAGGACTATTAAAGATAGAAATTATGAAAACAATTAATTTTAAAATGAGATATCAGATTTTACTCGGAATTGCATTATTGGTGGGTTTTACTTCCTGTAAAAAATCGGATGCAGATTATGATGCTGCCGGAACATTTGAATCAACTGAAATTACCGTTTCAGCTGAAGGATCAGGAAAACTACTGACCTTTGATGTGGAAGAGGGTCAGGACCTGCAAGCCGGTCAGGTTATTGGTTCAATAGACAGCGTGCAACTTTACCTGCGCAAAAAACAATTGCTGGCAACCGGTAAATCAATTCAGGTTCGACGCCCGGACGTTCAGAAACAGATT
>Ga0265297_10005290_pt1 | contig 19849 bp, 21 predicted proteins | sample Munlanlwell13791_FD_192502 | JGI IMG/M metagenome (GOLD analysis project Ga0265297, IMG submission 192502) | Leachate microbial communities from a municipal landfill in Southern Ontario, Canada - Leachate well 137-91 | ecosystem: Engineered > Solid waste > Landfill > Unclassified | place...
CGGCTAAGCTGGCCTTAAGCGATGCCGGGATGCCGGCAGATCATCCCGGGCTTCCGGGAACCGGCGTAGTTATCGGCACGACGATGGGAGAATCCCAGGTCCTGGAAAAGTTGAATGACGCCTGGGTAAAAAAAGGAACCGAGGCAATAGACCCCGCATTAATCCCCCAGTATCCCTGCAATGTGCTTTCGCTGAATGTCGCTCAAGAGTTAAAACTAAACGGCCCGAATCTGGTTATACCCAATGCCTGCGCTGCCGGAAACTATGCTATCGGCTACGCGTATGACCTTATCCGTATGGGCAGGGCCCAAACAATGCTGGCCGGAGGCACAGATGCGTTTTCGCGGATCGCCTTTATCGGTTTTAACCGCTTGCTGGCGGTTGCGCCGGAAAAATGCCAGCCCTTTGACAAAAACAGGAAAGGGATGCTGGTAGCTGAAGGCTCGGCAATGGTCCTGATTGAAACCCTGGAGGCAGCGTTGCAAAGGGGCGCGCAAATTTACGCTGAAATTTTAGGTTACGGGGTAAGCTGCGACGCCCATCATATGACCGCGCCTTTTTCCGAAGGGATAAAAGAGGCTATCGAGAAAGCGCTTCAGCAGAGTAATACCCTGCCGGAAAAAATAGATTATTTCAGCGCCCACGGCACAGGGACACCCGCCAATGACCGGGAAGAGTGCCTGGCCATCAAAAAAGTATTCGGGGCTCATTATAAAAAATTACCGGTCAGCTCAATTAAGTCCATGCTCGGCCATACTATGGGGGCGGCTTCGGCGATCGAGGCAGTTGCCTGCGCCCTAAGCGTTAAGAACGATATTATTCCTCCTACGATAAATTATGAGACACCGGACCCGGAATGCGATATTGATTGTGTGCCGAATATTGCTCGCGCGGCGAGGGTGGATATTGCTTTAAACAGCGCTTCTGCTTTTGGCGGGAATAACGCCTGCCTGGTGCTTAAGAAGTTTCCTCCGCAGTAAGCCTTCCTTTCTTCGCTATTTCCTTGGGAATAGGCTCCATTTTTTTGGGTTCAATCAGCGGTTTAATAAGGCGTATAATAAAGTCCAGGACCGGGTTAAAGGCCCGGGCGTATATATCTAACGCTACGAGTTTGGCTCCCAGCCGTATCTTAGGGTGATAGTCGCTAAAACCTGGCTGGTAGGTTTTGAGCTTATGCTCTATGCACCACTCAATATTATGGCAGAAAGTCGTATAATAGAGGTGGTATTTGTGGGCTACTCCGTAATCAAATCCGATGAACTTATCGATAAACCTGCCGTCTTTGACCAGGCATAAATTGAAGGCTACGATTTTATCCCGGTCATAAGTAATGAAATATTTAGCTACCCCGGGCATATTTTTACAGATATCCAGAAAGAATTTTTTGGTCAGGGTCTCAAAATGCACGCCCGCATCGCCAACATTATTTAGGTATAGCTGGTAGACAGCGTTAATTATATCGGATATATCCAGGCGTTCTTCAGTCCTCAGCCGGGCGAGTTCTCCGGAGCGGCGTAATTTCTTTTTGAGGTCTTTGCGGGTGTTCCGGCTTAATCCCCGTATATACTCTTCCAGCGAATCTGCCCGAATATTAATAGTGGTAGTAGGCAGCGTCTCCATTTTGATGAATTTTTTTCTCTGGAGGTATTCGGCAAGTTTTAAGGAGCGGGCAGAGAGGTTATAGAAGGCCATCCCGGCGATTTTTTCAGTTTTGGAGAATTCCTGCAGTTTTTTGATTGCCTGGCCCAAGACTGTTTCCAGTTCTGCCTCAGGGGATAACCCCATTGAAAATCCTTCGGTAGTGGGTGAGCCGGCAAAAAGGATCTTTATTTTCAACCCGCGGCCAAGCCTGGCCGCTGCCGGCAGCAGCATGGCAAAGGAAAAGTCCATGACAAAGAAGGGGAGGATCAGGACAGTGCGGTTATTTTCTTTGCCGACCAGATAGCCGAAAGAGAATTCTTTAGTCCCGCCTTCTTCCAGCGTTTTCAGATAGCCGTAGCTTTCGATCAGGCTTGTACCGAAAAGACTGTCCCAGTCTTCTATGGGAATAGAGCTTATTTTTTTTACTATTGAAAAGTCCAATCCCGGGTTAAATTTATTCATAGGGTTGTAGTATAACAAAAAGGGGCACCCGGCACAATTAAAAATTTACCTTTTATGGTTTTGTGATATAATAACTGCCTTATGGATAATACGGATTACCGAAAATTTGATTTTTTTCTTAAAGGCAATAACGGGAAAGCGGTTTTGCTTATTCACGGCATTACCGGCACGCCCTCGGAGATGAATTATCTGGGAAAATCCCTGAATAAAGCCGGTTTTAGCGTGCTGTGCAATACCCTGCCCAAGCATTGCGCGACCCTGGGTGAGCTAAAAAGAGTTACCTGGCAGGAGATAGCCAGCGCCTGCGCTAAAGACCTGGAGGGCCTTAAAAAGGAGCATTCGGAAGTTTCTGCAGGCGGCCTGTCCATGGGCGCGCTGATGGCTGCCCATCTGGCTTATCAATACCCGTATTTAGTTTCCAGGATCATTGTTCTGGCTCCCACTATTTTTTACGACGGCTGGGCAGTGCCTAAGAGCAAAATATTCATGGATGTTCTATGGCATGTGCCTTTTATCCGGAACAGGTTTGATATCCGGGAAAGCTGGCCTTACGGCTTGAAAAATGAGCTTCTAAGGGCAGGCTTGGAGAGATTCTACCGTAACGCCAAAGCCGGAAGCGATGATGAGAGGGTAGCTGTTTTTGGCAGCCCGTTTTTTCCGATGAGCTGTCTCTACCAGCATCACCTTTTTACCAAAGTAGTGCTGAAGGAACTATCCGGTGTACGCGCGCCGGCCCTGGTTATCCATGCCCGGGAAGATGATATGACCAGTTTTAAGAACGCGCAATACGTGTATGACCATATCGGCTCTCCGGATAAATCTTTGATCATGCTTGATGACAGCTATCATATGGTCACTATCGATAAGCAGAAAAGTAAAGTTGCGGAAGAGGCAATTAAGTTTCTGAATAAACCCAATAATAATTAACTATGGAATATGACGCGATCATCATCGGAGCAGGCACTGCGGGGTTAGCTGCCGCGGTCAAATTATCCTGTTTGGGCAAGAAAGTCCTGGTATTGGAGAAACAGCCTGTCCCGGGGGGCCTGGCTACTACTTTTACCCGGAAAGGCTTTATCTTTGAGAGCTCCCTGCATTGCGTTGACGGCCTGCAGCAGGGCGGAGAGATCAGGGGTTTTCTGGATAAGTACGGCATTACCCAAAAAATAAATTTTATTGAACTCCGGAATTTTAGCCGGATCATCTATCCCGAACATGATTTTACCGTTGGATTCAACCGCGATGATTTCGTAGATTACCTTAGAAAGAGTTTCCCACAGGAAGCCGCGGGCATTGAAAGGCTCTTTGGCGCCATTGACCGGTTCTACCGGCACTTTGACCGGTATTATTATTCTAAAATACCTTACTTCCTGAAAATCCCGTTAACTCCGCTCTTGTGCCCTGAAATTATCCGGTTATCTTTTATCACCGCCGAACAATTTATCGGGAAGTTTATCCGGGACGCCAGGCTTAAGGGCATTGTTACGGATATCTGGAGTTTTATCGGAGTGCCTCCGGAAAGGCTCTCGGCGTTTTATTATCTTATTGTCTTGCGGGGTTATTATTATCTGCCGACATTCTATATCCAGGGCAGCTCAAGCAAGCTTTTTAAGGCGATGCTGGAAAAGGTAGAAGAGAACGGCTCAACGGTGAAGTTCAATACCGAAGTTGTCCGTATAATTACCGGGAATGGCCAGCGGGCGCAAGGGGTAGCTACCGCTAAAGGAGAAATATTCCAGGCTAAAGTTATCATAAGCAATGCCAATCCTATTGATACTTTTGAGAAACTGGTTGATAATCCCGGGATAAAGGAGATGTACCGTCAGAAGCTATCCGGCATGGAAAAATCGATTTCCGCTACCCAGTTGTATCTGGGCCTGTCCAGGCCGGCTAAGGGTTTAGGTATGGATAATTTTATGATTTCCATAAATACTAACTATGACCATGCGGAAGACCTTGCATCCTGCCTGGGAGGGGATTATGAACATTGTTCTTTTTCGCTGGTTGACCATGCTCAGGTAGAGCCTGCCCTGGTGCCTGCCGGAAAGGGCAGCCTGTTAATCATGACTATAGATTCTTACGCTAATTGGGATAAGCTTTCTCCGCAAGAATATAAGTTGAAGAAACAGGAAGTTGCCAGGAAATTGATCAAGCGGGCAGAAAAGTATCTGCCGGGATTAAACGAAACTATTGAGGTGATGGAGGTGGCTACCCCTAAGACTATGGAGCGCTACGGTTCTGCGCCCCAAGGCGCCATTTACGGATTTGCCCAGATTCCGGAACAATCAGTCTTCCGCAGGCTTCCCTTAGATACCGCAGTAAAGGGTTTGTTTTTAGCCGGCGCCTGGACTCAGCCCGGCGCAGGCATCCACGCCTGTTTTATCTCCGGAATGGATGTTGCCGGGTTAGCTCTGCGTTTTCTAAAATGAAGGTAACTACCGGTAAATTCAAGGGCAGGAATATCCGTATGCCTAAAGGCATACGGCCAACCCAGGGTAAGGCCAGGAAAGCAATCTTTGATATACTGGGCGGCATAGAAGGCCTCTCTTTTTTAGAGCTATTTTCCGGATCAGGCGCGGTAGGTATAGAAGCAGCTTCACGCGGCGCCGCAGAAGTGGTTTTTGTAGAGAATAACCCTAATGTTCTCAAGGTTTTATCTTCCAACACGGCTGGTATATTAGATACTCAATACCTTATACTGGCCCAGAGCGTGGAGAGCGCCTTGGCGCGTTTGAACCGGGAGAATAAGAAGTTTGATATTATCTTCCTGGATCCGCCATACTATCAGGATTTACCAAAAAAAACCTTGCAAACTCTTGAGGGTTATGATATATTAGCGCCCAATGGTTTGATAGTTGTGCAGCATTTTAAGAAAGAAAACCTCCCAGATTCCCTGGGAGTTTTAACTTTATTCCGGCAGTATAAATATTCGCAAACCCTGCTTTCTCTATACAGGAAGAAGGAGCCTTAATCTATGTGCCAGGCTGCAATATACCCCGGGACATTTGATCCGGTAACCTACGGCCATATTGACCTGATTAAAAGGGCGCAGGAGATTTTTTCCGAAGTGATCGTGGCAGTAGCCGCTAATCCGCAGAAAAAGCCGCTCTTTCCGGTTAAAGACAGAGTAGCTATGCTTAAAAAAGCTACTGCGGATTTTAAAGGCGTGGAGGTCGTTGATTTTGACGGCCTGGTAGTAGAGTATGCGCATAAGCGCAGGGCCAGGGTCCTGATCAGGGGCCTGAGGATGCTTTCGGATTTTGAATATGAATTCCAGATGGCCCTGACTAACCGCAAACTCTCAGCCGACGTAGAGACTATTTTTCTTATGCCGCATGAATCATATAGCTATCTATCTTCCAAGCTCCTGAAGGAGGCAGCTTCTTTAGGGGCGGATCTATCCAGCTTTGTCCCGGATTTCGTGGGAAAAGCGCTTAAGGAAAAGTTGCGCAATAAGCAGTGAAAATAGATACAAGACAGATACCTGCTCAAGGGTTGATTCTCACCGAAGAATTTAGCCCTGCGGAATTAGACTTAGATACTGAGATCATTAAATTCAGCGGCCCGATCAAGGCCAAGGCGGTTATTTCCAAGAGTTATGCTGCGATCGGCGTAAATTTAAGTTTGAACGCGCCGATGCTCGTAAATTGCAGCCGCTGCCTGCAGGAATTTAATGCCGATTTTAACCGGCAGATACAGTTGCACTACGCGGAAGATAAAGTCGAACCCATAATTGACCTGGACCCGGATATCCGGGAAGAGATAATTTTAAGTTATCCGATAAATCCTTTATGCAATGATGCTTGTAAAGGTTTATGCCCGAAATGCGGGTGTAATTTAAACGAAGGAGGTTGTCACTGTGGCTCTACCTAAAAGAAGGCATTCAAAAACTCGCGGACGCAAACGGCGCACGCATTGGAAGGTCAAGGCGGAGGCTTTAAGCCCTTGCCCGCAATGCAAACAGCCAAAGCTTGTCCATCGGGTTTGCCCTATCTGCGGTTATTATAAGGGCAAGCAGGTCATTGAGATCAAAATAAAAGAAAAAAAGAAAAGGAAATAACTTAAGCGATGAAAATAGTCGTTGATGCCATGGGCGGGGATCACGCGCCCGATGTGGTCATTCAGGGGACATTAGCTGCGGTTAAGGAATACGGCGCCGAGGTAATTCTGGTCGGGGACGAAGCGAAAATAAACCCCCTGCTTAAAAAAGCGAAGTATTCCGGGCCCAATATCAGCGTAGTGCACGCGCCTGAAACAATCGAGATGTGCGAATCTGCCGCGCTCAGCGTGCGCAGAAAGAGGAAATCCTCCATTGTTCTCGGGGTAAATTTAGTCAAAACCGGCCAGGCCGAAGCTTTTTTTAGCGCCGGGAACACCGGAGCAGTTGTCTGCGCCGCGACTTTAGGCTTAGGCCTTATCCCTGGAGTAGAGCGCCCGGGAATCGCTATCGTCACCCCTACCTTAAAAGACATATCTTTGATCATTGACGTCGGCGCCAACATTGACCCCAAGCCAACCCAGCTCCTGCAATACGCGATCATGGCTGATGTTTACGGCCGGACTATTCTGAATAAAACTAACCCTTCTATAGGGCTGTTGAATATAGGCGAGGAAGAGGCTAAGGGCCCCGGATTTATGCGCGAGACGCATGAATTGCTCCAGACGAGCAACCTTAACTTTATCGGTAATGTTGAAGGCAAGGATTTCTTATCCGGCAAGGCCGATATTATTGTCTGCGACGGTTTTGTAGGCAATGTGGCCCTGAAGGTCCTGGAAAGCGCAGCCGCGGCAATGCAGGTGTTCTTAAAGAGGCACTTATTAAGCAATCCTTTGGGTAAATTGGGATTGCTTTTTCTTTTACCGAGCTTAAAACGTTTTAAGAAAGAACTGGATTATGCCGAATACGGCGGCGCTCCTTTGCTGGGAGTTAACGGTGTAACCATAATCGGCCATGGCCGCTCTAATGTCAAGGCGATCAAGAATGCTATCCGGGTGGCCAAAGAAGAAGTAGAACGTAACTTTAATCAAAAAATAATCGAGGCGATCGGTAAGCGTAAGTCTTTGCTTGAACAGCATGCCCGCCTGCCGGACGGGCAGGCCCGCCCTTCGGGGGAGAGCCTGGTTAAGGAGTGATATGCGTAAAGTAGGTATAATTGGAGTAGGGGAGTATTTGCCGTCAAGGGTCTTGACCAACGCGGATTTAGAAAAGATGGTGGATACTTCCGATGAATGGATTACTACCCGCACCGGCATAAAAGAACGCCGGATTGCCGCTGGCGATGAAGCTACTTCGGACTTGGCGCTTAAGGCAGCTAAAGAGGCCCTGGCCGACGCGCGCTTGAATCCCGAAGAGCTGGAGCTGATCATTGTCGCGACTATTACTCCCGATATGCAGTTTCCTTCGGTTTCTTCTATAGTCCAAAACGGGCTGGCTGCCAGGGGCGCCGCTGCTTTTGATATATCTGCCGCCTGCGCGGGATTTGTCTATGCTTTATCTATGGCCCAGCAATTTATCAGCCTGGGTACTTATAAGAATGCCCTGGTTATCGGAGCGGAAAAACTTACTTCGGTTACGGACTGGCAGGACCGCAATACCTGTGTTTTATTCGGAGACGGCGCCGGCGCCTGCGTTTTAAAAGAAGTTAAAACCGGAGGAATAATTTCTACTTACCTTGGGTGCGACGGCTCCAAAAAAGAATTATTAAATCTTCCTGCCGGAGGCAGCCGCCTGCCGGCTTCCCATGCGACAATTGACGCCCGGCAGCATTTCCTGAAGATGCAGGGGAACGAACTATTTAAGATCGCGGTCAAGACCATGACCGATGCCGCGGAGAAAGTCCTCCAGCAGGCGGGTATGGATTTCTCCGACGTGGATATGATCATCCCGCACCAGGCGAATGCGCGCATCATTATGGCGGTCGGCAAAAGATTGGGCTTGAGCGAAGATAAAATTTTCCTGAATATCGAAAAATACGGGAATATGTCCAGCGCCTCTACGGCTACGGCTTTGGTGGAAGCAGCTAAGGAGGGTAGGATCAAGAAAGGCGACATCGTTCTTTTGGATTCTTTTGGCGCAGGCCTGGTTTGGGGAGCCTGTGTTATCGAATGGTAGCTTATCTTTTTAGCGGCCAGGGCAGCCAATATGTGGGAATGGGTAAAGACTTATATGGAAATTTCCCCGAATCCCGGGCTATATTTGATAAAGCGCAAGAATTACTGGATTTCGATCTTAAACAGATTTGTTTTGAAGGCCCTGAAGAACAACTCAAGGTTACCAGAATATCGCAACCAGCGATTGTAACTGTCAGCATTGCTGCGTTTGAGGCTTTTAAAGCTAAAAACAAAGCTATTCCCGGCTTTATGGCGGGTTTAAGCCTGGGCGAATACAGCGCCTTGATCGCCTCCGGCAGCCTTACCTTTGAAGACGGTATCCGGCTGATCAAGAAAAGAGGCGAGTTAATGGATGAAGCAGCCAGGAAAAACCCCGGGAAAATGGCTGCTGTTTTAGAGTTAGCGGCTGATAAGGTAAAAGAGATTTGCGCTTCCAGCGGCGCGGAGATCGCCAATTTAAATTCTCCCGGACAGATCGTTATTACAGGTAAGAGCCAGGCTATAGACAAAGCCGTTGATCTTTGCGTTGCGGCGGGAGCTAAAAGGGTAATTCCCCTGGAGGTAAGCGGCGCGTTCCATTCATCGCTCATGGCAGAAGCCGCTCAGGGCCTTAAGGAAGAGCTGGATAAGACCAATATCTTAGTTCCCTCTGTGCCGGTAGTCAGCAATTATACGGCTTTACCCCAGGATAAACCCGGACAGATCCGGGAGAATCTCATCCAGCAGGTGCGTTCTTCGGTAAGATGGGAAGATTCCATGCGTTTTATTCTTGGAAAAGGGATTACGCAGTTTTACGAATTCGGGCCGGGTAAGGTCCTAAAAGGGCTGATGCGTAAGATTGACCCGGCTGTTCAAGTCACTAATATAGAGAAAAGCGCGGATATTTCATAATCTACGGGACATTTTCCGTGGTAGGCTATTCGCGAAGGCTGGATAGGAAAGTGTCCCGGGGATAAGATAGTAAGTAGGGAGGATAAGAATGAAACTTAAGGATAAGGTAGCTTTGATTACAGGCGGCGCCCGGGGCATAGGCCAGGCTATTGCCATGACTTTTGCCGGGGAAGGCGCGGATATCGTGGTAGCTGACGTGAACCTGGAAGTAGCCCAAAAAACAGCTTCGGAGATAGAGGCCCTGGGTAGGAAGTCTCTGGCTTTGGAGATGGATGTTACGGATTACGCCCAAGTAGAGGCCGGGGTGAACAAAATTCTTGACAAATTCGCAAAGGTTGATATATTAGTTAACAACGCTGGAATCACCAAAGACAATCTGATCCTGAGAATGTCTCAAGGCGAGTGGGATGCGGTAATAAATGTGAACCTTAAAGGCACGTTTAACTGCATCAAGGCAGTATCCCGGCCGATGATAAAGCAGAGAAGCGGCAAGATCGTAAGTATTGCTTCGATCATCGGTTTAATGGGTAATGCCGGGCAGGCAAATTATGCCGCCTCTAAAGCAGGCATCATCGCTCTTACAAAAACTGTAGCTAAAGAATTGGCAAGCCGCAATGTTAATGCCAATGCAGTAGCCCCCGGATTCATCCAGACCGAGATGACCGCCAAGCTTCCTGAAGCTGTAAAAGCTAAGATGCTGGAAGCGATACCCTTGGCTAAATTAGGTACGCCCCAGGATGTGGCAAATCTCTGTTTATTCCTGGCCAGCGAAGAGGCAAATTATATAACCGGGCAGGTAATTACTGTTGACGGCGGCATGGTTATGGCATAAGTATTCTAACAAGGAGGAACAAAGAATGGCAGTTCAAGAGAAGGTTAAGTCAATAATTGCAGAACAATTAGGGGTAAAGCCCGAAGAAGTTACTCCCGAAGCATCTTTTGTCGATGATTTGGGCGCGGATTCTTTGGATACCGTAGAGTTAGTTATGGCCTTAGAAGAAGAATTCGGCATTGAAATACCCGATGAGGATGCTGAAAAGATAGCTACTGTCGGCGATGCTATGAAGTATATTGAAGAAAAAAGCGCTAACAAATAATATTTTATATAGATAATCTTGAGTAAGTTACCCCGCTATTTTTGTTTAGCGGGGTAAGTTTTATTTACCAATTATAAATATATGCGCGAAAACAGAGTAGTAATTACGGGTTTAGGAGTTATTTCTCCGGTAGGCAACGATGTCCCCGGCTTTTGGAGTTCTTTAAAGGCAGGCAAGAGCGGAGTAGGGCCGGTTACCAGCTTTGATGCCGCTGCTTTTGATTCGCGCATCGCCGGGGAGGTCAAAGGTTTTGACCCTAAAGCCTACGGTATAGAGTTTAAGGATATCAAGCGCACGGATAAATTCGTGCAATATGCCATTGCTTCAGCCAGGCAGGCTATAGATGCTTCAGGCTTGGACCTGGAAAAGGAAAATAAGGACAGGATCGGCGTATTGATCGGCTCCGGTATAGGCAGTTTATATACCATAGAGCAGGAGCACAAGATTTTTCTTAATAAGGGGCCTTCGCGTCTGTCTCCTTTTCTGATCCCTATGCTTATTGTTAATGAAGCCAGCGGTTATGTGGGCATTATTTTCGGCTTGAAAGGGCCTAATTCCTGCGTGGCTACTGCCTGCGCTTCGGGATCGCACGCTATCGGAGACGCTTTCAGGATCATCCAGCGGGGAGACGCGGATATAATGATCTCTGGCGGCACGGAAAGCTGCCTTGTAGCTACGGCAGTCGGCGGGTTCTGCGCCCTAAAGGCGCTTTCCAGAAAGAATGATACGCCGCAAAAAGCTTCCCGTCCTTTTGATAAAGAGCGCGACGGGTTCGTCATAGCTGAGGGGTGCGGTATGGCGGTATTGGAGAATTTAGAACACGCCAAAAAGCGCAACGCGGATATTATTGCCGAAGTCGTTGGTTTTGGGATGACCTGTGATGCCTACCATATAACCGCGCCGGATCCTGCGGGCGAAGGAGCCGGACGGGCAATGAAAGTGGCTCTTCACGACGCAAAAATCAATCCCGAAGATGTAGATTATATTAACGCGCACGGCACCTCGACCAAACTTAACGACAAGATTGAAACGCTTTCTATGAAAGCGGCCTTTGGAGCTCATGCTAAAAAAGTTATGGTCTCTTCCACTAAGTCTATGACCGGCCATGCCCTGGGAGCTGCCGGCGGAATAGAATTTGTGGTCTGCTGCCTGACAATAAGAGACGGCGTAGTACATCCTACGATCAACTACGAACATCCTGACCCCGAGTGTGACCTGGATTATGTCCCTAATGTTTCCCGCAAAGCAGATGTGGAGGTATGTATGTCCAATTCTTTAGGTTTTGGCGGGCATAACGCTTCTCTCATCGTAAAGAAATTCACAGGGTAAATAAAGGGGACGGTTCTATTTTTTCCGAACCTAACCCCAGAAAAATAGAACCGTCCCCTTTTTTAAAATGCCTTACACCATAGCTGAAAAAATACTTTTAGCCCATACTGACAAAAAAGATATCAAGCCTGGCGAATTCATTGAGGCTAAAGTCGATATCGCCCTGGGTAATGATATCACCGCGCCTTTTGCTATTGAAGAATTCAAGAAGAGCGGGATTAAGAAGGTATTCAACCGGAATAAGATTGTCCTGGTTCCGGATCATTTTGCTCCGGCAAAAGATTTAAGGAGCGCTAACCAGTGCAAGATCCTGAGTAATTTTGCCGCAGAACAAAAGATAAAAAATTATTTTGAAGTCGGCTGTATGGGCATTGAGCATGCGCTCCTACCGGAACTGGGGCTGGTTTTACCGGGCGACCTGGTGATCGGAGCGGATTCGCACACCTGTACCTACGGCGCATTAGGCGCGTATTCAACAGGTGTAGGCTCAACGGACCTGGCCCGCGCATTTATTGACGGAAAATGCTGGCTCAAGGTCCCGGGTTCAGTGAAATTTGTTTTTAACGGAAAACTGAATAAATGGGTCAGCGGTAAAGACCTTATCCTTTATACTATCGGCCAGATCGGAGTGGACGGCGCTTTGTATAAAGCTATGGAGTTTTGTGGACCGGTCATCCGTAAATTAGGCATGGACGACCGGTTCTCGATGAGTAATATGGCAATCGAAGCCGGAGCAAGAGCCGGGCTGATCGAGCCGGACTCTACTACCAAAGAATATATCTCTAAATTTAAGCGCAAATCCAAATTCTATAAGTCCGACAGCGATGCCCAATACGATAAAATTTACGAATGGGATGTGACGGGCCTGGAGCCGCTGGTTGCCTGCCCGCATTTGCCGAGCAATGTTAAGCCCGCAAGCAGCCTAAAAGACGTTAAGCTTGACCAGGTAGTCATCGGTTCCTGCACTAACGGCAGGATTACGGATTTAAGGATAAGCGCCAAGCTTTTAAAAGGAAAAAAAGTCGCCCCCGGAGTAAAATTGCTTATTTTTCCGGCGACCCAAAAGATCTATCTGGAGGCGGTAAAAGAAGGCCTGGCAGAAATTTTTATTAAGGCCGGCGGAGTATTCTCTACGCCTACCTGCGGCCCCTGTTTAGGCGGGCATATGGGTATTTTAACCGAAGGCGAAGTTGCCTTGGCTACCACTAACCGGAATTTTATCGGCAGAATGGGCAGCCCCAAGAGCTTTGTTTATCTGTCTAACCCGGCAGTGGCGGCAGCTTCGGCGGTTACCGGCAGGATCACGCACCCTGAGGAGCTCTAAAATGATTATCCAAGGCAAGGTTCACAAATTCGGCAACGATATAAATACCGACGATATTATCTCGGCTAAATACCTGATTTCAACCGACCCTAAGGAATTGGGATCGCATTGTATGGAAGCTATAGCCCCGGATTTTACGAAAAAGGTCCAGCCGGGGGATATAATCGTAGCCGGGAATAATTTCGGCTGCGGTTCAAGCCGCGAGCATGCACCGGTAGCGATCAAGGGTTGCGGGATTTCGGCGGTCATTGCCAAAAGCTTTGCGGCAATATTTTTCCGGAACGCCATAAATATAGGCTTGCCTTTCCTGGAGTCGCCGGACGCCGAGAAGATAAACGCAGGGGACCTGGTTGAAATAGACCTGGCCGGTGGTATAATAAAAAACCTGACGCAGAATGTTACTTATAAAACTCAAGCCTTCCCCGGATTCCTGCAGGAGTTGGTGGAAAAGGGCGGCCTGATGAACTATATAAAAGAAAAGGAAAACAAAAATGTATAAGATCGCGGTTATCGGCGGAGACGGCACAGGCCCGGAAGTAGTGCGTGAAGGGTTAAAGGTGCTTGAGGCGGCCAGCAAGAAATTTAAGTTCCAATACGAGACTAAAGATTTTGATTTCAGCGGTAAGAGGTATTTAACTACCGGAAAGCTGGTGGACGATAAAGATGTCGGGGAATTAAAGCAATATTCCGCGATCTATCTTGGCGCCGTAGGCGACCCGGATGTAAAACCGGGCATAATCGAGACCGGGGTTTTACTTAAATTAAGGTTTGCTTTAGACCAGTATATAAATTTAAGGCCGGTTAAACTTTATAATTCTGATTTTTGCCCGTTAAAAGATAAAAAACCGGAAGATATAGATTTTGTGGTTGTCCGCGAAAATTCCGAAGGTATCTATAAAGGAATGGGCGAGTTTAAAGATAAAGGGACCAAAGATGAGGTCGCGCTGCAGATCTCTTATAATACGCGTAAAGGCGTAGAGCGTTGTATCCGCTACGCCTTTGAATATACCCGTAAGCGCAATAAAAGAAAAAAACTTACCCTTTGCGGTAAGACCAATGTCCTGACTTATGCCTGGAACCTCTGGGAGCGGGTTTTTTACGAGGTGGCTAAAGAGTATCCTGATGTTACCACGGATTACGCGCATGTGGACGCGACAACCATGTGGTTTGTGAAGAATCCCGAATGGTTTGATGTTATTGTTACCGATAATATTTTCGGGGATATCATTACCGACCTGGGCGCGATGATCCAGGGTGGAATGGGCATTGCCGCCGGAGGCAATATTAATCCCGCGGGAGTTTCAATGTTCGAGCCGATCGGCGGAAGCGCTCCCAAATATACGGGCAAGAATGTAATCAATCCTTTGGCGGCGATCTGCGCCGCAGGCATGATGCTGGATAATTTAGGGCAAGCTCAGGCAGCGCAGGCAATTGAAAATTCAGTGATCAAGGTTGCTACTCAAAAATTGAAAACTCTGGCCGCCGGTAAGATGGGTTATTCGACTACCGAGGTCGGGGACCTGGTCGTGGAGAATATCAAAAAATGAAAAAATATAATGTAGCGGTAGTTGGCGCGGGTGTAGTGGGGATCGAGATGCTCCGGGTTTTAAAACAGCGTAATTTTCCTGTCGGAGAATTGCGGGTCTTTGCGCGTTCAGCCAGGGATATAGATATAGACAGGGAGAGATATGCGGTCAAGCCGATCACCTCGGAAGGTTTTGACGGGATAGACATCGCTTTATTTGCCGGGACCGAAGGGGAGAAAGGCGCGGCGGTGACTTTTGCTGCGGAAGCGGTAAGAAGAGGCGCGGTAGTCATTGATAACGGCGCGGATTTCCGGATGGACCCGAAAGTGCCGTTAGTTGTCCCCGAAGTAAACGCCGCTGACGTTAGGAAGCACCACGGAATTATCGCTAACCCTAATTGCTCTACTATCCAGATGGTCGTAGCCCTGAACCCGATCCATAAAAAAGCCGGGGTAAAAAGGATTATCGTTACTACTTTACAGGCTTCCAGCGGCGCAGGAAAAGGCGCGGTTGAGCAGTTGAAAGAGGAAAATGCTTTAATAGCGGAAGGCGGCTTTAGCAATGTGCGCGTAAGCGCCGTAAATAAATCTATGCCCCAGCAGCTGGCCTATAATGTTTTTCCGCACATCGGTTCTTTTGTTGAAAGCGGTTACACTAACGAGGAATGGAAGTTAGTTAAAGAGACTCATAAAATTATGCACGCGCCAAAGATCAAGATCTCGGCGACCACTGTGCGGGTACCGGTCAGGACCGGACATTCAGAATCAATTTATATTGAGACTAACCGGACTATTTCAGTTGAGCAGGTTCAAGCTATCCTCTCCAAAGCCCCAGGCGTGATCTTAATGGATGAGCCCAAAAATAATCTTTATCCTATGCCTAAGGATGTGGAGGGCAGGGATGAAACTTTTGTCGGCCGCATCCGTAAGGACGCTTTTGTGAAAAACGGCTTATGGCTGTGGGTGGTCGCGGATAATCTGCGTAAAGGCGCAGCTACCAATGCTGTTCAAATCGCCGAATGCGTAATATCAGGCTCGAAATAGAATATGACGGCTCAGCTTATTCGGGCTGGCAGGTGCAGCCTAAAGGCCGCGGCAAGACAATCCAGGCAGTAATCGAGAAGACCCTCCGCAAAATCCTCCAGGAAAAAATAAAATTAACCGCTTCAGGCAGGACTGATGCCGGCGTGCATGCCCGGGCGCAGGTAGCTAATTTTTTTACCCGCTCCGCGATGAAGCTTGGCCGTCTAAAGATAGCGGCCAACGGGCTCCTTCCCGAGGATATTAAGGTTACCAGGTTAAGCGAAGAAGGCAAAAGTTTCCACAGCCGCTTTGGGGCAAAATCCAAAGTTTACCGCTATACCATATTGAACCGCGATTATTCCTCGCCTCTTTTAAGGAGTACAGTTTATTTCTATCCGCATCCTCTGGATATAGAACTTATGCGTAAGGAGGCTTTGAGTTTATTGGGCAGGCATGACTTTGGCGCCTTTTGCGCGTCCAGGGGAAAAGAAAAAAATCCGGTTAAAACGATCAAGAAGCTGTCAGTCATCAAGAAAAAAAATTTCGTTTATATTGATATCGAAGCGGACGGATTCTTGTATAATATGGTCAGGAATATTGTGGGGACATTGGTTGAGATAGGCAGGGGGCGCCTGAAAGCCGGCTCATTGAAGAAAATACTGCTTTCCCGCAAGCGCACGCTTGCCGGCCCGACTATCCCGGCAAAAGGACTGTGCCTTTTAGAGGTGAAATATTAACTATGATTAATACGCGCGCAAAACAGTTTTCCTGGAATTTCTTTTCCGGGTTGTTGATCAGCAGCTTATTAGTGCTGCAGCTTGCCCGCTGGCTCATCCTGCCGCAGTTTATGGATATTTATTACCATCTTCTTACTGCGCAGGGTTTTATCCAGGCCGGGGGATACAGCGGATGGGATTTCTGGCAGTACGCGCCTGCCGGCAGGCCGCATATTTACCCGCCGTTTTTCCATCTGGCGTTAGCCGGTTTTATCCAGGCTGGGGCCAGCCCGGTTATCCTGGCTAAGCTCTGCGAATCGCTTCTTCCGGTTGCCCTGCTAATAACTTTATGGAAATTTATTAAAGATAATTACGGCCAGGAATTAGCTTTTTTTGTCGTTCTGCTTTTCTTTTCATCTTCCTCTTTTCACCTGGCTTTATTAAACCATATCCCCGCGACTATTTCTTTAATATTCGGGACCTTATCCTTAAGCCAGTTATTCAAAAAAAAGCTGCTGCGCGCGGCAATATTATTGAGCCTGGTTTTTTACACGCATATCGGCATGTCTTTCTTTTTCAGCCTGACTTTCCTGGCCTACGGTTTATTGAACAAAGAAGTCAGGAAGAGGGCTATCGGGGTTTTAGCAGCCGCGCTTATTCTCGGACTGCCCATTATTATCAAGGAATTAAGCCTGGTGCAGTTCATGCGTACTTTCGGGTTCAACCTGCATGAGAAATATTTGTGCCAGGTTAAAATAGCCGAATCTATTTTAGGGCTGGTCGGATTATTCCAGGCGTTAAAGAGGGGTAAGGAGTACCGCCTGTTCGCGGCGATGTTCTTTGCCAGCCTGGTATTCCTGCTTTATCCCTACCGTTTCTTGTCCGGTGAAGGGTATTTACCGGTAATGCTGCTTTGCGCGTTTTGTTTGCTGAATTTGTACCGCCGGTTGAATAAGCGTTATCTGGCCGTAGTGATCGCGGCATTTATCCTGTTTGTTACGCCCACATTTTCAATGTATAAAGAAGTCCAGGAAACCAGGATAGATTATCAGGTGAGGGTTGGGGATTCGGCTTTCCTGAATTTATTACTCGCTAAAAGTAAAGTGTTCTGGTTTCCCGCAGAGTATATCTCCGCGGCTAAGATAGTGCAGGCTAATTCCGGGGCCGAAGATATAACTTATTGCACCCTTGATTTTTTAGGGCTGACCATTTCCAGTATAGCTGCCCGGCCAAGCGCTAATGCTCTTTTACCCGAGATAAAAACGGTGAAAGGTTTCAATCCTTTTATAGATTCGAAAATAATCATCTTTACCCGTATTGATAATGAGAAGATGGTGGATCTGGCGGTAAAGAAGCTTAACCTGGTTAAGGCAGGAGAGAATAAGTTTTTTATGATCTATAAAAATATTGCCTGCCGGGCCAAGGCCGGGGTCATCAAAGCCACTGTGCCGTTTTGGCTGGTTAGTTTGGCTGCCATATTGCTCCTGCTCATTTTTTGGCAGTCAGCCAGGATCGAGAAGCTTATAGATAAATTCATAAAAAATATTTGACTTAAAGCGTAAATATGGTATACTTAAAAATCTATGAAAAAGACCTATGTAGCTAAAAAAGAGGATATTAAGAGGCAGTGGTACCTGGTAGACGCCAAGGACAAAATCTTGGGCAGGCTGGCCGCCAAGGTAGCATCTATTTTAAGAGGTAAGCACAAGGCGATTTTTACCCCGCACTTGGATACCGGGGATGCCGTGGTTATAATTAATGCCGCCAGGATCAGGCTTACCGGCAGAAAAACCAAACAGAAAGTCTACCGCAGGTATTCCGGATATCCGGGCGGTTTAAGGGAAGTGTCTTTTGAGAAGATGTTCGCGGATAAGCCGGCAACCGTAATTAAGCTGGCAGTCAGGCGTATGCTTCCCGCGGGCGCGTTAGGCCACGTTATGTTAAAGAAATTAAAGATTTATGCTGATGACAAGCATGAGCAGTCAGCGCAAAAGCCGCAAATTCTGGAGGTTTAAATAATTAAATGAGCGATACAACTAAATATACAGCTGTAGGCAGGCGTAAAGAATCAGTGGCCAGGGTAATACTTATTCCCGGTAACGGCGGTTTTACCGTCAACAGCCGGCCTTATGAAAAATATTTTTTAAGAGAAACTGACAGGATTATCGTGAAACAACCTTTAGATGCGACGAATAATATGAATAAATACGATGTGATTGCTAATATCAACGGAGGCGGACTCACCGGCCAGGCAGGAGCTTTAAGGCTGGGCATTTCGCGCGCCCTGATCTCTATGGATCCGGCTTTGAAGGACCTGTTGCGCAAGCAGGGTTATTTGACCCGCGACCCGCGCGCAAAGGAACGCAAGAAGTACGGACAGAAAGGCGCACGCAAACGCTTCCAGTGGACTAAGAGGTAAAATAGATTACATAGTTTTGGATTAGAAACCCCGCTGGAATCAGCGGGGTTTTTTATTTATGACCTAATCCCGCTGGCAAATTTGTCCGCTCAGGTTCGATTTTCCGCCTGCGGCGGCCGGCAATGTTCTTTCGGTTTTTCGGCGGCTGCTGAACTCGCTCCTCGGCCTCTACCTCGGAGCTCGGACAGCATCGCCGTCCCGATATTGCCAAGCTTTGCTTGGCATCGGGATTCCCGAAAATCCTCAAGCTCCATTGCCTAAAATCGAATTCGCGTCCAAACTTGCCAGCGGTATTGATAATATATAATTTCCTTTAGCGGCTGGATTGGCTTGTTCCGGAGCAGGACGTACGCAGGTCGAGCGGGCAGGGATGCCCGGCTATACACGCGGTAGGCAGAGCGAGGCCGAGTAGCCGAGCGCGATTTTCCTCGCAGGGGAAAATCGGGCGTTCCTGCGAGGAACAAGACAAGCCAGACGCTAATGATATGTAATATTTTTCCGACGAGAATTATCTTGACTACGACGGTATTTTATTCTAATATTAAAAATATATTTAGAGGAGACAGCATTATGGTAAGAGCCGGAATAGTCGGAGTATCGGGTTATACAGGAGAAGAGCTGATCCGTATTTTGGTTAACCATCCCAAAGTAAAGATCTCCGGTCTTTTTTCCAGCAGTTTTTATGGCAAATCCATCGCGGAAATATTTCCGGAATTTTCCGGCAAGCTGGATTTAATTTGCTTAAAGCCTGACGTAAAAAATATCGTCGCTAAATGCGATATTGTATTCCTGGCCTTGCCGCATACTGCTTCTATGGACTTGGTGCCCCAGCTGGTTAAGGCGGGTAAAAGGGTGATTGACCTGAGCGCCGATTACAGGCTCAAGGATTTTAAGGCCTATGAGAAATTTTACCAGTATGAACATAAAGATAAGGCAAATCTAAAGAGCGCTGTTTACGGATTGCCTGAGCTGCACCGGGCCCAGATAAAAAAAGCCAGGATCGTGGCTAATCCCGGATGCTATCCGACGGCAGCCATACTGGGTTTAGCTCCCTTAGCCGCAATAGGCGCGGCAGATTTTAGCTCGGTGATCATCGATGCTAAGTCCGGAGTAAGCGGCGCAGGAAGAAAGAAAACCGAAGAATTTTTTACCTCGCCGGACAAGGAGGATTTCAAGGCTTATAAGGTTGGGGTGCACCAGCATACCCCGGAGATCAGCCAGGCGTTATCAATCTTGGCAGGCAGGAAAGTTAAAGTTACCTTTGTGCCGCACCTCTTGCCGGTAAAAATAGGGATATTGGAAACGATATAT
>Ga0265297_10005291_pt1 | contig 19843 bp, 22 predicted proteins | sample Munlanlwell13791_FD_192502 | JGI IMG/M metagenome (GOLD analysis project Ga0265297, IMG submission 192502) | Leachate microbial communities from a municipal landfill in Southern Ontario, Canada - Leachate well 137-91 | ecosystem: Engineered > Solid waste > Landfill > Unclassified | place...
ATATGCTCTTGAAGTTGCGGCCGCGGGCGGGCACAATATTTTGCTTTCCGGGCCTCCGGGCGGGGGAAAAACATTGTTGGCACAGGCTATGCCATCAATTCTTCCAAAGATGACATTTGAAGAAGCGTTGGAAGTTTCCAAAATTTATTCCGTGTCAGGACTTTTGGGTGCGGGAAACTCTTTGATTTTAATAAGGCCGTTTAGAAGTCCGCATCACACAGCTTCCGGAATCGCTTTGATTGGTGGCGGATCAACGCCGCGTCCTGGAGAAATCAGCTTGGCGCATCGCGGCGTGTTGTTTATGGATGAACTTCCGGAGTTTTCGCGATCAGTCTTGGAAAATTTGCGCCAGCCGTTGGAAGACGGCGTGGTAACAGTTTCAAGAATTTCCGGCGTTTCAAAATTTCCTGCGAAATTTATGCTTTTGGCGGCAAAAAATCCTTGCCCTTGCGGATATTACGGCGACCCCAAACATGCCTGCACTTGTTCACCGTCACAGATTATAAAATATCAGAAAAAAATTTCCGGGCCGCTCTTGGACAGAATTGATTTGCATGTGGAAGTGCCGGCAGTGGAAGTGGAAAAGTTGGAAACAGCAAGCCTTAGCGAATCGTCTTTAAAAGTAAGAGAACGTGTGGAGCTTTGCCGTGAAATACAGCGGGAAAGATTTAAGAATGACGGGATATTTATGAATAGCGAAATGGGGAACAACCTGATTGAAAAGTATTGCGTCTTGTCGGACGAGGCCAAATCAAAACTCCGAGACGTTTGTAATTTTTATAATCTTTCCGCGCGCAGTTATCATCGGCTTTTAAAACTTTCCAGAACAATCGCCGATTTGGAAAATGCAACAGACATAAGCAAGGAACATATTGGCAAAGCCGCGCAATTTAGATTAGTAAATCAATAATCTTTTTTCTGTCATTCCTCTTTTTGTCATTCTAGGGGAGTAATCGTTTAGTGTCATCCTGAGGAGTACCCGACGAAGGATCTCTATTTCATGAGATTCTTCGTCGCCCTTCGGAATACTCAGGACTCCTCAGAATGACAGATATATATTGTTTCGTAGGACAATCCTAGGGATGTCCCTACCTCTAGAAAAAATCACCCGAGAGGGTGATTTAATAATGATATTTTCTGCCGGCATTTATCATTGCCGCTCTATATATTTGTTCCAACAAAATTATTCGCGCCATTTGATGAGTAAAAGTAAATCGCGACAAAGATATGGTTTCTTTTGCCGAATTTTTTATTGAATCATGCAGGCCCAGCGGTCCGCCAAGAATAATAACAATTTCTTCTTGTAATTTATGAAGATGTTTTGAAAATTCCGTTGAAGAATATTCTTTGCCGGTTTCATCCAAAGCAATTAAATATGCATTCTTAACTTTTTCCAAAACTTTTAAAATTTTTAGAGCCTCTTTTTTCTTTATCTGTTCCGGGCTGTCTTTCTCGCCAAAAGACTCTTCGCGCAACTCATAAATTTTTATTTTTGCAAAAGGCGCCAGGCGTTTTAAATATTCCGCCTCGGCGTCCAGCCAATACTCTTCTTTCAATTTTCCTAAAACAATAATATTGATGTTTAACATATAATTGATTGTACCAAAGTTTTTTAAAAAAAGAAGACCCATAGCCGTAGCTATGGGTCGCGAAGAAAAATTTTTGGAGTTTTTAGGCGACGTAATAACGTCGGCCTTTGACTATCACCTCCAACTTGGGAATCCGGAGGTGCCGTTTTTTTCCGGTTGGGCGTCGGGTCATTTCTAGGACTTCGTCGGTTTTAATAATTTTAGGCTGCAAGTTCATTTCGCTCTCCTTTCTTAACGAAGTTTTGTCCTGTGAACTTATTTACGAAAAAATATCCCCCATCCTCTAGTTGGCGCCTTGCCCATCCAGAGAAATACAATGTACCTCTCTCTGACCTCAGATGATGTTCCCATGCGCCTATCTTTTGCCAGATGTGCCAGCTTTCCATACAAGACTCCTTTTGTTATAAAAGATCGTTTTTTGATTTTGTAAAAACAAGTATAGCACGTTTTAACTATCTTGTCAAGAGGTGAAGGCAAATATTTATCTAATTTTAGCAATTTATTATTGTATTTTAGGTGTTTTTTCTAATCTATATTGACCCTTTCCGCGCTTCCTGTATAATGGAGATAAGTAATATTTCTATTACTTATTTAATTTTAAACAAATCTGATATGGAGAAATCATCTTTTTCACAAGATTTTTTAAAGAAAATAAAAGAGCAACTTTTAGCAAAAAAAGAAGATTTAGAAAATGAACTTAAGGCTTTTGCAGAACAAGATCCGCAGAATCGCGCTGATTATAACGCTTCTTTTCCGAATATGGGCGATAAGTTGGATGAAAACGCCGCTGAGGTAACGGAATATACAAACTTGCTGACACTGGAAGGTACGCTTGAAAAGGCATTGGAAGATGTAAATGAGGCACTGGATCGTTTAGAAAAGGGGACTTATGGCATTTGTAAATTTTGTAAAGAACCGATTTCGGAGAAAAGATTATTGGCGCGTCCGGTTTCTTCAACCTGCATTGAATGCAAGAAAAATTTAACTTTGGAAGTTTAATGTGAAAAAATATTTTATTTTTTCAATCCTATTTTTAATAATAGACAGAGCATTTAAATACTTATCTCCCTCAATTAATTTTGGGGGCGATTTTTTACAAATAGGTTTTTATCCAAATTATTCCGGCGCTTTTTCTTTGCCCATTTCCGGAACTCTTTATAATTTGGCGGGAATAACTTTTCTCGGAATATTCATATATTTGTTTATTAAAGAGCTGAAGAGTATTGATGATTACAACTTACAGCTTATAGCTTATAGCTATATTATCCTTGGTGGCGCATCAAATATTTTTGACCGGCTGGCCTATGGATATGTAATTGATTACTGCAATTTTATGGATTTTTCTTTTTTTAACATTGCGGATGGGATATTGATACTAGGAATAATTTTGTTATTAATTGCACAGATCAAAGATAATATTAAGGGAATCTAATTTATAATTTTTGATTCTTGATTTTTTTATGAAAAAAAACATTTTAACTGCGATAATCCTTTTTTTTGTAACATCAATAATCTATATTGCCACCGCTCATCCATCGGTTTATATTGGTGACAGCGGAGAGATTGCGACAGCAACTTATTTTTTAGGAATTGCCCATTCTACCGGGTTTCCCGTGTATATGCTATTGGCGAAATTATCTTCATACGCTTTGCCGTTTTTTGAATTCGCCTTTCGTCTTAACATTTTTTCTGCGCTTTGTGCGGCCGCGACAACTGGAGTATTGTTTCTGATTTTAAGAAAAATCAAAATTGATTTTTGGGCATCGGTTGCGGCATCTTTGGCGCTTTCATTCGGCTATGCTTTTTGGACCCATGCCGGAACAATCCAGGTTTACAGTTTAACGGCCTTGTTTTTTGCATTATCAACGTTTACTCTTTTACATTGGCTTGAAACGGGAAAAGACAAATATTTTTATTGTTTGGCAATAATTTGTGGCCTCGGCGCCGGAACCCATATTACTTTTTTATTGATTTTACCATTTATTTTTCTTTTTACTTTATTAAAAGATAAAAGTTTAATAACGATAAAAAGATTTTTATTATTTCTTTTATTATTTGTTGCTGTAGCCGCCGCAACTTACAGTTATCTTCCGATACGCGCGCGGATGTCTCCGGAATTTAATTGGGGAAACCCGGGAACCGCAGAAAACTTCATAAATTATATTACCCAAAGTGATTGGTCTGAAAAGATTGGCACTCGCAACTCATCATCTTGGGTGGCAATGTTAAAAGAAACGGGGCGATTGTTTGTAAATGAATTTACATGGCTGGGTTTTATCTTTATTTTTATTGGCGCGGTTGTGGCCTCGCGAAAACAAAAACAGTTTTTTTATGGCGGTATTCTGGTTGTTGCTCTGAACATTTTGTTAATGGGGAACTATGGAAATAATCAGGATATTTTTATTTTGTGGAGATACTTTTTGCCAAGCTATATTGTGATGGCGATATTTTTGGGGATGGCGTTCAATTGGCTAAGCTTTTTCGTTCCTCAAAAAGCAAAGATTGTATTTTTAGTTTTGCCGATTATAATTTTTATTTTTCATTTTAATGACTTGAATAATCGCAACAATACCATTGTGCAAAAAACGGTTCAAGATATTTTTGCAGTTTTGCCGCAAGGAAGCGTCTTTATTGCTGATGGCGATACGGTTACTGGAGCCGCACTTTATGAACAAAAGGTTTTAGGAAAAAGGAATGATCTCTTGATATTAAATGACAGTTGGTATACCGGCGCCTGGTATCAAGAACAAGAAAAAAAAGAAATGGAAGAAAAAAACATTAAATTTGCCGATAATTTTTCTTTTTTAATAAAAGAAAATAGTGATAGAAAATTTTACGCGCTCACGAACTCAAATTCTTTTTTAAAAATCAATTATGATTTTTATCCGGAAGGAATTATTTATCTCATTAAAAGTAAAAGTGATCAAGTTGCCCCTGGAGATTTAAAAGAAAAAAACTTTTCCATCTGGGAACAGTATGATTTATGGATTTTAAAAGATAAAAAATTTAAAAAAGATAACTTTACTAATGAGATTGTTAGCCTTTATACCGGCGCGTTAAATAACTTGGGTGCGTATCTCACGAATAATGGTTATGTTCCCGATGGAATAAAATATTTTGATAAATCTTTGGAAATTCGCGAAAATAAGCTCGCGCTTTATAATTTAGCGGGTATTTATAATGCTCTGGGTGATAAAGCCAAGGCATTGGAATACAAGAACAGGTTTGACGCATTGAAATAGGGTGGCTTTTTAAAAAAGAAACGCCGGTATATTCGCCAGCGTTTTTAAATTTTTAGGAAATAAAAAAGGCCTTACAGAGCCAAAAGATAAAATTATTTAGTGGCTTGAAGGCCTTATGTGACGTTTGGTATAAAGATTGTACATCTGTGACAGGCCCCGCCAGGGACTCTCATAGATGTACAGCCTTATTATCAACCTACGTCAAAGTAATGAACGCTCCTCTACCGTTTTCTGGAGTTTAACCTGATAGGCTCCCATGTGTTGCCTATATGATAGGTGCTCCAAATTCTCCTTCTTTCTTTTTGATATTTTTATTTTTGTTTTTTAGTGTGGAGAACAAAATAGTAGAGAAGAGGGAAAATTCGTGAATCTTCTCTATTTAAGAGTAGTTTGAAAGAACTGACCTTTCGGTCTATTGTGCCAACGTACTATTGAAATTAAAGATGATTCTAAATCTAGATTATTCGCTATGCCTGTTCAGTGAACAGGGTAGTGATTTTCTTAACCTATTTTAGTATCTACTTACAGTATATCATTTTTTTTGTTTGATGTCAATGTAGCAAATGCGTAAAATTAGATATTTTTTTTATGAATGAAGAAAGTTTTAAACAACTTTATCCACAAGGTGTATGCTTAAAATCTGAAAATTATCCACTTTTATACAAAGTTATCCACAAAAACTGTGGATAACTTCATACCTATCCCCTCACTACATAAGATAAGGGGAAAATAAAAAATAGCCCATAGGGAAGCTATCTTTTATGTAATATTTATATTCCTGCTATTTTTTGAAAAAAAGAAGGTCTTGCAACCCTTGGAATATCGCACTCTTTTCTCAAATTAAAGGAACATTCGCCTTTAAAGTATAAAACTTCAACTTTTTTACCTAACTGTTTAACTGGTTTTACGCCACTTACATAATCTCCGTCGTTTGAAACCAAAATAGCTGTATCATATTTATTTAAGGCGGCCATTAAAGTCATATCCGCTACTAACTGCGTATCTAAATTTTTTTCTTTTAAGCTTCCTTGCGTTCCATTTACGGTAGCATATTTAATTTCAACTAAATTAAGATTAGAAACCAATCCATAATATTTCATTGCTGTTGAATATCTATATTTATCGTCATTATTCCCTTGTGATAAAGAACTCGGTGGAGGTGCGCAATAAAAACCTACAAAGACCAATTCTCTTGAACCTACTAATTTTTGAGCTAAGGTTAGGGGATTATATAAGCAAACATTCCAGATATTAGGATTATTTTTCCTAAATTTTTGTAAAGCTTTAAAAATATTACTATTGTCTATAAAAACAGCTACTCTATTCAACATAAATAACAGGTTAATTTACTTCTAAATATTTTATGACAAAAAACAAAAGGGCGCAAGCGCCCTCTCGTTGCTTATCAGTGCCGAAGCACCAATAAGGATGTTTTCTAAGTATAATAGTACTATATTTAAAACTTATGTCAATAGATATATTTTTATCTAAATTTAGGCAAAAATATATTTATAATAATTTTATATACAACAATTTTATTGGCAAAGATGTTAATAAGTTTGCCAGAATTCCATTCAAATTTCAATGTTCTTATGCTATAATCTTATCATAATTTTCAATTTATGTCAAATTCCGACGCAATAAAACAACTCCCCAAAACCAAATTCCTCCTTAATCTCAAAAAGATTATCTCGCAAGGCAAGAAAGCAAAGCGGAAAAGCGGTCTTTGTCGTTGCTCCGATTGTTATAATGAAAGACAAAAGCATCAAGATAAGACTGAAGATATTTCTTTGAAATAGCCTTATATGTTCCCTTGATACTTCTCTGCAAGTGGCTAAAAAATCCCTCAATACTGTTTATGTGTATACCATAATAAGCAAACTCTCCGGCACTATGATTAACGGAATATCTATCATAACCCTTTGAGACTTTATGGTATCTATTACTAGCGTCTGTTAAAAGTTGAGTTTTTTTACGCTCAATATTTTTATATAAAAACTTTCCAATACTTTGAGCTGTTGCGTCTTTTACAACTTCCACTTTAGCAAGTCCATTTCTTTCTACTGCCCCAATAATAACTGATTTCTTTTTCATAGCTTTACCTAGCTCTTCATTATTTCTGCCTCCACACCCTTTACCTCCAAAAAAATATTCGTCCATTTCCACATTACCGCTTAATTTATTTGTATCTTGTTTTAACGCTCCTCTTATAAGGGTTAACATCCTCCAAGCGGTTTTATATGTGCAACCAAGCTGTCTTTCAAGCTCTTTAGCCGATACTCCGCTTTTAGCGTTAGAGAATACGAATAAGGCGTGAAACCAGCTTGTAAGAGGAGAAGTGGATTTCTCAAATATAGTGCCGGACATAGGCGCAATCTGAAAACGGCATTTTGAGCATTGAAACTGCCGCCTGCCCTTAATAAGGTGATATTCGCCTCCGCAAGAGCAAGCCCTGCTATGGGAAGCGTCAAACAAGAAGTTTAGGCACGCCTCGTCCGTCCCGAACTCCTTTTTAAGGTCTTTTATGCTGTATTTGTCTATTTTAGCCATATATTTAGCTTAATTTACTAATATATAGCTATTTTAGCATGCTTTAATTATGTTGTCAAGGGATAGGTATGGATAACTTTGTTTGTCTAGAAGATTCTTGACTTTAACAATCAAAAAATCCCTTATGAGGGATTTTTTGATTGTTTTATAGTTTATCTTCTGTTTCTAAACGGCTTTTTATCGTGCCGATCATGCCTGTCATCTCGTCCGCGTGGTTCAAAGACGGCTGAGCCTTCTTTTTGAACAGCTTGAGGCTCTCCTAACTCTTGGCGGGCTTGCCGCAAAGAGAGGTTTACTCTGCCTTGGCTATCTATTTCTGTTAATTTTACAGGAATTTCATCGCCAATATTCACAACGTCTGTTACCTTAGCGACTCTGAACGGCGCAAGCTCAGAAATATGTACCAAGCCGTCGCGGCCAGGCATAATTTCAACAAAAGCGCCGAAGTCCATTAAGCGGACAACTTTACCACGATATATTTTCCCGACTTCCGGTTCGGCAACGATTGCATTTATCATTTCTTTAGCCTTTTCCATACCCTCGGCATTAACGGATGTTATAAAGACTGTTCCATCTTGTTCAATATCAATGGAAACGCCGGTTTTATCAATAATATCGTTAATGACTTTGCCGCCTGGTCCGATAACCTCGCGAATTTTGTCTGGTTTTATATGCAGAATCTCAATTCTTGGAGCATAAGGTGACAATTCTTTGCGTGGCTCGGCAATTGCCTCGGCCATAACATCCAAAATCTGCATTCTGGCGGTTTTGGCCCGTTTTAAAGTTTCTTCAATTATATCCTCTGTAAGTCCTTTTGTTTTAGTGTCCATTTGAATTGCCGTAATGCCTTTTTTAGTGCCGGCAACCTTGAAGTCCATTCCGCCTTGGCTGTCTTCCATGTCTTGGAGGTCGGTTAACACCTTGTAGCTTCCTTGTTCATCAGAGGCAAGACCCATGGCAATGCCGGCAACAGGTTCTTTTATCGGAACACCGGCTTCCATAAGAGCCAAAGTTGATCCGCAGGTTGAGCCCATTGAGCTAGAACCGTTTGAACCCAAGACTTCTGATACTACGCGTATTGTATATGGAAACTCTTCTTTTGAAGGCAATACTGGGACTAAAGCCTTTTCCGCTAAGGCGCCATGTCCAATATCTCGGCGTGACGGTCCGCGCAAAGGTTTTACGTCGCCAACTGAATATGGCGGAAAATTATAATGGTGCATGTATCTTTTTTTGCCATTTTCTTCCATGCCATCCAAAGTTTGTTCATCACCGGGCGCGCCGAGGGTTACAACGGATAATATTTGTGTTTCTCCGCGTGAGAAAAGTCCGGAACCGTGAACGCGAGGCAAATATCCGACTTCCGCGGAAAGTGGCCTTATCTCATCAAGCTTTCTGCCATCAACTCTTTTGTCTTCTTTTAATATAGCTTCGGCAACGCGTGCTTCAATGATATCGTCAAAAATATCAAATGCCCATTTTCTTTTATCTTTTCCGATTTCTTCGCTCTTTAAATATTCGTCCAAGCGATTTTTCAAATCGTTCTTGGCATCTTTGCGAGAATCTTTTGTTATCTTTGATGAAGAAAAAAGATATTCGTCAACATGTTGTTTTAAGAAAGACTTGGCTTTGTCTATAACTTCCTTTTTTTCAGCAGCGGTCTCTGCATCTTCTTTTGCTAGAGCCGCAATGCTTAACTTTTCTTTGCCAACTTTTTTAACAATTTCATTTAAGAGTTTCATGACCGGCTTCAAATGCTTTTGTCCAAAGAGAATTGCTTCAAAAGCGTCTTGTTCCTCAATTTCTTTGGCTCCAGCTTCAAGCATCATAACTTTTTCCGGAGTCCCGGATAAAGTTATATCCATAGTGCTCTTTTCGCGCGCGGCATAAGTCGGGTTTAGCACCCATTCGCCTTCAACTTTTCCAACGCGAACGCCGCCGATTGGCCCATCCCATGGTATATTGGAAATTGCCAACGCTAAAGATCCGGCAATGATTGCCGGTACGTCAGGATCGTTCTCGCCATCTACCGCTAAAACGGTTACGATAAGCTGAACTTCATTTCGCATTTTTTTATCAAAAAGCGGGCGAATACCGCGATCAACAACACGGGCGGACAATACCGCTTCGTCGGTTGCTTTTCCCTCGCGTTTTATAAAACGCGAGCCTTTTATTTTTCCTGCGGCGTAGAGTTTTTCTTCGTACTCCACCGTAAGAGGGAAAAAATCAGTGTCTTTAGCCGCGCCCATAACGGCGGTGCCTAAGACCACAGTTTCGCCGTATTGAACAATACAGCTACCATTCGCCTGGTTGGCGATTTTTCCGATTTCCACCTTGAGAGGCTTGCCACCCCATTCTATCTCAAAATTTTCTTTTGACATAAGAGATTTTTTTGGTGGCGAAACACAGAACCTTGACCTGTCCTTCGTGTTTTGCGAGGCAGGATGAATCAAGATCTTACTGTTTCGCCGCCAAAATTAATTAATTTTTTAAATTACTAGTTCCTATCCTCTATGTTATAGAGAATAGGCATCAGTAATTTGCGATTAGCTGATTGATGAAAGCGGAATTCTAGGCCTACCGCGTCTTCTTGAAATATTGTTGCCGGCGGGCTGAGAATTATTTTGTTGAGAATTGGAATTATTCGGTTTTGGATTATCCGGTTCTTCTTTTACTAATCTTTCCCTGCTACCAATAAGGTATCTGGCTTTATTGGCCGATAAATCTGTAAAAGCATCGGTAGTTTCAATGATTTTTGAAGAAGCGGTTTCTTTAAAAGCCATGACTTCCACGTACACGCCTTTCATTTTCAAATATTGAACGAGTGGCTGAAAATCGCCATCGCCGGTTACGAGTACTATGGTATCAACTTTTTCAGAAAAAACAATGGCGTCAACAGCTAAACCGACATCCCAGTCAGCTTTTTTGGCGCCGCCAAAGAATATCTGCAATTCTTTTTCTTTTGTTTCTATTCCTATTTTCCCCAAAGCCTCAAAAAAAGGCTTTTCTTCGCCGCCTTTGGTTTTTACGACATACGCGACTGCGCGTGTCAGTTGGCGTCCGGCAACGCCGTCTTCCACAATATTGCCAAAATTCACTTTGGCATTGTAGAGATTGCGTGCGGAATAATATAGGTTTTGAACGTCAATCAAAACCGCCACACGCTGTGATGAGTGTTTTATCATAAAATCAGCAGTAAGCCGTAAGCTGTAAGCTTTCAGAAAATAAAATCCAAATGCTTAGCTTAAAACTGATAGCTTATAGCTAGTTATCTTATCTTTAATTCTTCTTTAATAGTATCCGCCGCTTTTTTGTCTTCGCGGGATAGGTATTGCAAGAGTTTGTGCCTCTCGTTTACCTTGCGGATGAGCCCGCGCCTTGAGGAGTTGTCTTTTTTATGGGCCTGTAAATGTTTTGTGAGTTGTTTTATTTCCTCGGTCAAAATGGCTATTTGCACTTGCGCAGAGCCTGTATCGGACCCATGTGTTTGAAATTTTTTGATGACCTTTTCCTTGGATTTTTTGTCCAACATATTTGTACGTATCCCCCAGTAAAAACGTTAATTTCTATAAATTTATCGTTGAACCGAGCTGAACGTTATAATTTTTGTAAAATAAGAGACTTATTTAAGTATAGTGTAGCACAAATCACATCTTTTGTCAACCAAGCGCTGTATTTTAGCTTAAATTGCCGTATAAACAGCGATTTGACTTTAGGCAGGGCTTTCACTAAGATTGGAGAAGACTTAAAGGAGGATAAAATGTCTTTAAACACATATAGTTTGATCATTGAATTTAAGAATAAGCCTGTAATTATAGGCAATAACAACGTTTTGGTCTTTGGTTTTTCAGTGAACAAAAATTTTTTATCTGGGTGGTCAGATAATCATTTGGAATTTAAACAACGGAGTTGTGAGATAAGCGATTTGAGTCCGACAAAGAGAACCATGAAAATCAAGGTAAATAATGCTCCTTACAATTTTTCTTTGGATGAAATTTCAAAAATCTATGAAAAAGAAATTTGGCATACACTTTGGAGCGAACAGCCAATAAACACAATCATAGAATTTAGGGATTTTGTAAATCTTAGGGAGGCTGTGAGCAGTAGGGGTAGTGTGCTTTTTTGGGGACAGGGCGAAACTCTGAATATGGATTTTGTAGAGAAATTTGGTGATCAATTCATAAAATTGAAACGAAGATGCGCTCTGCAAATAGAAAACAAGACAGCCACGGTTTTTATTCAACAAGCAAGGGGAACTATTTATTTAAGTTATGTTTTGCAAATTTATCAAAAAGGCAATGGTCTTCATTGGCCATAATTATTTCAATCCACTTTCGGGTGGATTTTTTATTTTTTGCGTCGTATAATATAAATTAGAAAATAGAGCAGGGATAAGAAAAAGCCCGGCGAATGCCAGGCTTGGTGGGTGAAAAAAAGAGCTATGAAGTGAGATCGTGCCCCTCATTATATTTTTTGACGTAGTAGTCAAAAATTTTTCGTAGACTCTGATGTCTCCGAAGATATTGAAATGTTTGGGGTGTAAACGCCCCAACGTATTTCAATACTCCGTAATCCCACTTGTTTGTAATCACACCCTTTTTTACGAGGGTAATTACAGTCTTGTCTCCTTTATTCAGATTACGATAACGCTCCGAAAAATATTCGGCGTGGTTTCGTAATTTCATTGCTGCGGTGTAAACCGCATCAGGTAGGTCCAGGGGGCAGACGCGTCCGTCGCCATCTGCATCAACAGCTCCACTGATCCAAGTATCAGGTTGAAACTGCATGGGACCCAACGCCCCGGTAGAAGATCCGCGAATAGCATCGCAACTGTAGCCGCAATGTCGGCAAATTTTCTTTAAAGATTTTTCGTTCATTGCAAAACGATGCCAACGAAAAGCTTCTTCCGGCTCGTCCTGCTTTTTTATCAGTTGAGCCAGAGCAAAATGTCCGCCTGCGCCACCACGGTCGCCGCCTAACTCCATGCCAGACTCCAGGTACCAAGTTGAAAGCAAAATTTCCGGGGGAATCTGGAAAAAGCTGCTAGCGCCCAGGATAATATCCCAGATTCTAGCATCTGAGCTAATTGTTCTGTTTATTCTAGTAAAAATCACTCCTTTTTCTTTTACTAATTCTTCTTTTGTGCCCTCAATCTCTAATCCATTAGAAATAGAGATAATTTGAGGGGTTGATACCGTGTTTGTTGTTTTACCGCTATGGGTATATATGCCATAACAAAAAACAATAATTACAAATACGATTGCCGCTCCGACCAAATTCTGCATGTTTTTCTCCTTTTAAAGTACAGAATGTAAGTGGAATTTTATTTTTTAAAGAACCATAATGCGTAAATATAGCATAAAAATTATGATTTGTCAATATGTCGCCTAAAAAACAATCGGAAAAAACAACAAAGAACAAATTTTTAGAGGATTTTTTGTCTTATTTAGAGGTGGAAAGGAACCGTAGCGCCAATACAATTGATAATTATAGGTTTTATCTGACCAGGTTTTTTGATTGGGCAAGCGAGAATAAAAAAATAAAAAATTTAGCGCCGAGTGAAATAAGTCTGATGCTTATAAATCAATATCGCATTTATTTAAATCGTTTATTATCGGAAGATAATGAGCCGCTAAAAAAGAGCACACAAAACTATCATTTAATCGCCTTGCGTTCATTTTTAAAATTTTTGGCAAAGCGCGATATAAAAAGTATGGCGCCGGAAAAAATTGAATTGGCAAAAATGCCGGAACGATCCGTGAGCTTTTTGGAAACGCCGGAAGTGGAGCGTCTTTTGCAAGTGCCGATTTCCGGAGCAGATGGTAAACCATCCGTTAGTTGGCGAATAGGCGATTTGCGCGACAAGGCGATTCTGGAAGTTTTGTTTTCTGCCGGGTTGCGCGTGTCGGAGCTTTGCGCTTTAAAAAGATCGGATATAAATTTTAGAAAGTATTCTCACGGCCCGTTGGAATTTACGGTTCGCGGCAAAGGCAAAAAAGTACGCGTTGTGTTTTTGTCGGAAGGTTCCGCCAAGTGGCTGAAAGAATATTTGGGAAAAAGAACGGATGTTTCTCCTTGGATGTTTGTGCGGATGGACAAAGCGGCCGGCAGTTCGGCAAAACGCGATGAAGAACCGATGACAACAAGAAGCGTGGAGCGGTTGGTGGAAAAGTATTCGCGGCTGGCCGGTATTGCAAAAAAAGTTACGCCGCACACCTTGCGTCACACTTTTGCCACTGATCTTTTAACCAACGATGCGGACATCAGATCGGTGCAAGCAATGCTCGGACATTCATCAATAACAACCACTCAGGTTTATACGCATATAACGGATAAGCATTTGCGTGAAACGCACGCAAAATTTCATAATAAAAACAGAAAATAGCAGGCAATTAAAAATCTCTTGACTTTTAGCCAAAAATATTATAATATTTAAAGCGAATGTTTTTTATTTTTTGTCTTTGCGTATGTGTCCCCGTAGTTCAATGGATAGAACACTAGCCTTCTAAGCTGGATATAGAGGTCCGATTCCTCTCGGGGACATGTATGTGAAGAGAAAATAAAGCGAATGGCTGGGTAGCTCAGTTGGTTAGAGCGTGGGACTCATAAGCCCAAGGTCGAGGGTTCGACCCCCTCCCCAGCTACCATTCTTCGCCTTTTATTCTTAATAGAAAGCGGAGATTGTTATCTTGCCGGCTATGAATGGCAGGCCATGGTGGCCATAGTGTAAAGGTTAACACGCGAGTTTGTGGCACTCGCAATTCGGGTTCAATTCCCGATGGCCACCCCAAGAAAGAAGATGGATTTATTCCGTCTTTTTTCTTGGGGTGAAATTGATAAAAATATTTTTTTACGATATAGTTTTATAAGATATGGAAAGAGAAATATTATCAGCAAAAAACTTAAGCGTTACGATCGGCGGGCGCACTTTGGTGAAAGGTGTTACTTTTGATTTGCATGAAGGCGATATCTTGGCGCTTATCGGTCCCAATGGCGCGGGAAAAACAACAATATTAAAAGCGCTTCTAGGCATCCTGCCGTCCGAAGGTGAAATAAAATGGCAAAAAAAGATTAGCATCGGATATGTTCCCCAACGTTTTACTTTTGATGCTAATTTTCCATTGACCGTTCAGGAGCTTTTATCATTTCGCGTTAAAGGCGCGCGTTTTTGGTTCAGGCCAAAAAAAACATGCACGATAATTTCCAATATTCTGCAAACGGTTGGCGCGGAAAAACTTATGAAAAGGCGAATTGGCAAGCTTTCCGCAGGTGAGCTTCAACGTGTTCTTTTGGCGTATGCCTTGGTTGACAATCCGCAAATTTTATTTTTAGATGAACCGGTGGCTGGTGTTGATATCGAAGGTGAGGAAAACTTTTACAATTTAATAACTCGCCTCAATAAAGAAAAAAACATAACCATAATTCTTGTTTCGCATGATTTGAATATTGTTTATAAATACGCCAGAGAGGTGATATGTGTTGATAAGAAAATGCTGTGTTTCGGCGCGCCGCACAAAGCGCTTACTGCCGAAGTTTTGAAAGAGGCTTTTGGACGGGATGTAACCTCGTTTAAACATAAACATTAATATGTTGGAATTTTTTCAATCGGAAATTTTTAGAATTGTTGCTGTTGGTATTTCTATAGGAATAACCGCCGCGATGCTAGGTGTTTTTGTGATTTTGCGGAAGCTTTCATATTTTCCGGACGCTTTGGCGCATGCGGCTCTGGCCGGAATTGCCTTGGGATTGTTATCAAAAATAAATGTTGTTCTGGGTGCGGCAATTTTTGCGCTTCTTATGGCTTTGGGAATTGCGTATCTTGAACGTAAAAAAATTTTGGGGCTGGATACGATTATCGTGATTTTCTTTTCCACGGCTTTGGCCATGGCGGTGTTGGTTGCGGAATTTCTAAATGTCAGTGAAGAGGATTTGATGGGATATCTTTTTGGTGACATTTTAAAAATTACCAATGAAACAGTTTTGTTGGCAGTAGGGATTGCTTTGCTTGCGGTAATTATTTTAATAATAAAGTTCAAGCTTTGGACAAAAATTTCTTTCCACTCGGAGTTAGCTTTGATTGAAGGCGTAAAAGTCAATCGCGAGAATTATCTTTTTATGTTGCTTCTTGCGCTTTTTGTTGCCATTTCAATCCGCGTCGTGGGCACGATTCTTATTGGCCCGCTTTTGGTTATTCCGGCCGCGGCGGCGAACAATGTGAGTGGCGGATTTAGAGGTGTTTTTATTCTAAGTATAATCTTTAGCTTGGTTTCAGTTATTCTCGGCATCTTTCTTTCAACGATATTTCATGTCTCTTTAGGGCCGATTATAGTTTTGATTGCGGCCGCCATTTTTGTTATTTCCACAATATTAAGAAGGTAATAATTTAAAAAATCAATCCTGAAATTTGCTTGGGATTTTTTTGTTTCTCATTTTCGCCGGTACGTGCAAGATTGACATCTTACAATCATTATTGTAGGGTGAAAAAAGCTAAGAACAGGAGAAAACAATGTCTTCGTCAATCAAAGTCGGAATTTGGAGCCAATATAGATTGAGATTACTTAAAGGGGGAGACCGAGTGCTTATTATTTTGCCTTTGGAGCCAGGAGAGGGGCAGCGGCTAGCTATTCATGAAAAGGTACAGATTAACCTTTGTAAGAATAGAGGATCAGGAGCTAGTATCCAGGCAGTAGTAGTCGCACAGGAACAAAGAATGCCCATTGGTCTTATTACTGACGATAGATGGATTTTACACTTAGGTCCAGGAGAGATGGAGTTGGTTATAGAGGAAGTGAAGAAGCAATACAAGTTAAATGATTTTGATCGCTTTTCATTCATTCGCGCCATAGAAGTGAGAATAACATCCATTGAAAAATTTTTATGAAGGAGGTTTTTCCATGTTGCGACAGCGCCAAAAATATTCTCTTTCAGAATTGATACAATACTGTGAGAATTACTTGAATGGTCTGTTTCCAACATTGCCAATAAGCATAGCGCTTGAATACATTGGAGATTGCGCGCTCTGTCAAAAAGATAGAGAAGCAAGAAAATATTTAATTGGACTTTTGGGGCACAGCGAGCTTGCTTGTAGGTTCTTCGCGTTAAACTTTTTATCCAGAATAAAGGATTTGGAGCCCGGTGAGAAAGTTGTGCTGGACTATTATAAGAAAAAATACAATTTCAATATTCATTTGGGATGAATATTCATAACCGCTCACGAGCGGTTATTTTTATTTTGTTGATCTGGCGCCAGGTTGACAACTGACCCGGACCCCATATATTAGACAATAGAGCAGAAGAAAATGTAGTATAAAAACATATGGGAAAACTACACAAAATTGCGCCTGAGGTAAAAGCGGATATTCTCCGGCGCATCAAAGAAGAAGGGGTGCCGGTAGCAATAGCCGCTAAAGATCATGGGGTGCACGAGACAACAATTTATAACTGGTTGGGAGCCAAGGTGAAAGGAGCCCCATCCTGGGCGGATGTAGCCAAACTGCAAAAGCAAAACAAAGAGCTTTTGGGATTGGTGGGAGAGTTGACGCTTCGTCTGTCCGCCGCCCAAAAAAAGAATTAGTGAAAACAAAAAAAGACGGCAACAAAACCATCCTGGCGCGTTCATTGGGTGTTTCCCGTTCTTCACTGTATTATGTTTCCAAGAAAGACAAAAAAGATTGGATATCGAAAAGTAAGATTGAAGGTGTGCTTCGCAAACATCCAAGTTACGGCTCGCGCCGGATAGCGCAAGCGCTTCTTCTAAATCGCAAAGGCGTAAAAAGAGTAATGCAAAAATTTGGCGTCAAGCCATATCGCCGACGAGGCCGCAAATGGCGTAAAAAGAAGCCAATTTCCGTAATATATCCCAATCTTCTTTTTGGTACGATACCAGCTTTTGAGCATCATATCTGGGCTGCTGATTTTACTGAAATCGCCTGGCGCGAAAAAACTGTTTATGTCGCCACCACAATAGATCTTTACACCAGAAAAGTTGTTGGCATATCAGTCGCGCTACGCAAAGGAGCCGTTCTTACTGCTCAGGCGCTCTGGAGCGCGCTTCTGCATTATCCGCATCCGGAGATATTTCATTCCGACAACGGAACAGAATATGCCGCCGAAAGTTTTATTTCGCTGCTCAATAATTGTTCTATCCGCATTTCCCGATCCCATCCCGGCTGTCCGTGGGAAAATGGATATCAGGAATCATTTTACGACAAGTTCAAGGTTGATCTTGGCGATCCGAATCGCTTCGGTTCGTTAGGAGAATTAGTCGCTGAAATATATCAAACAATTTGGATTTACAACAATACGCGAATACATTCGGCATTAAAAATGCCGCCAAAAATATTCGCGGCAAAGATGCAAAATAATTCATTATTAACTTTTCTACTCAGTGTCTGAAAAACGGGGTCCTTGACACTTCCATTGTCAATGGTTGCAACCGTAAAAAAATACGATGACTTTTTGCTGGTAATGTTCTTTTTCATTATTCTGACTTTGGCATCGGTTGCAACTTTCATAATATTTCCAACAAGAATTGGCCGAATTGATATTATTTTTGACGGATTGGTTGGCCGGCTCTTTAAAATATTGTATTTTATGGATGGTCCTAACAATCTTTTTCCATCGTCTCATGTCAGTTCAGCTGTATATATAAGTTTGGTGAATGGATATTTTTGCCCAAAAAGCAAAATTTGGGTTTGGATTTTGGCGGTTTTAATTAGTGCGTCAACACTCTTTATTAAACAACATTTTTTGTTGGATGTGGTTGGGGGAATACTGTTTGGATTGGCGGCTTATGTGGCATTGCGGATAAAATTGTCCGCTATAAGAGCATGAATTATGCTCTTTTTTGTTATTTTTTATCAAAATTTACAATAAAAATTAGGTTAGGGTCTTGACAAAACGGTTAAAGTGTGCTATAGTGAGCGGCAAGTAAACAATCGTTCCCTAACAACACGCCCTAAATAAGGGCAAAAAGGAGAGAAAATGAGTCTTTATGAACAAACTTGGGCAATGAACCGAAGGATGGAAAATAATTGTAATATTCTCGTAAGTTTAGGTTTGATGATTATTATTGTATTGTTGGCGGGAATCTTAATATTAAATCTCGCTGGCTGTGCATCCGCCCCCGCTCTCGCTCCGGTTTCCGTTTTGCAAAAAGTGGAAACAATGAGTTCTGGTGCGGTTTACGGCACTGTGAGGGTTGGGCAGTCTGGCTTGGACTGCTTGTCGCAAGACGAGATGCTTAAGGACATTCTAAAGAATGTCCTGATATCTCAAAACCTGCCTGAGCCTCAAGATATTGAGGTGAAGGCTGTGGAAGGCTCTTCGCTCTGCGGGCTTGCTCGTGGAGAAACCGACGAACTCGGCACCCCAGGGCAAGGTATGAGTCACCTAATAATGGCTGATGTCGCGGTTAGTTGGGACAAAATTTCTACGTCTCAACTAAAAACAGCCCTGAACGTTCTTAACTCCATGCGTCCCACTACTCCACCCGCCTTTTACCTTCTCTCCCAAAAATAAAAATAAAAAATTTTCACATCACAAAACCTGTTATTCTGACAGGTTTTTTCTTTTTCATGGTATAATTATTATGTATGTTGGAAAAGATTTTTTCGCAAATAAAAAAAGACAACTATAAAATTTTTGCGCCTAAAAAAGAGGATGGCGAGATTAAGATTTTGGAAACAGAAACCGTTCCGGAGATGGAGTTATTGAGTAATGTTTCCGATAGGTCATGGAAATATCTTTTGGTTCCGCCGCGGGAAATGCTTTATAAATTTGAAAAAGAAAAAATAAAAACACCTTTGCCGCAAAAAGATAAAACTGCTCTTTTTGGAATGAGTATCTTTGATTTAAAAGCGTTGGAATTGTATGATCGGGTTTTTTGTGATGATAGTTATTATTTTGAAAATAGAAAAAACATTTTAACCATCGGTTTTTCGCCAACGCCGCTCAAAAATCTAAAAACAATATTTTTTGAAACGGAAAATATTTTGGAAAATGTTATCTTTGATATTTTTGTTGAAAACGGCGCGTATTATGCCGGCAGTAAAGAGGGAATAAAATTGTTAAAAAAATGTAATATAAGATTTAAAGAAATAAAACATAATCCGCAAAAAGAAGATATGAGGGTTTTGGCAATAAAAACCGCCGTGGAAAAATCAATCGGAAATAAAATGTGGGATGAGTTGGGAAAAATTTGTTTGGCTTGCGGAAAGTGCACCATTGTTTGTCCGACATGCTATTGCTTTGATATGGAATCAACAATCGGACCGGAAAAGAAAACAGAAAGGTGCTCAGGAAATTGTTTTTATGATGACTTTACGCGGATTGCCGGCGGGCATAAATTTTTGAACAGTCCAGCGGAAAAAATATTTTTTTGGTATTATCATAAATTTGTCAGGATTCCGCATCAATACGGCCTGCCTGGGTGCGTTGACTGCGGCAGATGCACAACGGTTT
>Ga0265297_10005292_pt1 | contig 19840 bp, 48 predicted proteins | sample Munlanlwell13791_FD_192502 | JGI IMG/M metagenome (GOLD analysis project Ga0265297, IMG submission 192502) | Leachate microbial communities from a municipal landfill in Southern Ontario, Canada - Leachate well 137-91 | ecosystem: Engineered > Solid waste > Landfill > Unclassified | place...
GCGCTCCACCCCTTATTATGCAAGTGAAAAATTATAGCCCTCCTATTTGTGCCAGACTTCTATAAAACTACTGGATTTGACGTATCAGAAATAACCCAAAGGATATGGCATATCACATAGGGTGGGATAATAACATATCACATATCAGTCCTGCGCACGACCTTACCACATCGCGCGCATACGTCGCACTCGTAGGTTTTCTTGTATGGCGGGTTTAAAGTCTTTAGTAGCTCGGGGTTGTCAGATTTCGACACTGTATAAGTCGTTGCGAATGACGACCAGGATAGAATATCGGGGTGTTCGTGACCCTCGATAGAATATCGGGGTCTGAAGTCATGCCCGCATATCGTGCCCCATACACCATGACAATCGCTCATAAAATGGTCCTCCCGTTACTTGTTAGCCCATACTCGACACATTTTCATGTGTCCTGCTGTAGCCTCGGCATGGGTGTTATAGCCTGCGAAATCTAGTTCATTCGGCACAATGTATGGTAATCCACAGCCACAATCACAGGTGCCATTAGTCTCGAATACCATAGTTTCGAATTTCCTACCACAACCGACGTCTTCACCAGGCCAGTTGTTTTTGACCCACTCGGATTCTTTTAGCTCATTTCCACCGCTATGACTTGGGTGTATGTATTCGCCGACTGTAGACACCAGATATTTGCCGATTTTTGTGGTTAAGTGAAAACGGCACCATTTGCCGCAACAGAAGTGACCGACGTTGCCAAACCATTGCCATTTCGCAATAGGAACGCTTTTACGGGGGTTGAATGGCTTTAGTCGGGTCATGGGAGCCTTTTGGTATTAGAAGCGCTCCTGGAGGCTTATAAGGGCTTCCAGGAGCGTTGTATATCGGGTGTTCTCTACCTGTCTCTGAGTAGGCTCAAAATCTGCTTTCTCAGGACGTCGTTACCCATAAGCCATTTCACAGACCTGCCTGCGTCGTCAGTCTTGGACAGTCGGCGACAGATGCTATGACGCATGTCATCGGGAACGTGTTCCATGGTGATAAAGCTCTGGAAGGCTGCAATACGTTCGGGTGATTGTTTGGAGTTTGGCTTAACCATTGTGGCGTAAAGCCTTTCCACGATAATGCCGAGGATGTCTGTTCGTGGTTCTTTGCGGTCCATGAGGCGTTTGATGCGAGCGGGGATGTCTTTCTTGGCGTCGAGTATTTCTTCGGGTTCGATGACATCTTCCATGTCGCGGTGTAGGAAGGTCAAGAAAGCGGCGACAGTTTCGTCGTCTAAGAGCGATGCTGCGTGCATACGAACTTCGTCTTGATTGGCTTCGGTGATATTCGGGTAGTTTTTGAGTGCTCGGAAATACTCGGAGAGTGTCCGAGGATTGGTACGTTCAGCACCAATCATCATCTCGGGCTGATAGAGCACCCACGAAATACCGCGTGGGTCGAGTTCGTTTCGGGTAGCCCATACTGCCCATTCTTTCGCGTCTTCCCTGAGAGTCACGTGTTTGATACGGGTCAGAATGGCTGAGTCGATGGTGGTGACCAAGTAATCCTGTTCGTCGGGGTTACCTGTGAGGACTATCTGACAACCTGGAGGGAGTTGCCAGGACACCATGCCGTAGTTTTGGAGTAACTGCATGATACCTTTGATGATACGAATAGAAGCTCTGTTCCAGTCATCGAGGAGCAGGATGGCTGGACCTGGAGTGAGAGGCACCCAGTCGGGTGGTGCGTAGATGGTACGGGATTGGACGCCTGGGACGATTTTGTAGCCGTTGTCGTTCCAGACAGGGAGGGCGTCGCGGATGGCCCAGCCTTCTTCGTTTTTATCGTTTCTGACGAGGAACGCTTCGCTTGGTAGACCGTGGAGGTCGCCCATTTCTTCGAATTGAGCGATGGGAACGTCTTTTACGTCCCAGCCTTTGTATTCGCGGCCGTTCCACTTGACGGGGCGGTCTTTGAATGCTTTGATGATTTCGGTTTTGCCACAACCGGCGTGACCCCAAATGCAATGGGCGAAGCGGCCGATTTTCTCGGCTTCGTGTTGGAAGTTGATTTGGAAGCATGAGTCGAGGAATTTGGGCAGCATTTCGTAAGACACTTGCTGTCCATAACACCCTTGGAAGGTACGGTCTTTCTCGTTGAGTTTCTTGTCTTCGGATTTCTTGGCCATGATTGATGAACTCCTTTCTGAGTATTATATCCGTTTCGGGTGGTCGAATTTTCGATTTTCTTGAGGAAAGCCACAAATAGTTTTGCAGGCTCTAGCGAGATTGACTAAAGCGTCTAATAGACGGGACATACGGGCACGGTGCATTTGGATGAGTTCTTTTTTGGCTTCGGCTTGTTCGGTATTCGCGAACAGCAAATGGTCGAAGCCATCTTCGAGTTCTTTGACACGTCTTGCTCGGGACTTGTATTCATCGTTAACGAGTCTGACAGAGTACAGAATAGAGCGACGGATATCTTCTCGACGAAGGGGTGTAGTATCCATGTGTGTTAGTCTCCAGTGGTGGCGAAGAGGATGACGATAAAGGCCCAGAACAGTACCAGGCCGAGTGCTGATAGTGAGTAAGTGAGCCAGGTTGGGAGTGGTTTGGAGACTGATGTCTCAAACCAGATATCGATAGTGCCTTCACCGGCTATGTCAATACCGCGTTCTACGAACCACTGACCTATTGAGCAGGTCAATTTTGCCACTTGGTAGCGTAGGACTAGAGTGAAGTCGGTATCCATAAGACTATTGTAACCTCCTGTTCTTATCGGGACTTGCACGCGGTGTTGCTTGTCCACGTGTAATTCATCGACAAGATGGCGGAGGTTACTTCAGTCGATTTTCAGGATTTTGTGAATGTGGGCCAGACGTATGGCAGGTTATCGGGAACGCCTGGGAATAGTGGGGAATAGTGTGTTCGATTTTTGCGAATCAGATTAGATTGGTGAGATTTATGAAAATCGGTGTTACCGAGCCAGGGTGGTGGTGTGCAGTTACTATGTGATAGTTTCTGCATAGTGTTTCGATAGCCTCTTCGGACCCACTCATCCACGATAGTGTTGTAGTACTCGACGAGCGAGTCAGTGTATCCGAGCCACATGCGTACTGCTGGATGGTGTTTCCAGCCCGAGGATAGTCCTGATAGAGTGCGGATGATTTGGTAGGCTTCGACGCGTTGTTTGCCGAGTCGACGATAGTCTAGGACTCTGGCGGTGGCTGAGAACGATGGGTATGGCAGGAAGGTTTGCACTGTGTCTAGGATGTTGCTCCAGAACATCCCTCTTTGTGGTTTGGAGCCCATCTGGACAAGTCGCAACCACACTCGGGGCAGAGCCAGTCGGGGACTCTTGGGGAGTAGGTGACTCGGACTAACTCTCGCTCGTTAAGGGCTCGTAGAGCCGCCAGGAGCGCGGAGAACGTTTCGGTGGTCCTGATGGACTCATTGGTCGTTAGAATCAATCTATAGGCCGTAGAAAGGTCGTAGGACGCATATTCTGAGGGTTCCGAGGAGTGTCGGAGGATGACGTCGCCGCCGATGATGGTGTTTTGCTCTCTGGGTGGGCAGAACCAGCAATCGTATTGCTGGTACTCGCCCAGGTAGATACAGGCTTTGCAGTCGTGGGTGTATCTCGGGGTTTTGTAGCCGTTCATTGGTTTTTAGCCTTAGAGAGTTCTTGGCCTCGGAAGAATGTCTGATGGTGTTTGTGCCAGCGATGAGTGTGAATACCGCGTCTGATTTCGTCAATTTTCTTGTCCATGTCTCGTTTTTCACTTTTTGACAGGTCGATGCCGTTTTTCGGGCACAGATTGAACATGATGTCTAAGGTATTACCGAAAATGGCATTTAGGAGTCCGAGGACGACGATATTTCTCGGGAATGCGTATCCTGCTTCCCAGTTGTGAATAGTGTTATCGCATTTCAAACCCACGATGTAAGCTAGTGCTCGGCGGCATAGTTTGCGTTTGATGCGTGCTTTCCTCAGATATTTGCCGAATGCCTGGCAGTATTTGTCACTCTGTTTTGAACGGTGAGTATACACATCGGGTTTGGAGCCTTTGAGTTTGTGTATTCGTCGTGAACGTAGTTGTTCGGCCCACTGTATGGCTCGACGTGTTTCGTCGACATTAGGCAGTACTTTCTTGTGACATGTGATACCTTTGATGGCCAGGCTAGTGTTGCGGAAGATACACTCTAAGCGTTTTAGGAACAGTAAAGTTTGTGGGAAGCTATAGCCTCTTTCCCAGTTGTAGAAGGTTTGATGGCAGACGCCGACCAGATAGGCGGCGTCCAGGCGTGTGATTTCTTCGCGTTCGCGGGCGGCTGTAAGCCATTTACCGAAGAGTCTGTGAGCGAAGGCAGTATTCTTGTGCATTTTACTTTCTCTGCATGTTTCGCATGACTTGCATGAGTTCAAAGTGGTTATTGGCGTCATGAAGCGATGGAGCCAGGAGCATGGTTAGGACTTCGAGTTGTTCATCTTTGGCGACCTCGTCCAGGAAGCGCTTGATGGCTCTTTTGCGCGCTGGGACGATGAAGGCTTGGATGGGGTACTTCTCGGCTAGTTCTTCGAAGCGTTCGTCAGTCACAGTCCTGCTCCTGCACAAGAGATACAGTTGCCTCGGGACGTGATGTTCTTGACCCAGCCGTGACACTGTGGACATTTGTGGAGTTTGCTGCATGTCGGGCAGATGTCTTTGACTTTGCCGTTTCTTCGCTTGAAGGTCCAACCGTTCCACTCTTTCTCGATGTCGTTGACTGCCTTGAGCGCCAGGACTCGGGTGTCTGCACGGACATAGTATGTCTCTTCGTACTGGCATTTGTCGCAGCGTAGCACGACGTTGAAGGTGGTGCTGATGACGGTTGCACGGCTCATGGCTTCTCCTGGTGCAGAGAAATGACCTTGAATCCCTTTTCATTAATCCACGGAAGGCGATAGGTTTCTGTACTTGATATGAGGGCCAGGATATAAGGCAATATTGTAGGAAATGGAGTTCCCATATCGGGATTCCACGTTGCATGAATAACTTGGTCCATCTCCTTCTCATCCACCCTGTCCGTCACGAACAGGACGGTAGCGTCAGGCGGGATGGGGAGGGAGAGGCGATAGCCAATACTCTGGAGGTCTTTTGCCCATTTCTTTGTGTGAGCAGGGCAAGACCACTCGGAGAAAATGCGTTTGGTACCATCATGGGACAAAATCTCGCTTTCGATTGCTGATAAATCCATCTCAACTTGATGAGCAAACTTCACCGCTTCGTCGGGCAAACATCTCTCCGCCACCACCGCCGTCCCACCCAACTGACGGGAGACTTCATAGACCATCGAGTGGGCACGCTGTGGGCCGACGATAACTTTAGGCTGTTCGATCTTGAACCACCTAGCGTGCCAGTTATATCCTAGAGACTTCAACATAACCTCTACATAGACAGACAAGGCTCCCGGCTTCGCCAGCAGCGGGGCGAAATTGAGTGCCTGCCCTGTGCCGTGACAGTTTAGGCAGGGTACGATGTTTCCAAAGTCGCTGTCAATTTTACCACAACCTTTACAATCAGGACACGGCTTGACGCCACCGACACTTTTCAGGGTCTCGATGAAATTCATCGTAAACTCCTTTTTATATCACGAAAACACTGCACAACCCGACCTTGACGTTGTGTAACTTCCTTCATGATGGCCAATTGCTTCTCTTGAATACTGATTAACTCACGAAACATTTTCAATTTGTATAAATCCATGAGGCGCGTCTTGACGCCACCGGTTCTTTTCAAGTTTTCGATGAAATTCATTTGGTCTCCTCTGGAGAAGGTAGATGTACCATGCCGATAGGGTACTCCTTGCCACAGCGAGAGCACTCGTCATATAACGTGGCATGAACCTGCCCCATACCGTCCACTGAAATATGCCTGGACTTGAAATAGGGAAGACCGTGTTGCCATCCCTCGGAGCGTTTGTGTCCGAAGACAAAACAATTAATACTCTTCAAAGTCTCTAGGAAGACCATCTCTTCTCCTTCACCACACGCTGTTTTGGTCCGCTTTCAGTCGCTCAACGAGTTCTCGCGCCTCGCGTCTTGCTTCATTGGCAAAATCACTGTTGTCCCGAGCCCGTGCAATAGGAGTGTCGAATGCTCCAAGCATGTTCTCCAACGCCTCCAAAAGCTCCTTGTTCTGCTTCTGAAGTGTGGTGATCAGTTCATTATCAGGATTCATGACGCTCTCCTGGCTCTGAGTGCGGCCTTCCATCCGGCCTCGAAGGCCATGGCTCCGATACGACAGTCGCGGATGCTGTACATGTCACGATGGCCGAGCTTGGCGTAGGATCGGTTGAGCCGGTACATCCAGTCGAGCCCTTTGCACCAGATAAGCTTTTTGGCCTGTACCAGCAGTTTCTTCATGCGTAGAGACTTCCAGGGATTGTTCATTGAATTCACTCCAATCGCCCAACTACGGGCTTGCCGAACAACTGAGCGAGCAAAGCCTCGCCCCTAGAAGTGCAATGAACGCGTAAGGACGTCGAATAACCGTCCGCCATGACTACTCTGTCACGCTTGATGAGGATGTAACCTGCATCAGTGGCTTTCTCGCCTGTTGCCACCATATCAGAGTGAGTGATGTTTTGGTCAAACAGGCGCACTTCGTCGTTCACGATGACGAATTTGCAGTCACCACGGTCAGCGGCTTGGTCAACTGTCCAGAGATGAGTCATTATCTCAGTCCTCTCCTACAGCACTCTGACGGGTGGTTCACGGCCAACAGTCTTCCACACGCCAATCTCAGGCTCGATACCGTTCATTGCATTGCCCCAGCAATTGTGCCAGAACGTGTTCAGATAGTGCAGAGTCATGATGTCGTGTCCATACGCTTGGTTCAGCAACGCGATGGCCTGCTTCTTGGATTTGGCGGCAACGTAATGCCTCGTTTCGTCTCTGTTGCTGGCGTTGAGTATTCCGCTCCAAGTCTTCAGTGCGACGAACTTAGGACTGATGCCTTTGTCCTTCAGAATAGTCATGACTCTATCCAGGTCACTCTTGGCGACGTAGGTGGATGACCATGGACCTTTGACCATCTCGACATTGGGGAACAGAGTCTTGACGAATGCCAAGGCTTCGTTAAGGGACTCTTCACGTCCATCCTTGCCGTAGTAAGAAAATCGTTTGCCTCCGTGTTCATACCACGCGGAGTCTTTGAACTCCTTACCTTTGACAGAAACGACCCAGGCTCGACCGATGACACTGTGTCCCTCGGAGTAGTAGATAACCGGCATGCCGTCAGAGCACATGAGGTGTGGGTTACAGATGCCTATCTTTTCGAGGGCGTCTTTGAGGGCCATGTGTTTTACCTCTTTATTCGTCTGAGATGGTTTGGGAAATATCCGTTTCTATTCCCATTCTCGAACTCGACTTCCCACGCCGACGGGTCCACCCCGTCGCGACCCTTAATCACTCCACACTCACCACGATAAGGGAGAGATACGGGATAGTCATTGACTCGGACTCTGTCGCCGACTTTGAATGTATACGACATCACCTTTCTCATCGTTATCGCTCCGCTTTGGCAAGCATCGCTTTCGTGGCCTCGACATCCTCGGTGATGACGAGCCACGTCATAGAAGCCGCAGTGTTGAGCAGAACGCAGGCGTCGAACGAGAGCGTCGGCAACATGGCCATCTCGACGAGACGCCTCTGAATGAGCGCCAGTTCCTGTTTCTGTTCGGTTGTGAGCATCATGGTCTTCACGCTCCGATGTGGACGTAGTAGCCGTCGCCCCAAACCTCCAGCCTGCCATCAGGCAACTTCCGTGACTCCAGTGGGCTACCAGCGTAGAAGATGGCAGCCTTTTCGGTCACTCTGAACTCGGACGCCTCGATGACGCCTTTGAGCGCCTTCTTCCAGTTCGTCTTGTTCGTGATTTTGTTGAAAGCCGCCTGTAACTGCTCGATGGTGTAACCGCCATAGGTGTCAGCAGACATGGTCAAGTTCCTCCCTTGTGGTCCCTACTCTCATAACAGTCTTGAGAGTATCCAGTCTGTATGAAATCGGAATTATTTCCACTTCTTATCCAGATGTGGATTGGTCCGCTGATGAATGCACACATTCCAGCCACCTGGAGGTGCAACCAGCTTGAGAGTCGGCTTGAGCTTTGGCTTTGTGCCGAAAAGTACCGTCGCAGTCGATTTCGGTGCCTCTGCTGGTTGTACTTCGGGTTGTACTTCGGGTTGGTCTGGCATGGGAATGCTCCTCCTCTCTATTCATAACAGTCTCGGGAGCATCCAGTCTGCATAATTCTGAAAGGTTTTTCAGGTTTATCTAACAAACCTTGAACCCTCCACAGGACCGTAGGAAGGCGATGAACTCTCGGACATAGTCCTCGTCGATGCCATACGGACTACGCAAGTCCTCGATGGGCACGTTATCGCCTTCTGTGGCAAAAGAGCCATCTTTCTTGACTGCGAATTTGGGGTCCACTTTGAAGTCGTAGTGCATTTTGCCATTGACGTCGGTAGAGACAACCATGCCAGAGTCTCTGAGTACTGTGACGTTCTTCAAGAGTGCCTCCAGAGTGTCGGCGAGTGTGTTACACTTACTCTGTGACTTCAGTCCAGCGCCGTCATTGGAGCCCATGAGGTTGAGAGTTTTTTCGTCGAAAACCTTGACATTGTGATTAGCAATAGCCATGAGTGTATGAATGGGTCGCCAAGACCAGACATTAGCTCGGAAGTACTCTCCTGTCTTGTCCTTCGGGGCTCTACCATACACGTCCATACCCATGTGAGTTCATCCCTTCAGTTGTTCTGAGAAACCACGGAATTTTTTGCTTAGCTCATCCATCTCTTCGTCGTTGAGTGCTCCGAAGTCGAATGTTGCTGGACCGGCATGAAGGGACACGTGGTAATACGAACCACAAACACTTCGTTTGATTTCCACCCAAATATCATCTACACAAAGGTTGTTCACAGTCTTCTCCTTGTTTATTTATTGTACCAGACCCACACCTTTCCACCCACCATCACGCCAGGACAGGTCGTGTAGATAACACAGTCATGCAAATGACAACTACCGTCATCTGGCAGAGTGCCACAAGTGAAGCCGTGTCCGAAGAATGACCTGATGACGTGGTCGAGTTGAAACCTATGACCATCGAACTCGTATGACTCATAACTACCAGAGTGCCACTTCTCGACATCTGCTGCACGCATCCATGCACTGACGTTCTTCTCTGCGAACAGGAGAGTAGGATAGAACCACATGTATCGGTTCGCAGTCCATGGACAGGTGTAAACCAGGTCTGTTTTGAGAGTGTCTGTGTCGATGCACATCTTGTTGAGATTGCTCCAGGCACTTGTTTTGAGATGGAAGTATGGACACTGTTTGTCCATGACTATTGGTGGAAGTTTGGCGAAGTAGTCACTATGTGAGAATATGTCGCCGATGTCATCGACTGGTTCTTCGCCTTTCTGACGAGTGCGTAGGTGAGTGAGTGCTGGGATGGTCACTTCTTGCCTTTCTTGGTCTTCGCGAATGATTCCTTGGCTCTGGAATAGCCCTCCAGGAATGCAGAGACCTCGTCAATGGTGCCGTACTTCAGGACGAATGAGACTCCTCCGTCAGTAACCAGGAACCTCTGTTCTCCGTCGCCATAGGATTTGGTTTCGAGTGTGATACCGAGTCTGAGTGCATACTTCTGCTCGGCTTCGTATTGCACCACGATTTCAGCATGGTTCATGGGTTCTCCTTCTCAAAATCTCTCAACTGCTGCTTCTCTAACCTGCTACGCAACCTGTAATACCTCTCTGTCCACTTCGGGTCGTCTACTGCAAGTCCGATAGCACAGATGTCACACTGATGCAGTGTGCAGAGTGGTCTGTAACATGGTGGTATCTGACACTTGCCGTCTTCACCGCGCGCTTGTGCTGGAGGTGTCTCTCCAGAGTTACGCATGGTTTCCAGATACATCTCACAATGGTTCTCGTTTCCACTGCAACACGAGCCCAGACCTGTCTTACAGTGTGTCTTACAGCGTTCCATGGTCAGGTCAGCCATCTGTTGCCAGAGTTTCTTTGCATGTGCGTTCATGGTGTCTCCATCCACACTATCTTCTTTTTGTGTTCGACACCACGCGGTGTGGTGACGGTACCGCCCAAGAGTGGTACCTCTGCCTCGGGTATGCGTTTGTGGTCGCAGTTGCCAGCGTTACAGGGCTGTCCACAGTCCAGGCACAGAGTTTCAAGTGGGCGGTTCCAGTAGCGTTTGAATCTATCTTTGAACCAAATCAAGGTTTATCCTTTCCGTTTCATTATATCCATGATGCGGCAGACGTTCTTGAGACCTTCTTGAACTATCTTCTTGACTGCTTCGACATCCTTATCGCGTTCGGCTGCCACGAGTTGGTCATGGAGAGCATGTTGTCGGAGTAAGAATTTGTGTACATCTGGATACATCTTGGCAACTTTGAGTGCTCTTTTGAACTCTTCGTCGCTTGGGAGTCGTGGGTTCATGGTTTGAAGTCTCCGACGAAGTGGAAGCCAAGACTCTCTAACCACTCTTTGACACTGATATCTCCTCGACAAGCACGCATCTCGTGCATGTTGATGACTTGTCCGTTTTCGTATGATGGGAACATCATGATTTCATGGTCTAATCGTTCTGCCAGTGATACGCCTCTATTGTAGACTCTGGACACTATGACGAACTCTGTCGTTGGCTCTGTAGTCGCGTTCGGGTCGTTGTAGTGCTGTGGTGGAAACACTCTGAAGAAATACGCCTCGTTCTTCCACGACTCTGACGGCTTACCCAGGTATTCGACGACTTTGTAGTCCATTTTCTTCTCATGCTCACAGATTGGACAGGGTGATGGTTTATGCTTTGTGTCGACTTGTACATAGTGGGGATAGTATGAAGCAACCAACTCTGTCACGGCTTCTCTGCTTTCTGCTCGACCTTCGGAACCTCGGGCTTCACCCAAATGACGCCACTGGGCGACGTCCTCTGTTCGAGCCCAGCCCTAGCACACTCCACATCACGCCAACTGTCGGCTGCATAGCCGAGCGCAATAGCCAGCGCAACACCGATGGAACCGATATAGGCCCACTTGTCTGCCATGATAGTCACGTCCTTTCCAGGAACTGCTTGACCGACTTAGGAACGAATATCGCCGACCTGCACTGTGCCACCTTGGTCCTCGCACTCTTCCATCTGCGCCATTGCAGCAATCTGGCGATGTCCAGCAACGTGCGAGCGTCTCTACGCGCCAGACGACGGATATCGGGGTCGTCGTCTTCGACGGCTAGGGTCGCCAGTTCCTTTGCGACTCTGAGCACTCTCTTGGCATAGATGGCGGTTTTCATTGCTTGTTCCTCAGATTGGCACGGCGTTTCTGAGCGTCTTCAGCACCGACGCGATACGTCCAGCCTTACCTTCGATTTCGATGGAGAACGTGGACTCAATCAATCCCCAACTCTCAAAGGCGTGAACTTTGAGCCCGCCATAGTCTTGTGCGTATCTGACCCACTTTCGGATGGTCCCACGCATCAGAAGCCCAACCTCAAGAGGAATCTTCAGCGACCCCTCCACCATTGGTTCAGATTCAAGACTTCTGATGGCTTCTCCCAGGTCGTGTGTCTTCATCGCTTTCCCTCCACGAGTTCGTTCTCCAACTGCGTCAGGAGAGCATCAGCACTCCCACCCTTGCCGGGTCTGGCGATGATTGGACTCTTGTTGTTGACCACACCAATCAGGACGGCGTTCTCGTCAGGAAGCAGCGCCAGAATCACCTGGCTCCGATGCACGAAGATGAGGTTTTTGTCTTCCTCAATCTCAACGAAATCACCCTTGCATTTGATGCTGGCCATGGACTTCACTCCAATCAAGAAGCCTTCTCGAACTCGATCATGTTCACGTCTGAGAGTTTCGCCCAAAACCGCACCGATCTGATCTTCATCGTCTTTTTGGGACCTTTGGATCCCCACCACGACGAAGCCGTGATGACCTTCGGCTCGACATCGGCTCGGAACGTCACCGAGTCATATCCCGTCTTCCCCTGGCGAATATAGATACGATCAACGGTCAGGATGGTCCCAGTCGGAAACACCATCGGATACGATTTGTCCTTGATTGGCCAGTAATCCTTGATCTCAATGCCGAAGAACTGGAATGCTTTGTGGTTGCGGCGCTCGCACCACAGATTGAAATGCCAGTCCTTGGCGAGAACGAACTTGTCGCCAATCGACGGGATGAACATCTTCATGGTTTCACACTCCAGTCATGAGTTTGACGATATACGTAGCCGCTTCCTGTTCGGCATCGTATCGGAAGTATCTCGCGTTCTTGTAGGCAGCGTCACTCAGTCCCTGCATTGGGTCACCAGCGTCGGTGTGATAAACCACGATGTCGTCGCTGTTGCGGTTCTCAGACCAAGCGATCCAGAGAGGTTTGAACCCTTCCTTGGCAACGTAGAAGGAGATGGCGTGGCCCTGCTCGCGGCAGTTCTGGTAGGACTCCAGCCTGGCGGAGCCCGCGAGCGGCATCCCGCGCAGGATCCTGCGAACGTGCTTGAGCACCTTGTCGGCTGCGACGCGCTTGTTGTAGAGCCTCATGGCTTCTCTCCTTCAGACTATTTCGCCACATCCGAAACACCGACAACCGACAGCCTGTGCGGGGAAGCCTTCGCAATGGCGCACGATTTCGGGCTTCTTCCTGGATTCCTTGATGTTCAGTACCACGCCGATACCGAGACTTGCGTGAGCATCGCTTGTGGCTTGCGCTCTGGCGATGGCGTCTTCCTCGTGGGAGTATCGTGAACTCGTTCCACCCGTTACTCCACCCAGGAGCATTCTGCCAGCCTGCTTCGCCTTCTCGTCGCGTGTGTATCGCACGTAGTAGCTCTTGGCCATTGGGATGCCTCCTCTTTCCACTACACATAACAGTGTCGGACATAGTCAGTCTGTCAGAAAACCAACTATTTTTCAGCCCTGCCCACCATTTTACTTGATGGGCAGGGCTGAAGTTGGTGACACTGTTTGTCAGGCCGTGACGACCTGGGCGACAGCGCCCTCAGTTGCGGCCGGTGCCGTCTCGGGCGGGGTGACGGGCGTTTCGGCCTTGGGAGCCTCGGGTGCGGCCTTGGGAGCCACAGGCTTGGCCTTCTTGGCGACCTTGGGCGTTGCGGGCTTCTCAGCCTTGGGAGCCGCAGCCTTGGGCGTCGGAGCCGCCTTGGCGGGCTTTTCGGCCTTGGGCTTGACCACCTTGGGCGCAGCCGCCTTCTCAGCCTTGGCCTCGGCTTCGATGTGTTCCTTTGCGGCCTTCTTGTGGTCCTCATCGTTGGCCGTGAACAGGCCACGCGCGACCTTGTAGAAGCGGGCTTCCTTGCCCTTCTTCTCGATTTCGCGAATGATGGCCGCGTAGATGGTGGCCGTGGGCGTCTTGCCCTTGGTCTTCCAGAGACCCTTGTCGATGGAGCGTTCGACGACAGTCTGCACGTTGAGGGGCACAGTCGCCAGCGACAGAACCTTGGCTGCCGCATCCAAACCCGAGGTCTTCTTGGTAGCACTCATGTTACTTTCCTCCATACTATCGTGAGTCTTTTTGAGAGTAACAAACCACAATGTTTGTTGCTCTCGTTTTGCTCACGGTGTTGAAACAACTCTAACACGAAGTGCGGCGGAGACCTTCAGTATGGGAAACAGTCTCTCCCGCATCTGTAGTCACGAGGTTTCTGGACTCCAAGTCCTTTCGTTTCCCCGTCCCATTTCGGATAGGTCCTTACGGATACCTACTCCGCACTTCGTCTTAAACCCTCACACTTTCGGTCACACAGGCCACATTGTGGCGGCATTCCTACTCGTGTTCGGATTCGTGTTTCAGTCTCCTCCGAATGTCCGCATGATATTCTGCTCGTGTGTTCATGTACTTTGTCGCCAACTCCTTTCCTGTCTGCTCACTGAGTAGACTCACATCTGGATTGAAGACATCCAAACCAGGGATAGGCAGGTTCTTTTCCCAGTACTTTCGCCATGCGTGTTGGGATTCTGTCCATCGTTTGTGCAGGTCCACGAATGCTGGGTCTTGAAACCGCCACGCATACGAGTTTTGGGCGTCCACCTTTCACTCTCCCATCTGGTTGTAGTCGTCCACATACGCCTTCGCGGTGATGCCGACCGGCTTGTGGTTCACGAACCAGTCGACCCACAGCGCCTCGACCTCGCTGGTGTCGCCTTTGCCACCCATCTGCTTCCACCACGCCTTGACGTCGGCGTAGAAGACGATTCTCGTTGTCACGTCGTCGAAGTGGAACTCGTCAGGTCCGCCACTGCCGCCATTGCTGCACCTGCCGACCACCCTGTCATCGCGCCGAATCTTGGCGGTGTACATCGGCGTCTCGTCGCCACCAATGCACTTGTAGCCGGTGACGCTCCAGGCGTCCATCAGACTCTCTTCGTCCTTGGGCAGGGCAGGTCCAGGCTGGAGCTTTGCGGCTCCAATCTTCCACTCGTACTTGCCGCCGTCTTGCACGACCTTGGCGAGTCCGAGCTTGTTGATGCTCTTGACCGTGCCGATGACCACGCCTTCGTCCTTGTTGGTGAACTGAACGCGGTCGCCCTTCTTGAACTTGATCATCTCTTGAACCGACATGGTCTCATCTCCTTGGTTTTCTCGGGTATCCCAAAACACTCGACCCTGCGCCTCGCGCAGCTTCAACCTGAAGCCTGTCCACCTCCTCGGATGCGTCCACCCACTCTTCGTGGTCCTGGCGACGATATCGGTCAACCGCCTTGCGCATCGTAGTCACATCTTCGCGAGGACGCTGCCTGGACATGCCGTTCTCCGTCACCATTCATAACAGCAATGTCGCCTTCCATTCTGTCAGAAAATGTACTATTTCACATCTTTTCGTACTTCTCCGCCAACAGCCACAGTAGTTCGCCCAAACGAGCGCCATGCAGCTTCTCGGCGCAATATGAGCCCGTAGCGGCATAGTAGACGTCCACTGTGGCACTGTAACCGCCACGTTGCCCATCAGCTTCAATTTGAATGGTTGCAACCTCGCCGTCTTTCATGGCTCCAGTCTCCTGTTAGAAGGTGTACTTTTCCAGGAACTCGCGCGCACTCTGCGCTTCGCCGCTCTCTTTGTGGTACTTGCAGGCTTTGTCCCACTTCTCGTCATCAATCCATCCTGGCCTGTATGAGCCAGCCATGAACCCCAGGAAGTGATGCATCTGATAGCTGATGGTATCGCCCGAGTCGTTCAGTCCGGTGTCCTGAAGGTCGTACCGACCTTCGTAGGTCTCGCCGTCCTCGAAGGTTACGACGAAATCGCACTTGTCGTAGCCATGACCCTTACCAGGGGCGGTTTTGGACCAGAGAGTCATCTGCGTCTGCGCCTCTTCCATGGCGTCTGGACCCTCAAAGGTATGGGGAACGCACTCTTCGGTTGGACCTTCGGCGCGTTCGACCTTGACGCTCTTGACCTTGATGCCGTTGACCGGCTTGGAAACGCGCACAAGCGGCGCAGATTGCGGTGCAGGGGCGGGCTTGGGCTTGATGCCCACGCTCTTGAATGCGCCTGCCCAATCCTTCGGCACCCACACGGTGTCGACATCGTGGGCGATTTTGATGCCTTCCAGGACGTCTTTGAGAGCGCGGAACTTCATGTCTTCGGACTTGCCGTTGATGTTGATGGTCACGACCCAAAAAGGGGTCTCGAACTGGACCTTCTCGACCTTGACCTTGGTTGTCGCGGTTGTGGGCATGTTTGTTCCTCCACCACATGTAACAGTCGTGGGTTGAACCAGTCTGGCACTTTCTGGTGAAAATTCAGGACATCGTTCCCATAACGCGGCTGGTCATCTTGCCTTCCGGCTTTGCATGCCACATTCGCTCGCCAAGCGCGATTTCGTAGGTCAGGTGCTTGGACACCTTGATCTCGCCAAAAAGAATCTGCTGGACCAGACCGCTTTTGTGAAGCAAGTTCATTTCGGAACGCACAAAGACGATGTACTTGCCCGCAGGAAACTTCTTTGCAATGCGACCAACGCGCGACCCAGGAGAACGCGCAGTCCATGTCGGATGGTCGAGCGTCACAGTCACGAACGTGTTGGGCTGAATCTTGATGGCTTCGTACATGGTCGTTCCTCCGTATTGGCTTCGGGCTCATTCCCTCGCCACCACACATAACAGCCTCGACTGACTCCAGTCTGTGTAAATCTCGCTTTTTATACAAAACTTTACTGGTTTACATGTGAACCTGTAAATTCAGCCAGGTTTACACATAAACCTTGGGCTATTTACAGGCGTTTGGGTTGGGGTGGTATCAGGAATCGACTAGGAGAGTTAGGATGCGCCTACGAGCCCAGGAACGCGTCAGAGAGGGCTCTCAGGAACCAATCCACTCCCGCAGGGGCAACCACGGAACATCAATGCCGTGAACACGAACTGACTCCGAACCAATCCACTCCCGCAGGGGCAACCACGCTCACGGAACCGCTTCATGTCACGCCGCATGGGAACCAATCCACTCCCGCAGGGGCAACCACAACACTAATAGTGATTTATCCCTTCGTGGTATCACTACGGGTGGTATTTACCCGTCTTAGGGGTCTTCATAACCGGTGGTTCTACCGGCATTGATACAATCCTTTCATGCTTGAACAACCAAGTTTACTGGGTCTTCCGACCTCTTGAGAATGTTCATCGCACCCACGATGTCAGCATTATTTTCATAACCACACTTGACGCACTTGAACCGCTCTCCCTTATTAGGACGGTTGGCGGCATCGCGATGTCCGCACTCTGGACAATCCTGTGATGTATACGCTGGGTTGACAACCAACAATTCGCCACCAGTGCGTTCGAGTTTGTACTTCAGTTGCGAGCGCAGCATGCCCCAGCCATTGCGCAGAATCGACCGATTGAGTCCTGATTTGGCTGCTACGTTCGTTCCAGGTTCATCGACCGTGCCAGCCGCTGACGCAGTCATATTCTTGACGTCCACCGCTTCCACCGCAACTCGACCATATTGATTCACGATGTCTTTGGATACCGTGTGTAGAAACGTCTTTCGGATGTTGGCGATTTTACAGTCGATAGCTGCAATGCGCTTCACGAGTTTACGGTGCTTTCCCGTAGCCCGATATACGTGATGACCGCCAGGGTTCGCAGCCAAAAATGCCTTTTTCTGGACGTCCTCTTTGTGCGACTGGATGACCTGGAGCACCTGCTTACGCTGCTCCAGTTCCTTGATTCGCTGTGGCAACTCGTATGCTTTTCCTTCCGATGTCATCGCCGTAGTCCTACAACCCACGTCGATTCCGATAGCCTTCTCGGATGCTGTGTCGGCGAACTCGACCTCGGTGTTGATACAAACAAACCATCCACCGCGCTGGCGAATCATTCTCTTTTTGGTCTCTGCATCGATGTACGGCTCGTTGTATGTATTTGACTGGTCGTACACCAACTCGATGGATGACACTATCCCGCTATGGCGTCCGTCATGAGCGACCAGTTGAGTTTCGGTCTTGAGGCTGCCGTCTTTGAGAGTCCGTGTGACGTCGGTAGTGGTAAATTGCGGAATACCACTCGGCACCAGGCGAATGCCATCGCGGAAGCCGCACATTACAAGCATGCCGTTGGTATATTGGATGCCATTGCAACGGTAGAAGCCGCTCACGGCAGGAAATGTACCAGGCTTGCGGAAGTTCGGATAGCCGAGTTTTTTGGCTTTTGCAAGTTCGCGCGGGGTCTTTGCCTGGGCAATGGCTTTATTACGTTCCTTCTTGACTGTTGGCGAGTTTGCTAGAGTGTATGCATCTTCCAGTTTGTTGGCTGCACCACGCAAAATACTGACTGGTGTCTCTTTGAGGAACGTGTATTTCTGTTTGAGTTGAGTGATGTATTGATACATACCAGGCATACCGGTCATGACCTCATACTCTGCCTTCTCTTTCTTCTTTTCCTTCCCCTCACTTGGCTGTGTTTGAGCAGTGTTCGGTTTGCGAACCATGACGCGAGAGATATTCATGTAGTAGCCCTGCCGTCGCATGCCTTCTCTGATGTCGAGCAGGCGGTTCCACACAAAACGTGTGGAACCAGAGTAATTTCGCAATATACTTTCTTGCTCCAAGGTTGTTGCGATGGGCACTCGTATTATATGGCGTCCAGAATTCATTTTCATTTCCTTTGCATTTGAAAATCAATCCACGAACCAATCCACTCCCGCAGGGGCAACCACGGCTTGGGAGGAGGCGCAGACCAACCGTAAGCAGGAACCAATCCACTCCCGTAGGGGCAACCACGCCTCAGTCCTTCAAGATGCTGGTCAGGCGATGGAACCAATCCACTCCCGCAGGGGCAACCACATACTTCGCCGCAATGGTGAATATTCTACACCAGGGAACCAATCCACTCCCGCAGGGGCAACCACAACAGCAATTGTGGTTATTCCATTGGTTTGTTCACTACGGGTGGTATTTACCCGTCTTAGGGGTCTTCATAACCGGTGGTTCTACCGGCCTTAATACAATCCTTTCATGCCATTTTGGTAACCGAACTCTTGCCGTCCTTCTCCTCAACCACATGCACAGTATCCGCCGCCTCACGCATAGCCTCGTGATGCGACGCCATTATGACTTGGATACCCAGGCGATGTGATATCTCGCCCACAAACTCCGCCACTCTGTCCACTCTCTCTAAATCGACATGCTTGTATGCCTCATCCAGAACACATACCTTGTCGGTCTGTCGCGATGCCAAGAGAACCAGGAGTCTCAAAGGCACGGAGATGGTGTCGCTGACTCCACCGCCGATGCCTTCCATCGTGCGTTTGACCTCTCCGAAGGGTGTCTGCTTTACGAGTTGGATATCGACGAACGACCTGCCCGCCTTGACGTCATAGACCAGTTCGACTTTGACGTCAGGTCCGTAGACCAATTGCAGAGCTTCAGTGACGATGCCTTCAACCTGAGTCTTCATGGCACCGCGTCGTGAGTTGGCTATATTGCCGACCACATCGAGACCTTCCTGTCCAATTTTCAGTTGTTCTGCTAGTTCTATCATTAATGTGTGTTTCTTTTTGATTTCTTCGCGCAAAAAGTCATTCTTGGCCTGTTTCTTATGAAGCTCGTCTTTTCTTTGCTTGACGATGTTTTCTATTAGCGATACGTTTTGCATTTGGTTCTCCCCATCTGAGCCTAAGATTGCATTCAGGACACTTTGTATTCTTTGCCGTCCTCGACTTAACAGTCGTTGTCCATTCATATCCGCAGTGGCACCTCCACCACACTCTTTCATTACTGCTTATTCTGACCTCCTCTGGTTTTCGGTTCCCGTTTTTGATCGGATGCCACTCGCTCGCAATTTGCGGTCTAAGCACAGCCAAACTATGTTCGACCGAAAACCGCTGACCCGAACAAAAGGGACATCCGTCACCGTCACGTTTCCTGTTGTTGGGTTGTGCTTGCCATTTGTGTCCTTTCTCACACAACCACCATGCATCTATGTTCGATCCGTGTCGGACATGATCAGGAGTGACACCTCCATTCAATGTCGGATGCCATTGTTCTGCAAGAATTGGGTCGATATCTCGCAGGCTTTCGCCGTCCTTCGGCATCGGCATTGATGCAATCATCGATTGGTAAAGAGACTCGTTGGCGAACTGTTCTTTGATGAGATATCCAGACACATCCACATTGAATATCGATACGATTGATAATACAAGGCGCTTTATGCACTCCTTCATTTTCGCCTCGTCATTATATACAGAGGACGGAAATGTTATATCATTGGAAGTTATCGCTGGCAAAGGACACTCGCGTAATCTCACCACACGATATCCGTTTGCCAGTATTCTTGCTGTTTTTTCTGTGTCGCGAGCCGAAGA
>Ga0265297_10005293_pt1 | contig 19834 bp, 32 predicted proteins | sample Munlanlwell13791_FD_192502 | JGI IMG/M metagenome (GOLD analysis project Ga0265297, IMG submission 192502) | Leachate microbial communities from a municipal landfill in Southern Ontario, Canada - Leachate well 137-91 | ecosystem: Engineered > Solid waste > Landfill > Unclassified | place...
ATGGGCAAAAAATCATCGCCAACATCAAACAGAAGCCATTGAGGCAATCCGGAATAATCAATCCGGACAAATCTCAATGCCCACCGCTACCGGCAAAACCAGAGTTCAAATCCATGCTCATGTAGAACAATTGATCAATAATACAAAGAACGGCAAATTCGGCGTCCATGTCATCGCCTCTCATCGTCTCGCTCTAAACCACCAGCTACTTAACGAATTGCTCAACGTAATCGTTAACTCTGGCATCTCCTTCGACACCCTGTTTATTGGCACCGATAGATTCGCCGATGATCAAATTCATGCCAAGTTCCGTAATAAAGGACTGAATAGATACAATAACGAATCCACTTCCACCACCAGAGGCGAAGAGGTACTGGCGGCCTATCATAAAGCCATCTCCAGGAATAGACACCTCATCGTGGTTTCTACTTATCATTCGTTCGATAGGCTCAAGGTACTCCCTCAAATCGAAATGTGTACCTATGACGAAGCTCACACCCTTGTGGGCGAATCCTTCCTGGAGAATGTCAAAGAGGTACTCCCCAAGATCTCACGCAACTATTTCTTTACTGCTACCAGAAAGGTTCGCGGTCTTATTGGCGGCATGAACAATGAGGAAATCTTCGGAAAAATTATCTACGAAACCTCCCCGCGTCATATGATTGATGTCTCGGAAATTGTTCCCCCAAGACTACATATCATCGATACCGTAGATGAAGGCGATTATAGTAACCACACCATGATCGTTAAGGCGGTTATTACTGGAGTTAACCAACACCGTTACTTAATCAAACAATACTCTTCGAACCCGGATTCCATTGGAGCCAAGCTCCTCGTTACCACCACTGGCAACAAAGAGCTTATGGAGCTACATGCAGACCCTTTGTTTCAACAATACTGCCGAGACGAGGGAATTCAAACCTTTGCCTATTCTTCCGAGTATGGTGCCTTCCATAATTTTGAAAGCAAAGATAGGCAAGCAGCAGTTGCCGCAATGCAGGGCCTGCGCGATAGTGACGATGCCATCATTATGCACATTGACATTTTGACAGAGGGTATTGATCTGCCTTCCATTACCGGAGTAATGCCTTTCCGAGAGCTTAATTCAGCCAAACTTCTACAAACTATAGGTCGGTCTGCTAGGTTATTGAAAGATGATAGGGCGGCATTATATAGTGGTAATATCCTGCCCAAGCAATATGAGAATTTTATCAAGCCCTACTGCTGGCTAGTTGTTCCTAGGTTCTTCAAAAGCCTTGGTGATTTTAACACGATGAAGAATACGCTAAAGAATATTATTAACTCATATGATATTCCGGTTGAAGAATATACGGTTTTAGATAAGTTCAAGGCAATAGAAGAGGGAAGCGTAGGAAGAATCACCGAAAGAGATAAGCACGGCACGGATCGGGAAACGGATCTGGTATATGTAATTGAGGATATTATCAACGAAAAAGTATCCGAGATGAGTGCTATTGATTTGCCGATTCAGTCTTTGGGATCATATTTTGAAGCCAGAGCCAAGGAAGTTGAACATGCTTAAATGCAAAATGATATTTGATTATCCCAAAGAGTATTGGTTTTTATATGAGGAATTCAAGAGCGGTGGTACGATTCGTGAATGGATTAACAAAGTAGAGGTTTTGTCTAAAAATGTAGTCATCACAGATGCGGATATAAATTGCGCGTTATTGAAACAGAAATTATCAGAAGAGTGGGATGTAAACTTTAATCCTGACCTGGGATTAATCGTTGTCCATAAATCTAATATGAACAAAGTCCCTTCTAATACAATCGACAGGTTAGAGTCCATAGGCTATTGGGACCAAGAAAATTATGATTGGAAAATTAAACCAAAGAGTTTAGAGTTCTTTTTATATCGAGACGCAATTAATAAATTCAAAGGAGATATGTTAGAGGTGTTTGCCGAAATGTTTTTTAACATTTTTGGAGCTGATGAAGGGGTTGGTATTGTGGAATATACCCCGGGAGATATTGGTTCTGACTTTGGTGTAGATGCTACCGGTGTCAATGTCAATGGACACAACTGTGTAATACAGGTCAAGTATAGACACAACCCGTTAGATGTGATATCATATGCGGACATTGCCAGAACATTTACATCAGCTGCATTGCAGTTGCATTTGAAGGATGTAATAGAACACGATCACACGGTGTATTTGTTTACTACAGCTAACGGGGCGTCAGTAGCATTTGAAAAGGTGATGGGCAGAAAGTGCGTATTGGTTACCAGGGATGTTATATCTACAAAGATTGATAACAATAAAGCGTTTTGGGGAAAGTGTTACGAGATGATGTATCATACACTAAACTCATGAGCGCCGCGTGTTCTAATAAATAACTACTTTTCTGGTAATAACACACAGGAGAAAATCATGGAATCCGTAGTCCTAGAAATCAAAGCCGCAGAAGGTGGCGCAGATGCCAAGCTTCTAGTCCAAGACATGCTAAACGTTTATGCAAAGGTAGCGGTGCTGGAGCGTCTTTGACCTTTCTCTATTAGACCAAAAAGACGGGTTTGTTTCTGTCCTTGTATCTGGTAAAAATGCCCACAAGATATTTGAGAATGAATCCGGTGGGCATCGGTGGCAAAGGGTTTCCCCCACAGAAAAGCGTGGTAGAGTCCATACCTCCACCGTAACCGTAGCCGTATTAGAACCCCTGGATTTTGAAGACCACGTCCTGGATATGAAAGATGTGGAGCTAAAAGATCAAAGGGGGACTGGTCCTGGCGGGCAACACCGGAATACTACTAATTCCTGTATAGTGGCAACTCATCTTCCCACTAAAATTTCTGTACGGATAGATGAGAGATCACAATACCAAAGCAAACGAATAGCCCTGGCAATTCTGGCCCAAAAGATTGCTGACATACAAAAAGAAACTAAAACAATTGCCAGAGACAAAATACGGAAGCTACAGGTTGGGACTGGACAAAGGGCTGATAAAGTTCGTACCTATAGAACCCAGGATGATAGAGTTACGGATCATAGAACTGGGCAGACCTGGAATCTAAGAAAATGGATGAAGGGGGAATGGTAATGGACAAGGTAATAAAAAATATTGGAATGACTAATATAACACTTGGCAAAGAGGGCGGCTCCAAGGTCGTGTATCAAGGACCCAAACCAGAGACCCTTAGAGCCATGTTCACTAACGAAGAAGACGAAGACATCCCATTCCCAGAAGACGAGCCCCCTAGCCCGGAAGCCCGTCTTCGTGGTATTGTTACGGGTTACTGGCGCGATCATGAAGGACTAAATGCACTATTCCTAATATCGCAGCATGGCGAATTCGTCCGTATTAGAACGCCATTCCTGTATCCTGATGGCGGTGTGATTGACATATTTGCAAAAGAAAACCTGAGAGATATCGAAAACCCGTGGACGCTCACTGATCTTGGCGAAACAATTGGACAATACACCTGGACATCTTTTGTCCCAAAGATATGTGAAATGCACGGCATCAATCTGCATAATGGCCAGCTAATGATACGCTGCAATCAAGACAACTTGGCACGGTGTGTAATGAGCTTGGGCCAAACGATGGCTCTGGTAGCTGTTCAGTCCATGATGCTGAACTACCGTTGGTAAAAAGTACTCGCGACGCAAGCCGCCGCGGATAGGGTTCAAACCCAACGCCCCTCGGAGGATTCCGCCCATGAAAAGCGCCCCGAAAGAACGAACGCGCGTGGTAGATATTGAGGCCGGCTGTGGAGGTGGGGACTATGGCACCCCGTGCCCGTTCCAGCGCTACGCGGGCGGGCCGATCGTGTGCGCCTTGACCGGGCACAATACCGACGAGCCAGCGCCGAAAAGCTGCCCGCTACGAAACGGAATGGTTTTCGTGTGTAGAAAATAGTCCGTGCTCGTTGGCCTCGACACCGAAACGCTCTTGATAAACCTTTTTGGTAACTTATGACACGAAACATTTTGGCAATATTTTCCTCTCTATTTTTATTGTCAGCGTCTATATTCTATGAAAAATTGTGGGCATATCTATTAGTAGGGTTTATAGTTTCAACGTTGTTTTCTGTTATTGATTTCCATACTGTTAAGAGATATTGCCCAGAGGGATTAAAAGATTTAACCAAAAATCAGGTCGCGTTTGCAGTGTCTTTTTTGTGGTTGCGGGGTTTAATTGCTTGGCCGGGAATTACGATATTGCGTTATGTCCCAACAAATGAGGCAGGTGATCCGAGCAACCCGTACTGAGCGAGATGAAACGATCCTCTAAACGTTATCCTGATTATACCAGTGCCGCACTCGCCCAAGGATGGGAAGAGAAATGATTAATCTTATAGACTGGGCAGACTATTTGACGGTGGCGGTGTTTGCCAAGGCTGCAACGTATCTAGCTGAAGCCAAGGGTGATAAGTATACCCTAGGAGAGCCAGTAAAGGAAACGCTAGAAATTCTAGATAATGGCGATCCAGAGGCAGAAGCCCTTAGGCGATCTATTGCCGATGCCCTCCGCGAAGCGTATAATGCTGGATTAGAAAAAGTTCGTGCTGAGGAGCTGAACGATGCTCTTCGTGAGCTTCGGGCGCTGGAGTGGATACTGGGACTTGGTATTGTAGTTACACGATATGGTGGCCTGATTGTTCTGCCTCCTCCCGATGACCAGCAGAAAGAGCAGCTCTTTAATTCCTATACTGCCGTTGCAAAGTTCCTGGGATGGAAGGAGAAAAACAATGGATGAAGTACTCGATTGGGCAGATGTGATGGCAATTGGGTTGTTAGCACAAACACTGGATTATGAGAGAGATCCGGTACGCGCAGCAATAGAGTGGCATGGTATCAATGGCAAAGACCGCGTGCAATGTAATGCCATTGCCAATGTTCTTCGCAAAATCGAAGCCCGAGCCTACCAAGACGGACTTAATGATGGGCGGCGCGAAAGGCCCTAGATATGACTCAGTGCTGCCTCAATTGTAAGCATTACCAAAAGGCTTGCCCACAGACACTGTGTCCCGTTTGCTTGGCTGGGTATCCGTGGGTAATTAGTACAGAGGCCGGCTGGGCAAAGTGCCCTGAGTACGCTAAATTATCATGGTGGAAGCGTCTTACATGGTGGTTTCGTTTTAACTGGTTCTAGATATTTCTCTGGTAACAAACTATGAAAACCTTTACCGTATCTTTGGGCCTTAAATTCGAACTGTCTGGTGATGAAGATCCCCAGGCCGCTGTAGAAGAGCTTATCAAAAAGCTTCTTCAATATCCCCTTATTGAGCTGGGCGCTAAAATTACCGTCCTCTCTATAGAGGAAAAAGTAATCGTGAACTAGCCCGGAAAAACCTCTTGCCAAACCGGAGTCGGTTGGGTTAGAATAGAAGCCGTGGTGGTCGCTCTCACGGCAGAAGGGAAGCCATGGACAAAATTGATTATATGTTAATCGGCGAGCAAGAGCTACAGAGAGCAAAAGAGCTGGTTCAGTTTGCCGAGGATCGTAAAAACTGGTGGACCGCCGATGATGCTGGATTAGATAGTGATCATCGGTATACCATGATGTTTGGTACCATTAAGGTTATATTTTCCTTTTCCATCTTGAAAGGCAAGGCCTACAGACACATGACCGCCTTTGTAAAGGACGGCCTGCCGCCTCCGCCCGCCGTATTCACCATTGCCCATGTACTGGGGTTTGGTGGAGAGGTTGATGATAAAAGATTGGTACAAGAACCAGACCCGTCATGGATTATTAATGTACATGATTGTGGAATGGAAGAGTGCCAGAAGTCCGTATCAATTGCCCAGCCCATTATTACTGATATAAGAACCCTTAACTAGTGGAGAAAAATGTCAACCAAAATTGTACCAATTGAGAAAGAAAACTATCAATGGGCGGGCAAAGCAAAACGACTATGTTTGCATCCAGCCCATAACCCGCCGGCACATATTGTAATACCACCTGGTAATAAACTGGTACATACTTGTCCACATTGTAAAGAAACCACGGTTCTCATAGGAGATGAGTCCTACTAAAAACTACGGGGCATTAGCTCAGCGGTTAGAGCAGAACGCTCATAACGTTACGGCCCTCGGTTCGAATCCGAGATGCCCCACCAACATGAAAACATTCCATAGTAAACTGCTCAAAGAGAAACTACGCGAGGTCGAAGTAGAGGAGTGTCTAGTCAATAACCGTGCGCGGGACGCAGTGAACATTGCGCTTATAAGGCATTTCTTCCCTGCTACGAATATCAGTGAGCTTCGTAGCAAATATTGTGTTGCCGTAGAGATGGCCGAAGCCGAAACCAAAGCTATGTTGCAGGCAGAGATAGATCGTAAACGTAGATTCCTACTGCGAATGATAGGGTAAACAATGTCTATGTTTGATATTGTGTTTGGTGGGCCTAGCCCATTAACCCCAGTGGTTGCCATGCTGCTTAATCAACAAGAGCTTTCCTGGTACGGACGGCTGCGTACAGCTTGGATCGAGAAAGATGAGGCTGGTACTCCCAGAATAGCTGTCTATACCAGAAATGGCGGACCTAACTCTGAATACAACGAGAATATCAGAAAGCATCCGTTGGTGGAAGCATGGGTGCCCAAGACACATTACCGTTGAGATGATGATGGATGCTGGGCCCATTAATATGTCTGAGATGTGGCAAAAATCTTTGGAAGCATTAAATGAGGCATCTAAATGAAGTGCCCTAAGTGCGGCAGCGATAAAACCTCTAAGGTTTCGGTACTTGCTCCTGAGTGGAAACCTGGTGAGCATTGGTGCAAGGCTTGCGGATACCATAATTATTGGTGCAATTTTTGCGAAGATCCTAAGCTCGCTAGATGGGCGAAGCCTGATGAGACTTTGGAAGAGTACGTAAATGCCGGCGATGGTGGGGACGACGGAGAGCACCGATGTTTAAAATAGATGCGTATTCGTCCGAGTTTGCGACAACATTAAAAATTGGAGATTTGGCTAAGATATCTACCAAAGACAAACCATACAAAGTCACTGATAAAAAGTTTGATGGTGACGAGCCTCGTTTCGGTCCATTATGGCTTATTACTTTAGAAGAGTATGAAACGGGCATCAATAGCCACAATGACTACATTCGGCCAGACGGTAAGTCGGTATATTACTATAGGGATTTAAGTATCTGGCCTACGGACAGGGAGGCCGAAACAGATGAAAACTCCGACTCGTGGAGTTCAGTTTAAGCGCCTTGCGCTAAACCCCTGCCGCGCCGCGCTGGCCTACTACCCGCCAGGATAGAAAACAATGATAAAGTTCTTGCAAAACTTACCGATCAAGTTCCGATATTATGTACTGTTTTATCTTCTGACGTTTGGTTTTGCATATTCTACCGTCAACTGGATTGAAACGGCAAATAGACTGCAACAAGTACAGGAATGGTGCCAACAATGAAAAAGTCATTTATCGGAGAGTACCTAAGGATGTTTCAGGTAGGCAATGGGTTTAGCGACCTAGAGCTTGAGAAACGTTCTGGTATTGATGCCTCTCGTATCAAGTATATATTTGCTAACCCAGAGGACATGACCACCAAGGAGCTGGCTAGATTAGCAAAGGTTTTTGATTTGGAGGTCCGGTTTAGCCGTAACAAGTACGTGAATAAGCTGATGAAGAAGATAACCAATCCATAACCGAAGAAGAGGCCATAAAAATCCTAATCCCAATAGCAGAGAAATACCTGGCCCAAGATAATAAAACCAAACCTATTTGATAACAGCATGGACATTATCCTAGAATCCATTGCCCATTGCCAATCAAAAGGTATCGCTCTTGTAAGAGGGCCATGCTTTGAAATGACCGATAGGGTTCTGGCCTGTAATTGGGCCGGGGCCGTTCTTCTATATCACGGCGAAGATGATGGGCATCTACATCCTGGATGGTTGCGCAAACTATGCGCCCTCCTAGGTAAAGATACTTATTGGTTTTGGCGATTCAACTACGGCTTTAATCAAGGCCGTCCCCTTCAAGCGTATACCGAGGAAAACGGCAAGCTGGTTTGGCATACAGAAAAGGTTTCCGAGAGCGGAAATCAGATGGCCCGCCATTACCGGCTATATCATTAATGCCTGGCCATTAGCCGTTTCATTTCCTTGCCAAACTTAGAAGGCACATTGCCCTCCGTTAACAACGGTGGCCACCATAGGCTGTCTAATACCCACGCCACATACCCAACATTAATACTTAATAATCTCTCAAACTCTTTGGTAAATGACTCATCATCTGTTAGCCCAACCTCAGTAATTACTATCGGAACGTTTTCACAGGCTTTTATTTGATTGAATACGTTTAGACTAAACTCCTTCATGGGTGATAATATATCCCCAAATCCAGTTGCTAACCCTTCACTAAACCATACCTCGGGTGGGTATATGTGTGCAGAATACGCCACATTCTCTACATCAATAGGTTCCAAAGAAGCTCCTAAGGGCAACCTACAATATACTGGTGTAGGACAGATGATTAGCTTATCAGTCATCTGACGAACTTCTGACACCAATCTATCTAAGTGTGGCCGGCAAAGGTCCCAGCTCTCTTTTGCCGTGGATTCCCATACTGGTAGTACATTGCCGTTCACTGGCTCATTGTATACCTCGTATATCACATTGTCATAGGAAGAGGTTGAACCAGTTATATCACTCCAGAACTCCAGGGCGGAGTCTAGGGTCTGGTTGTTCAATGGCCCTATCTGGTGCCAATCTATAATGGATTTCAAATCAAAAGCGTCAGCGTACTCTAGGGCTGGCAAAATAACAGATTCAATTAATCTGTTATCCTTTTTATAAGGATATGTAGATTTCCTGTTTGGGATTATTGGAGGATATACCGGCATCCTGATTGTGTTGATGCCCCAGAACTTAAGAGCCAGATCTATCTTCTGTCTAATATATTCTTTTATTTCTCCCATGTCTATTAGTGACACGCCTTTAATTTGAAACTCAATGTCATCTTCTAAGATTTTGTTGCCTTTAACACGCAGCATCTTGGCTCCTTCCTCTAAGATTACCTAACCGAACTATAGGGCTTTGTAGCTCGGGACTCTCCAGCTCCTTTAAGAAGTCCTCGTGCAACCTATGGGTTTTTAAGTGTACCTGTAATATTGGGATTTGATTACAACTCATAGAACCCCAATCCTCTAATCTGGAGAAGTATATATCGTCAACCCCCAAAGATTCGCCTAGCTTTACGAACGGTACCATTTCTTTGTAGTTACCAGCCTGTACTACGAAATTAATTCTGAAGTTATCAATAATATTTTCTTTCCGTAAAGATGAAACAAAGCGAAGGTTTTCCATTAGAATGTCCCAATCACCTCCGCCACGGATAACATGATAGGTAAAAGGCTCAGCAGCATCAATAGAGATCTCAATAGACTTAATCCTGGTACGGGTATTTTCATTAAGAGAATCCCACCTCTTCTTGGTTAACAATATCCCATTGCTCCATATAGTAATCTTATCAGGAATGCTTATTCCTTCATTCATCCATTCCCTGGTGTGCGGTGAAGAGAAAGGGTCTCCGCCCCCGATAAGGATAAGTTCTTTTAATCCTTCAGTTTGAAGTATTCTATTTTTCAATACCTCATGCCGCTGGAAGTTTTGGTCTACAGTTAGAAACATCCTGCAAGATCCACACGACAAATTGCATGTCAAATCATATGCTGCATTAATAATCTCTGGATATTTTGGTGTGACTGGAATTTCATCTACAAATGGATTGAGTTTTTCATTGGGAGAATTAAGCCAGGGGCATTGATCTCCTTTGCAGAACCTATAGGACTTGTCCACAATGGAAACTCTAATTTCCTGAGCGGTATCAGAGTTCCACACATCATGGACAGAGTGAAGTTGTAGATTGCCGAATGGGGCGGTGATCCAATCACAACAAAAAGCGTCTCCATTGGGCTTGATATCCATTTCTTTAAATGGCATGGAGCATATTTTGGTGCAAGGATTGGTGAAATTATATAGAGGTAACTTTCTTTTCATTGGGATCTCCAAACAGTTTCTGTGCAATTCCGTTCATAACTTCATCTGGAGTTCCGCCAGTGTGCTTAATAACCTCTTTGTATGTGAATGAATTGCGCAGGTTTACTGACTCGCAGTAAACTACCTTGCCAGGCTTCTGTATCTTACCATTCACTACATCTTTATCAAAGGGGCCATAATCTATAAAGGACCCAGAGTTAGCGAATCTGAATTCATCATCACCTATTTGCCAGGTATGTTCAGCATTCTCATTGCGCATATAGCACCAATTATACCTGGAGGTAACGTAAAACGTAGCTCCTTGTTCTCGCATTTGGTCTACGAACTTTAGGTCTTCTGCAAAGGGAAGATGCTCAAACAATAATGATTCCCCCACCTTAGCTGTAATGGTAGGCCCATGAATGATTGCGGAAGTTACCAAGGAATTTTCTGGGGGCTTAGCAATAAGGTATAGCCTGCCATCGGTTAATTTGATGAAGGACTTCGCTTTGCCTATTACATTAGCCTTATGAACATTGGCGGCCAATTCTTCCAAAAATTTCGGGCCATAGTAGTCATCATCATCTTGCGTAGCCCAAAAATCATTACCGTATCCTAGGGCTCTTAGCTTTAGGATTCCTTCGTTTTTGGCCCAGGATTGATGTGGCCCAGAAGAAAGTAATAGATCTGGCTGTAGGTTATGGGCTTTACAGGTGCCAATCCCTTTGCCATTTTCTACTATAACTAATTTCTTGTTAAAATACGTCTGCGCTTTAAATGACTCAAATATACGGTGTATATATTTGGGCCGTGAAAACGGGACGATACACCAAATTGTGGGGTCTTTCACTTGCTATCCTATAGTGGCGTTTCGTAGTCGTCCAACTGCCACAGCTGTATATCGATGGTTGTATAGAAACGTTTTGGTATTTCAGAAGATGCGCTAGCACCATACCACAAAGATAAATATCTGATTCCTGTTGGGTCTGGGCCTAAATGAGATTGGGCCAGGGGATTTAATCCCAATGATATGCTCCTATCATAATTCTCAACATAGATATATGGCATTTCCATCAATTGTGTTATGGTGCAACATGGCCACATTCGGCAATTAGCATTTGGAGAGGCGTCTAGCTGATTAACCATTCCAAGATAATTCTGTAACTTGGCATATCCATCGACTCCAGAACCATAACCATCATGATAATATGAAACTACGTTTGTGCATCTCATAGCTCCTGAGTTGGAGATTTCAGATTCTTGAAAGCACAACATAGTAAAGTCTATAATTATTACAGCGTTTCGTATGCTCCAGCCATTTATGGGCTCCCAAAGATCAAGGAACGGATCTATTCTATCGGTTCCGCCATAATAAGGAGCAACTACGCCAACGTCAGGAGCGATAACTCTTTTTAATCTGCCTTTAAACTCTGCCATAATTACACCATTTAATTTATATTGCCGGTATTAGACGATCAGTAATTTCAGTGTAGAAGTTATTAGTATCATCCCAGAAAGCCAGTGCATTACTTACTCTGAACATAGCGGTTTCGCCGGCTTGGGAAGGGGGCAAAAAGAACCCATCCAGATTTGTATGTTCAAAGAAAGACAATGTTCTATATAACCCGGCTCGCAAGAACAGTCCATCGGTCTCAAGATTAATATCATTACCTCTGATTAATGTATCGCCGTAGTAACCATCATCCCCAAGGCCGGAGGTCATGGTTAGGTACCCTCCAGCTACAGACCCGGAACCCGCCGTTATATAGAACCCACCGCCCGTCCCACCAGTAGCGTTTCCTGCACTGAAATAAACAGACCCTGCACCTGTAACACCAGCTCCGGCGGCAATGTTTATATTTCCACCAGAACCATTGGTAGAGGTTCCGGATCTTAGGGCCAGGATTCCGCCATTACTATCTTCTGCATCACCAGCATACAGATACAGGGCTCCGCCAGTAGTCTGTCCCTCTCCGGCGAACAAAGAGGTGTCCCCACCCGCAGCGTTAGTAGAGTCTCCGGCATTAATGAGCACAGCCCCGCCATTTCCGTTGGTGCCTGGACCGCTCAAAATGGTTACTGCGCCACCGGTTACAGAACCAGTGCCTGCTGTTATATAGATTTCTCCACCGTCTCCACCAGAGCCATCACCCGCCCCAATATAGACTTGGCCTCCAGCCAGAACCCCGATACCGCCAGTAATGTGGGTTTGTCCACCGCTTGCGCCTCCGGCACCACCGGCAATTGATACTACACCACCATTCCCATCTGTACCGGAGCCGGCTCCCATATTAATTGAGCCTCCATCTATATCTCCGTTTCCAGCGGATAAATACATGGTTCCACCCGAACCACCTAGCCCAACATCAGTAGACCCTCCCGCTGTGATGTTGACAGATCCACCGAATCCACCAGAAGTAGACACTCCAGACGCAAGAACCAGGTTACCACCAGCACCGGCCGGATTAGAGCCACATGAAATCTGCATTGCTCCTGAAGTGGCCCCACCGGCTTGTAACCGAACACCGTCTCCATCCACTACGGAGTTGATCCCATAACCGTTTTCGACTAGAATCCAGTTCGAACCCGTGGTGTTTCCTATGGCTAGCGTTTGTTCTAGCGTCTCTCCTCCACCACTTCCTCCTGGTAAATTACCTATAGCTAAACGTCTCTTAGAGTATCCGTCAGAAGAGTCCTCGATAATTAGGAAGTCAGAATCGTCAGGAGATACTTTTTGGGTAATACCTACAATTTCCCCAGATACATTATTATGAATAGCGTCTGCATCGGTTCCGCCTGGCAAAGATCCTATTGCTAAACGTCTTTTAGAATATCCATCATTAGAGTCTTCGATAATTAGTACATCATCATTATCAGGGATAGCTTTTTCTGGTATTGCTAAAATTTCACCAGATGCATTATCATGAATAGCATTTGCATCTGTGCCTGCATCATTAAGGGTAATAGTAGTTCCAGCAGAGTCTGTAAATCTTGCTGTGGTAGGGGTTCCATTCTGTACCCAGAAAGCGCCAGTTCCAGCTCCCGTTGTGGGCTGTGCGGCCAGGGAATTTAGCACTACGGTAACATTGACAAGTTCCGCACCGGTGGCGTTTACGGTGCCAGAAGCATCTTCGTCAAGAACAGTAATAGGGCCTAGGAATTCTTGTCTGGGTTGTACCATTTAATACCTCTCCCCAATACAGAGATATGCCTATTATGGCAAATAGGTGGCATTGTTTGGCCGATTGGCCGTTCTTCCCTAACGTGAGGATGGCACATTTTGCTTGACATTCCGTGGGATTCCTGTATCATTGCCTGGCAATTAGGCTAGTGTTTGTTACCAAAGAGGTTTAGAAAAATGACTAAGATTATCGTTATTGAAGAGCATCATGCTGACGGCATCGAGTGGGTCGTATCCTTTGCTGGGTTTAATCCCACGGAAGATCAGTCCTTCGTGGCTGCGTCCAAGGAAGATGCATTTAGGGCGGCGGATCTAATTAATGATTTGCTGGGAATTAACTAGGCAGAATAAAAACGTATTCTAACAAATGGTATTAGGAAAGTTGAAACTTTTCCTAATGCACTGGGCAGTCGGTGCAAGTGTAAATGTTCAAGAGCTGAACAGCCGCTGCCCTTCAGTTTGTCAGGTAAGTTATGATTTTCTTTACTGCTGACCTACACCTACACCACGCCAATATCATCAAGTACTGTCAAAGGCCATTTGCATCCGTTGATGAGATGGATTCAGTCTTGATTAATAATTGGAACTTGGTGGTAACCCCAGAGGATTCCGTATGGGTCTTGGGGGATTTCTCTATGTCTGGTGACAAGATCTTCCTAAACAGAACCCTAGCCAGACTAAATGGTACTAAGTTCCTTGTATCCGGTAACCATGACTCTAGTGCTTGTAAAAAATCTGACCACTGGCATGGTGTCTATACGCTCACGCATGTAACCGAAGCACATCAAATTATTGTCCTATGCCATTATGCAATGCGCGTATGGTATAAATCCCACTATGGGTCTTACCATTTGTATGGTCATTCTCATGGGAACCTACCCGAGGAGAACAATTTATCATTTGATGTTGGGGTAGACTCATGGGGTTATACGCCGGTATCTTTCGATCTTGTTACCAAGAAGATGTTAGACAAGAAAGATGCTTTGAAACCTGGAACCAAGGGAACTGATCTGTTGAAACAGAACCAGGATAGGAACGCGAGGTATTTACGAAGGTGAAACAATGACAATCAAATTACCTGAAAGTCAGAAACGGCGGCCACTCATCACGGACGCTATTAGCACTCCCGAGGGTAGAAAACTACTCGCTGAGTCTATAAGGTATCTTGCCGGGAAAGATCCAAAAGGCGATGAGCCGTTCACCCTTGATTGTTCTTTCATGAAACTGTTCCCCTCTGAGGAGTAAATGTCATGAGCGATCGTCCCCGTACCTGTGGCGACTGTAAATGGTGCCAAACACGATATCCTCACGACACTTATGTCATCTGGAATTGTGAACGCCCAGTACCAATGATTTACCATAATAGAACATCAAGCCCATACATTAACACACAGATCAAGCCCACAGACAAGGCAGGGGGATGCCGATGTTTCGATCCAAAGGTCTCTAATGCATAGAACCGATGTAGGAAAAATTCCGTGGCCCAAGAACACTACGACTGGAACCAAAGTGTTCTGCCGCTCTCTATATAATAATCTTTTGGTAACTCCCGTTCCCAATACCATTGACCATTATCCCGTTATCATCGCTTGCTCCGGAGGCCTGGACTCTACCGTACTGGCTCACGCCTTCGCTATGAAGAACATTATCTCCCCTCCTGATAAACCATATAAACCTACACTTGTCTACATCAATCATCAATTAAGGGCTCCGGAGGAAACCTCCAAGGATATTACGCATGTACTAAAGCTGGCCAACCAATTAGGGTTTGATGCCAAGACATATGCGGTTAAAGTAAAGGCTGGCAATGTACAAGCTATGGCCAGGGATGCCAGGTACACGGCTATTATTAAGGCGGCGGTAGATATTGGTAGTGGTTGTTCTGTGTTATTGGCACACAATGCTAATGATGTGGCGGAGACAAAGCTGTTCCAGTTTCTTACGGGAAGGGTGGTTAATGGTATTGAGCCCAAAATTGTCCGAACATATTATAGCCACACTGTAAATTTCTGGAGACCTTTACTCAAATATACTAGGAAGGATCTAGAAAGGTATGTAGACATTTGGGGATTGGAGTGGTCTGAGGATGCCACCAATGGGACTGGGAAGTATACAAGGAACAGGATTAGGCACGAACTTATCCCTTGGGTTGAAGACAACGTAAACTCTTCCGTAGTAAGGATCTTGGCAGGACTATGAAGGGCGAAGCATTTGAACCTCAGAACGTACCTACTGCACTAGATATGCTGGAGATGAAGCAACGGACACATGCGTTGTTTTTTGACATTTTGCATGATGAGAAGATATCAGACGTGCAGTGCATGAATGCGGTACGAATCCTGATTGGATTAGATCCGATACCTCACCTGCACAAGATGAAAAGGGATTAGGTAATGAAAGCAAATCTTCCGGCAATGATTCGCGTAAACGACTATCATGATTTTCCATTTATGAAAATCGAGGCGAGAAAACCCCGTCCGGCCCTTTGGGCCGGATGCCCCTACGGGGCAAGGCTCGTCCTCGGGGATGAACAGTCTCATTCTGTGATATATACTCTTTCATGCGCAGAACTCTTAAGATTAAAGTGGATTTCCCCAAGGATAAGCTGCTTCCTCTAATGAAAGCTTGCGCTAGTATCTTTAATCTTCATGTAGACTGGGCATTTGCTAATCATTCATATAACAAAAATAAAGCTCATAAAGATCTCTATAATGATATTAGAGAAAACTTTCCTGATGTTCCCTCAGCATTAGTCCAATCTACTAGGGATACCGCTCTGGAAGCCGTAAAATCTCGTAAGTTTAAGATACGACCACATAAATCTGATACCTCTGGTATCAGATTTGGCAAGCGTTGTGCTTCCATTAGAGGTAATCTACTCTCCATTTCTACTCTGGATAAGCGTCTCAAAACGTTAATTTCCATTCCTAAGTATTTCCAAGATGTATTTGAATCATGGAAGTTTACTGGTCTACAATTAGTGTTCAACAAACAAAAAGATTCCTTTTTTGTTTGTTTGAATTATGAGAAAGATTCTCCAGAGGTAATTGAAGGTGATGCTCTGGGGATAGATAGAGGTTTGAGGAATATAGTTTCGTGTTCAAATGGTTATGAGGTTTCTGGTTCCACCAGAAACCGAATAAAGAGAAAACGTAGTTTTCAACGTAAGGAACTTCAAGCAAAAGGCACTCGTTCTGCTAAACATCGGCAACGATGTTTGGGAGGACGAGAAAAGCGGTTCAGTTTGAATGAAAACCACGGTATAGCAAAAGAAATTGTGAATTTGCCGTATACACATTTCATCTTAGAAAAGCTTTCTAAGATGAAAAAAGATAAAGGAAAGAGATTCAACCGAAGGATATCTAATTGGAGTTACTATCAGTTAGAGAACATGTTGAAATACAAAGCAGAAGCATTAGGAAAGTCTGTTGAATATGTTGATCCTAGGTATACATCTCAACGATGCAATTGTTGCGGGCATATAGACCGCAACAATCGCAAAGGAGAGGAATTTGTATGCAAGAAGTGTGGGCATAAGGATGGAGCAGATATAAATGCGGCAAAGAACATTAGAGATTTATGGCTGGAGGCCACAAATCTCAATCCCGAAAGGGCAGGTATGAGTCAACGTGCCATATGTCTCCCGGCCTACGGCCGGGATCTGACAAACCCGGGGGCTAGTCCCCCGGGTAGTTGACGTTGTGTTCGATACGTTGCTTGCACTCATTATACTTGGGGCCGCAGCGCTTACGATCGGTGCTGTAGTGGGAGCACTCGCCGCGATGTTTGGGGCATTGGTTGCTGTTACCGTGGGCTCGGAGAGCATAACGGTGGTATCGTCCATCATGTTCTGGTGCGCCGGCGGGATCGCTACGGTGGCAACATTCGCGGTGCTGTTCTCCAATACCTATGAGATAGCCGTTGAGAATGCAAAGAAACTACGCGAAGCACAGGACGAACTGAATAACTAACCTATTCTTTGGTAACAAAACCTGCCTGCTCATAATTTCGTATCTAGGCATGAACGTACTCCTTGCAACTCTATTAGAGTTCCTAGATCTTAACAAAGACTTTGTTACCGGAAACGCTGATGAGGTGGAGGTATCAGAATCTAAAAAACGATTCTTCCAAGCTTTAATTGATGTTATTGATTATCGTGTTCAAATAGCTATGGAAGAAAGAAGGCGTGCTCTTTCCCAGGAGAGAATAGCAGTAGCAGATTCTATCAATTCCTCCATAAAATCTACAGCTAGTACTATCAAGTCAATTACTGCCCTGAACTCTGCCCCGCCTCCACCCACTACTGCCAACCCTGAGGATATGCAAAAATGGTTGGAAGCTTATGATAAGTGGTATAATACCAAAAGAAAAGATGGAATTTCCATTGGGTAATTTGGGTTTTTTCACTAACAGAAAGTTGTTATGATTATTGATCGACACCCTGGTAAGCCTGGTAAAGTTACTCAGGAGCGATATATTGGGTACTGGGCTGAATCTGAAGACTGGTCTGTCTGTGGATATTTTAACAAAAACATCTTCCTTCCATGGCCTGGTGACTTTATAGATACCAATTGGGACCAGCAGGAACGCATCATAGTTGCCGATTATCTAGATGAGGCTTCTAACGTAGAATTCTGGAGAGGATATCCTTTTTGTCGTCTTGGGTGTAAAGAAGTTAATCTGGGAACAACGGACCGAGGAGATGGTGTTTATATTTGGCCGTCTGGGTTTAGTCATTATCTTAGGGTACATGGAGTAAAACCCCCAGAAGAATTCATTAAGCATGTCCTTAGGAAAAAGGGGTTGTATGTCCCATGAAATAAGCATGTCCTTAGTAAAGGATTGTATGAGAGAACAATGCGACTGCTGCCATTGCGGGGCTTGTGCTGACTTAATTCACCGTGAATATAGAGACCCTAATGAAGGAAGAACTGTACATACTGTTGTTCTCCCTACAAGGTGGGTAGAATTACGCCATTCACACCGGACCGTTAATCTTTGCCCACAGTGTTCAGATAAACTAGATATATTTTTAGGGAAGCCCATGAAAAATCTTGCCCAAGAACTATTGCGTCTATCTAATTCAAAAAAAGAATTAGACGATAATAAAATTAAGGATGCATTCAATATAGTCTGTGAAGAATTAAAAGAGATCGCAAAGGCAGGACATACTGATTCTATACTTGATGTAGAGGTTGGTATGATAGTGTTGTTTGAACGGGCTGGCTTGGTTGTAGAAATACAATCTAGCCATGGGTCTGCCTATACAAACCCTATGGATATAGTTAGCATAAAAGTGTCTTGGGCAAAGCCAACACAGCTGGAGAAGTAAATGATTCATCTCGTAGCGTTAGTTAAACAGTACGACATTGAAACCTTAGACGAGGATCCTGGTTGTTGCAGCCATAATTGTTCCGGATTAAACCTACACGGAGATTACCCTGTAGGCAGGAGAGAAGGCTTCCCGTTTTGTACTAGGTTCGGGGATATACATCTAGAGAAAAGCGAAGGTAATTTCCTTCGATGTGAGCAATGTGTTGAGGCAGTAAAGGCAGGAATTTGGTATTTTTAGAGGTTATATGATTCATAACGAAGACATACCTTTTGATGTATTCATCTGTGGGGTCAAAGCAGAGCGGTATAAGACTCCATCCGGTGATGGGTTCCGGGTAAGAAGATTCCCATTTGTGCTCGCTATTTATCCGCAGTATACCGATCCTTGCTTAAACCTAAGCATATCAATCATTGGTGGTCATGAGGTTTGGAACGAACCTCATCTTGTGAACAATTCAAATATGGTACAGATATATCAAAGGGCCGTAGAAAGAATAGAGATAGCGGCAGCTAATTTGATTGAGGATCTGTTATACAGAGGTTGATGATGGCTCTCTCCACCTTTTCTACAACAAAATGAATGACGGCAGCCCAGGATGGGTGTTCAATGGAGACCATGAAAAGCCAACGTTTCGTCCCTCTATGCTGTCACAAAACTCGCGAACACGCTGTCACTCTTTGGTAACCGAGGGGAAGATCCTCTATCTGGGAGATTGTACCCACAACATGGCTGGACAAACTATTGACTTGCCAGACTTTGATGAGGACAATGATTAAGAGATTCGTCACTAGGTTTGATGCGGCTAGGGAATCCCTGCTTGCGGGCTTGATGAACAAGCCTCCAGATCATTACAGTGATCTGTTTCACCGCCTGATAGTAGCAATATCTACAGGAGAAGACGACAGCCCTGACCCCGAGCGCATTACCGAAATTGACCATGGGGATTACCAAGGGACTTTTTTATATGTAGTTGGTGCTTGCGGATATCAACCCAGCACTTATTGGGCCACGTTTGTTGACTATGGTTCCTGCTCAGGATGCGATACCTTCCAGAGTATTGGAGATATGGGCCCTTTCGACAGTGATGAAATTACCGAACAACAAGCCAAAGAATACTTAACGCTAATGCTACATATGCTACAGGGCTTGAAATTAATTGGAGAGAAAGATGACTGGGAATAGCACAGCATACTTCCATGGGAATTAAGGTCATCTTCCTTGATATCGATGGGGTCCTCAATACCGAGGAATACCTTCGGAAACTAAAGGACCCTAATCAAGGCTATGCCGACCCAGACAAAATCTCCCTGGTACACTCCATCATTTCCGGAACCGGTGCTAAGATAGTTGTCTCTT